>Ga0160432_100250_pt1 | contig 46058 bp, 46 predicted proteins | sample HID1971M_E0MG_FD_108250 | JGI IMG/M metagenome (GOLD analysis project Ga0160432, IMG submission 108250) | Enriched millipede-associated microbial communities from UW Madison campus, WI, USA - HID1971M_E0 MG | ecosystem: Host-associated > Arthropoda: Insects > Digestive system > Unclassified ... | reverse complement strand
TCGTGGTGCCCTCCTCCTTGTACCCGCGCACGTGGATGTTCGCGTGGTTCGTGCGGCGGTACGTGAGGCGGTGGATGAGCCACGGGTAGCCGTGGTAGTTGAAGATCACCGGCTTGTCGGGCGTGAACAGCGTGTCGAAGTCCTGGTCGGACAGGCCGTGCGGGTGCTCCTTCTCGTCCTGCAGGCGCATGAGGTCGACGACGTTCACCACGCGGACCTTGAGGCCCGGGACGCGGTGGCGCAGGATGTCGGCGGCCGCCAGCACCTCGAGCGTGGGCACGTCGCCCGCCGCGCCGAGCACGACGTCGGGAGCCTCGCCCTCCACCTCGGTGCCCGCCCAGTCCCAGATGCCCAGGCCGCGGGTGCAGTGCGCGATCGCCTGGTCCATCGACAGGAACTGCGGCGCCGGCTGCTTGCCCGCCACCACGACGTTCACGTACTGCCGCGACCGCAGGCAGTGCTCGTAGGTGGACAGCAGGGTGTTGGCGTCCGGCGGCAGGTACACCCGGACGATCTCGGCCTTCTTGTTCACCACGTGGTCGATGAAGCCCGGGTCCTGGTGGCTGAAGCCGTTGTGGTCCTGGCGCCACACGTGGCTCGAGAGCAGGTAGTTGAGGCTCGCGATCGGCCGCCGCCACGGGATGTGGTTGGTGACCTTGAGCCACTTCGCGTGCTGGTTGAACATCGAGTCGACGATGTGGATGAAGGCCTCGTAGCTGGTGAACAGGCCGTGCCGGCCGGTGAGCAGGTAGCCCTCGAGCCAGCCCTGGCACTGGTGCTCCGACAGCTGCTCCATCACCCGGCCGGCGCGGACCAGGTGCTCGTCGACCTCCGGCGAGAAGTACTCGGCGTTCCACTGCTTGCCCGTCACGTCGAACGTGGCCTGCAGGCGGTTGGACGCCGTCTCGTCCGGACCGAAGATCCGGAAGTTGTCCGGGTTGCGGCGGATCACCTCGGTGAGGAACTGGCCCAGCACGCGCGGCGCCTCCACCGCGCCGGCGCCGGGGGCGGGCACGTCGACCGCGAAGTCGCGGAAGTCGGGCAGCCGCAGGTCGCGCAGCAGCACGCCGCCGTTCGCGTGCGGGTTGGCGCTCATGCGCAGCTCGCCCGCGGGGGCCAGCTCGCGGATGTCGTCGAGGACGCGGCCGTCGTCGTCGAACAGCTCCTCGGCCGCGTACGACCTCAGCCACGTCTCCAGCACCTGGAGGTGCTCGGGCGTGTCCCGCGCGCTGGCGAGCGGCACCTGGTGCGCGCGCCACGAGCCCACCGTCTTCTTGCCGTCGATGTACTCGGGACCCGTCCAGCCCTTCGGCGTGCGGAACACGATCATCGGCCACGCCGGGCGCGCCATGTCCTCGCCCTCGACGGCGGCCTGCGCCTTGATCGCGGCGATCTCGTCGAGCACCTCGTCCAGCACCGCGGCGAAGCGGCGGTGGATCGACTCGTGCGACTCGTCGGACCCGTCGGCGACCTCGAACCAGTGGGGCTTGTGCCCGTACCCGACCATGAGCGACTCGAGCTCGTCGCGGCCGATGCGGTCCAGGATCGTGGGGTTGGCGATCTTGTACCCGTTGAGGTGCAGGATCGGCAGCACGACGCCGTCCTGGGCGGGGTTGAGCAGCTTGTTCGAGTGCCAGCTCGTGGCGAGCGGGCCGGTCTCCGCCTCGCCGTCGCCCACGACCGCCGCCACCAGCAGGTCCGGGTTGTCGAACACCGCGCCGTACGCGTGCGAGAGGGCGTAGCCCAGCTCGCCGCCCTCGTGGATGGAGCCCGGCGTCTCGGGGGCGACGTGGCTCGGGATGCCGCCGGGGAACGAGAACTGGCGGAACAGCCGGCGCACGCCGTCGGTGTCCTCGGTGATGTCCGAGTAGAGCTCGGAGTACGTGCCGTCCAGGTAGGTGCTCGCGACGAGTCCCGGGCCGCCGTGCCCGGGGCCGGCGACATACACGGTGGACTGCTCGCGCTCCTTGATCGCCCGGTTGAGGTGGGCGTACAGGAAGTTCAGGCCCGGCGTCGTGCCCCAGTGGCCCAGCAGGCGGGGCTTGACGTGGTCACGGGTGAGCGGCTCGCGCAGCAAGGGGTTGTCGAGCAGGTAGATCTGCCCCACGGACAGGTAGTTCGCCGCCCGCCACCACCGGTCGATCCGGTCGATCGTCTCGGCCGAGAGCTCGGTGCCGCCGCCGGCACGCCACGTCGTGGGGCTGACGGTCGGGGTGGTCGTGGTGCTCATCACACGCTCCAGGGGCTCGGGGAAGACCGGCGCCTTCATTCCACCGCACCCGGTGCCCGAATGCAGCACGACCGGCGAGGTCAGAGGGCGTGACGTCGATCTGGCGGAGTGTCAGGTGCTCCCGACCCACGGATTCCTGGACCGGGCACCGGGCCGATTACGGTGGTGCCGTGCCCAGCCCCCAGCCCGCCCGCAGGTCGTTCTGGGCGGTGGCCCTCCAGCCCCGCATGATCGGGATCCTGCTCCTCTTCCTGCTCGCCGCCGCCGTGTGCGGCCGGCTCGGCGTGTGGCAGCTCGACCGCGCCTACCAGCGCGCCGAGCTCGCCGCCCAGCAGGTGGCGGCGGAGCAGGCCGCGCAGGGCCCCGAGGCGCTGGGCGACCTGCTCCCGCCGCAGACGTCGTTCCCCGGCGAGCTGGTGGGCACCGAGGCGTGGGTCACGGGGGAGTACGAGGCCGAGGGGCAGATGCTCGTCGCCGGGCGCGCGCTGGACGGCCGCACCGGGTACCTGGTGCTCACCCCGCTGCGCGTCACCGACGACGGCACGGGCGGCGCGTCGTGGGCGGACCTGTCGGGCCCGCCGGTCCTGCCGGTCGTGCGCGGCTGGGTGGACTCGCCCACCCCCGACGCCGCGGCGCTCGACGTGCCCGACGGCGAGGTGCGCGCCACCGGGTGGCTGCAGGCGTCGGAGTCCGTGCAGGAGGGCGGCGAGCCGCTGCCCGGCAACCCGGACGGCCCGCCGCTCACCGACTCCATCTCCACCGGCGCGCTGGTCAACACGTGGGGCGGGCCGATCTACTCCGGGTACGTGGTGCTCACGACGTCCGACCCCGCGCAGGCCGCCGCCGCTGAGGGCGGCCCCGCACTGCTGCCGCGGCCCGTGCTCGAGGGCAGCGACGGCGTCAACCTGCAGAACCTCTTCTACGCGCTGCAGTGGTGGGTGTTCGGGCTCTTCGCCGTGCTCCTGTGGATCCGGCTCGTGCGCGACGAGGCGGCGGGGACGAAGCGCGGCAGCACGCACGACGGCTCCGACGACCCCGTCGGCACCGGGATCGCCGGCCTGCCTGGTTGAACCGCTCGACGAGCCAGCCGGTGTCGGTGCCGGCTGCCAGGCTGCCGGGATGGCGAGCATCGACCTCAAGCGCGAGCCGCGGCTCCACTACCGCGCGACGACGACGCCCGCGCTCGTGACCGTCGCGCCCCGCCCGTTCCTCATGGTCGACGGCACGGGGGACCCGAACACCGCGCCCGCGTACCGGGAGGCGGTCGAGACGCTGTACCCGCTCGCGTACGCGCTGCGGGCGGCGATCAAGGAGGCGACGGGCGACGCGTACACCGTCATGCCGCTCGAGGGTCTGTGGTGGGCCGACGACATGAGCCGGTTCAGCGTGGACGCCAAGGACGAGTGGCGCTGGACGCTGATGATCAGCCTCCCGGACGCCGTCGAGCACGTGGCCGCCGCCGACGTCCTGGCGCGCGCCGTCGCGGCGAAGCGGCCACCGGCCGGTGACCTCGTCCGCCTGGAGCGCTACGACGAGGGCGAGGCCGCGCAGGTGCTGCACCGCGGCCCGTTCGCCACGGAGCCGGCGACGATCGAGCGGCTGCACGCCTTCATCGGTGCCGAGGGCAGGGCGCTGCGCGGCCGGCACCACGAGATCTACCTGTCCGACGCCCGCCGCGTCGACCCGCAGAGGTGGCGCACCGTCGTCCGCCAGCCCGTCGCGCCGAGGTAGTCCGAACCCCCGCGAGGTAGTTCGGCCGCCGTCGAGGTAGTCGAGACATCGGCGAGGTAGTTCGACCCGCGACGAGGTAGTGGACTAACTCGCGAGAGGCCGAACTACCTCGCCGATCCCTGGACTACCTCGCCGAGATCTGGACTACCTCGCGGTCACTCGTGCTGCCAGCTGTGCCAGAGCCTGGCGTAGTCGCCACCGGCGGCGACGAGGTCGTCGTGCGGGCCGATCTCGGTGATGCGGCCGCCGTCGACGACGGCGACGCGGTCGGCGTCGTGCGCGGTGTGCAGGCGGTGCGCGATGGCGACCACCGTGCGGCCGGTGAGCACCGCGTTGAGCGACCGCTCCAGGTGGCGCGCGGCGCGGGGGTCGAGCAGCGACGTCGCCTCGTCGAGGACGAGCGTGTGCGGGTCGAGCAGCACCAGGCGCGCGAGCGCGACCTGCTGCGCCTGCGCCGGAGTGAGCGAGTGCCCGCCCGACCCGACCGCCGTCTCGAGGCCGTCCGGCAGGGCGGCGGCCCACGACGCGGCGTCGACCGCGCCGAGCGCGCCCCACAGGGCGTCGTCGGTGGCCGACGTGTCGGCCAGCCGCAGGTTCTCGGCCAGCGACCCGACGAACACGTGGTGCTCCTGGGTGACCAGCGCGACGTGGTGGCGCAGGTCCTCCAGCGGCAGCTCGACGAGCGGCACGTCGCCGACGGTGACCGACCCGCCGGTGGGCGGGTGGATGCCCGCGAGCATGCGGCCCAGCGTGGACTTGCCCGCGCCGGACGGGCCGACGACGGCCAGCCGCTCGCCGGGGGCGAGGTCCAGGTCGATGCCGTGCAGCACGTCGTGACCCTCGCGGTACGCGTACCGCACGGACCGGGCGCGCACCTCCTCCGACGTCGGGACGGCGGTGCCGGCCGTCCGGTCCGGGCCGACCAGGCCGACGCCGACGACGCGCGCCAGCGCGACGGCGGCGACCTGCAGCTCGTCGAGCCAGAACACGAGGTCGAACACCGGGCCGCCCATCTGGTGGCCGTACATCGCGATGGTCGCGACGGTGCCCACGGTGGTGAGGTCCTGCGACACGAGCCAGCCACCCCAGAGGATGACGACGATCGGCGCGATCGCGACCGCCGCGTCCAGGGCCGGGATGAGCCGCAGCCGCAGGCCCAAGGTGTACGACTCGGCGTCGAACGCCTCGCGCAGGTCGCGGTCGATGCGCCGGCGGATGCGGGCGCCGAGGTGCAGGGCGTCCGTGGTGCGCGCGCCCTCGACGGCCTCGGTGATGGAGCCGTTGATCGTGGCGTAGGCCGCGGACTCGCGCAGGTAGCCCGGCGTCGCGCGCTTGAGGTACCACCGCGTGGCCACCACGATCAGCGGCACGCCGGTGATCAGGCCGAGCGCCACCAGCGGGCTCGCGAGGAACGACGCGACCAGCGTGAGCACGATCGTCACGACGCACACGAGCACGCGGGGCACGCCGAATCGCACGGCGTGCTGCAGCTTGTTGACGTCGTTGGTGGTGCGCGCGACGAGGTCGCCGGTGCCGGCCTTCTCCACCGTGGACAGCGGCAGCCGCGTCACGGCGTCCATGAACTCCTCGCGCAGGTCCGCGAAGACCCGCTCGCCGAAGACCATCGACAGCCGCTGCGCGTACCGCGTGATGACGGCCTGCGCGACGACGGCGCCCACCAGCACCAGCGCGAGCGTGTCGACCGCGGACAGGGTGGTGCCGTCGGCCACCAGGTCGATGATCCGCCCCAGCAGGAACGGGCCCGCCAGGCCGGCCAGCGCGGCGAGCGTGTGCAGCACGGCGACGCCGCCGAGCTGTCCGCGGTGGCGGCGGAACAGGCGGCCGACGGTGCGGTTCACCTCGGCGCGGTCGGCGATGGGCAGCAGGTTCGGGTTGGTGGGGCCGGACGACGCGGTCGCGGCGGCGGGGGCGCTCATCGTGCGGCTCCTTCCAGGTCGGTGTCGGTGATGTCGTCGGTCTCGTCCTCGGCCATGCTGCGGCCGACGACGGCGCGGTACGCGGCGCCGTGGGCGTCGCGGCGGGCCAGCAGCTCGGCGTGCGTGCCGGACGCGGCGACCGTGGCGTCCTCGTCGAGCAGCACGACCTCGTCGAGGTGGTCGAGGACCAGCGGGCTCGCGGTGACGACGAGCGTCGTGCGGCCGCGGCGGACCTGCGCCACCCGCTCCGCGATCCTCGCCTCGGTGTGGGCGTCCACCGCGCTGGTGGGCTCCACGAGGACGAGGACCTCCGGCTCGGTGAGCAGGGCCCGCGCCAGCGCGACGCGCTGCCGCTGGCCGCCCGACAGGGAGCGGCCCTTCTCGGGCAGCTCCCCGGCGAGCCCGCCGGGCACGCTGTCGAGCACGTCGTGCGCGTCGGCGGTGACCATCGCGGCCAGCAGGTCGGCCTCGGTGGCGCGTCCGCGCGCGTCGAGCGCCTCGCCGAGCACACCGGAGAACAGGTGCGGCGTCGCCTCGGACACGACGACCCGGCGACGCAGCGCCTCCTTGTCGAGGTCGGCCAGCAGCACGCCGCCGAGCCGCACCGGCGTGCCGGCCTCGGCCTCGTCGTCGAGCCGCCCGAGTCGCGTCGCGACCCGCGCCGAGGCGTCCGGGTCGGCGCTGACGAGCCCCAGCACGCGGCCCTCGCGCAGCACGAGACCGCTCGCCTCGTCGGCGAGGTCGGCGCCGGCGGGCGGCGCGTCCGTGGGCGTCGCGGTCGACGGCGTCGCCTCGGTGACCCGCAGCACGTCGAGGATCTTGCGCGAGGAGATGACGGCGCGGATCACCATCTGCAGCATCTGCGTGGCCATTTGCACCGGCCAGGCGAGGAACGCGGCGTAGCCGTAGAACGTCACGAGCTGGCCGCTGGTGATCTCGCCGCGGACCGCGGCCCGGGCGCCGAGCCACAGCACGAGCGCGGCGAGCAGGCCGGGCAGCAGCACCTGCAGCCCGTCGAGCACCGACTGCAGCACGGCGACGCGCACGCCCTGGTGCCGCACCTCCTGCGACTGGCGCGCGTAGCGGGCGGCGAACTCGTCCTCGCCGCCGATGCCGCGCAGGATGCGCAGGCCAGAGACGGTGTCCGCGCCGAGCGACGTCAGGCGGCCCGTGGCCTCGCGCTGCGTCGTCTGGCGCGACTGCAGCGGCTTGACCAGCAGGGCGAGCACGGCCGCCACCGCAGGGATCCCGAGCGCCAGGACGAGGCCGAGCTGCACGTGCTGCGACAGCATGAGCACCACGACGACGACGTACGCGAGCACGCCGCCGGTGAACCGGCCGGCCATGGAGAACATGTCGCCCACCCGCAGCGCGTCGTTCGCGACGGCGGAGACGACCTCGCCGGTGGGCAGCTTGCGCGTGATCGCGTGCCCCGCGCGCGAGGACTTGTAGCCCACGAGCTGGGAGAACGACAGCGACGCCCGCACCCAGTTCTCGACGTCCCAGATGTGGTTGAAGATGCCCGCCACGACGATCACGACGGCGGCACCGAGCATCGCCCCGCACCAGGCGAACAGCGGGCCGTCGAAGCCCTGCGACAGGCCCTCGTCGATGGCGCGACCGATGAGCAGCGGGGCCGCGGCCGACGCCAGCATCGCCACCACGCCCGCCACCAGGGACTTCGCGAGCACGTCGCGCTGCCGCCACCCCTGCCAGGCGAGGAGCCGGGCCGGGGAGGTCAGGGGAGGGTTGCCCACGTCGGGCAGCGGGAGGGGTCGCACGAGGATCCAGCCTACGAACGCCCGCCCACACCGGGCCACGGATTAACCGCCCCGTTTCGCGCCTACGATGCTGGGGTGAGCACGCCCCAGCAGACCCCCGCCCCGCAGCCCTCGTCGACGCCCGCCGGCGGCGCCAGCCAGGCCCAGGCCGAGGCCGCCATCCGCAAGGCGCGCGGCGCCCTGAAGCGCTACCGGTTCATGGCGATCCTCACCGGTGTGATGCTGCTGATCCTCTGCTTCGAGCTGGTGTTCAAGTACGTCGTGAAGGTCGACGTCGTCGTCGACTACCTGGGCTGGGTGCCCTTCGCGCACGGCTGGATCTACGTGGTCTACCTCGTCACGGTGCTCGACCTGTGGTCGAAGATGCGCTGGGGCTTCGGCCGCCTCGCCACGATGGTCTTCGCCGGCGTCGTGCCGGTGATGTCGTTCATCCTCGAGAAGCGCGTGCACGCCGACGCGGACGCCAAGCTGGGAGCGCTCGAGGAGCGGTACGCGGCATGACGTCGCTCGCCCCTCTCGTCGCCCCCGGACCGCAGCTGGACGCCGCGCGGCTCGCCCGGTACGCCCGGCACCTGCCGCTGCCGGGCGTCGGCCCGGAGGGGCAGCGCCGGATCGCCGCCGCGCGGGTGCTCGTCGTCGGGGCGGGCGGCCTGGGCAGCCCGGCCCTGCAGTACCTCGCGGCCGCCGGGGTCGGCACCCTCGGCGTCGTGGACGACGACGTCGTGGACGTCTCCAACCTGCAGCGCCAGGTGGTGCACGGCACCGCCGACCTCGGTCGGCCCAAGGTCGAGTCGGCGCGCGACCGGCTCGGCGACCTCGCGCCCGACGTCGAGGTCGTGGCGCACCCCGTGCGCCTCACGCCCGAGAACGTGCTCGAGATCGTCGGCGGGTACGACGTCGTGCTCGACGGCGCGGACAACTTCCCGACCCGTTACCTCGTCTCCGACGCGGCCGAGATCCTCGGCGTACCCGTCGTGTGGGGCGCCATCCACCAGTTCGACGGCCAGGTCGCCGTGTTCTGGGGTGCGCCGCGGCTGGCGGACGGCACCCGCGAGCGCGGCGTCACCTACCGCGACGTCTTCCCCGTGCCCCCGCCGCCCGGCACCGTGCCCGACTGCGCCACCGGCGGCGTGCTCGGTGCCCTGTGCGGCACGGTCGGCTCGGTCATGGCCACCGAGGCGGTCAAGCTCATCACCGGTGCGGGCACGACGCTGCTCGGCCGCATCGCCGTCTACGACGCGCTCGAGCTGTCCTGGCGCCAGCTCGCCGTCCGACCCGACCCGACCCGCGAGCCCGTGGCGGAGCTGCTGGCCGACGACGCCGCGTACGCCGCGTTCTGCGGCCTGCCCGCGCCGGTGGGCGGGTCCGCCGGCACCGGCACCGGCACCGGCACCGGATCCGCGGGCGCCGGCCTCGGCCCGGCCAGCATGAGCGCGCCCGACGCCGCCGCGCTGCTGGCGGGCGACGCGCCGGTGGCCCTCGTCGACGTCCGCGAGGACTGGGAGGCCCAGGCGCTGCCCGTGGCGGGGTCGCGCCTCGTGCCGAGCGGCAGGTTCCTCGGGCCGGGCGGCGCGGACGCCGTGCGTGCCGAGCTGCCCGCCGACCGACCCGTGCTCCTGGTCTGTGCCGCAGGGGCCCGCTCCGCCCGCGTGGCCGACGTGGCACGCGCCGCCGGTGTCGACGCCCGCTCCGTCGAGGGCGGTGCCCCCGCGCTGCTGTCCGTGCCGAGATAGAGAAGGCTCCCCGCCGAGATAGAGAAGCCCGGAGGACACCGCAGCCGGCTGCGGTGTCCTCCGGGCTTCTCTATCTCGGTGGGGAGCCTTCTCTATCTCGGCGGAGGTCAGAGGGCGAGGTCGAGGCGGCCGTCGGGGGAGGAGCTGGCCAGCGCGCCCTCGCGGCGCGGGATGCGGCCGGCCCCGGCGGCGAGGCGCCCGGACTCGACGGCGAGGCGCATCGCGTGCGCCATCCGCACCGGGTCGGCGGCGCGGGTGACGGCGGTGGCGAGCAGCACGCCGTCGCAGCCGAGCTCCATCGCGAGGGCGGCGTCGGACGCGGTGCCCACGCCCGCGTCGAGGATGACCGGCACGCGCGCGGCGGCCGCGATGGCCTCGATGTTGCGCGGGTTGAGCACGCCCAGCCCGGTGCCGATGGGCGCGCCGAGCGGCATGACGGCGGCGCAGCCGACGTCCTCCAGCCGGCGGGCCAGGATGGGGTCGTCGTTGGTGTAGGGCAGCACGACGAACCCGTCGCGCACCAGCCGGTCGGCCGCCTCGACGAGGCCGATGGGGTCGGGGAGCAGGGTGACGTCGTCCGCGATCACCTCGAGCTTGACCCAGTCGGTGCCGCAGGCCTCGCGCGCCAGCTGGGCCGTGAGCACGGCCTCGGCGACCGAGAAGCAGCCCGCCGTGTTGGGCAGGGCGCGGATGCCGAGCCTCTCCAGGAGGCCCCAGATGCCGCCGTCCTCGGCGCCCGCGCCGCCAGGGCGCACCGCGACGCGGCGCATCGCCACCGTGGTGAGCCCGGTGCCGGACGCGACCAGAGCGTCCTCGAGCGTCATGAGGTTGGACGCGCCGCCCGTGCCCATGACGAGGCGCGAGCCGATCTCCGTGCCGGCGACCACGAGCGGATCGACGAGCGGGTGCGGGATCGGACGCGACGTGGTCGCGGCGTGCGTGCTGGTCATGCTTCCTCCGTGGTTCGTGGTCAGCCGCCCTGGACGGCGGTGACGATCTCGACCCGGTCGCCGTGCGCGATCCGGGTGCCGGCCCACAGGCCGCGGGGGACGACGGCGTCGTTCACGGCGACGGCGATGCCCTGCACGGAACCGTCGGCGACGAACGCGGGGACGAGGGCCGCGACGACGGCCTCGACGCCGTCGCCGTGCGGTCCGTCGAGCGGGTAGGTCTCACCGTTGACGAGGGCGGTCGGGCTGCTCACGGGAGGGCTCCTTCGGGACGGGCGGGCGCGAAGCGTCGCGGGTCGGCGGCGGCGAGGGCGTCGTCGGGCGGCGGCGCGCCGGTCAGCGCGGCGAGCACCGCGTCGGCGGTGAGCGGCGCGAGCAGCACCCCGTTGCGCCCGTGCCCGACGGCGGCCAGCAGGCCCGGCACGGCGGTGACGCCGACCAGCGGCAGGTTGTCGGGCGTGGCCGGGCGGGCGCGCGGGGTGACGTCGACCAGCGCGGCCTCGTCGATCCCGGGCACGAGGGCGCGGGCGTCGCGCAGCAGGGCGAACACGCCCCCGGCCTCCGCCCGGCGGTCGTCGGGTCTCTCGTCGCTGGTGGCGCCGACGACGATCTCGCGGTGGCCGGGACCGCTGCCCGGGCCGGTCCCGGTGCCGGGCCGGCGCGGCACCACGTACACCGACCGGCCCTGCACCGTGCCGCGCACCACGTGGCCCAGGGCGAGCTCCGGGCCGGCGTCCAGGCGCAGCGTCACGCCCTTGACCGGCCGCACCGGCATGCGCACCTCGGGTACGCCGTCGAGCAGGGCGGTCGTCGCCCCCGCGCCCGTCGCGAGCACCACCGCCCCGGCGGCGTGCCGTTCGCCGGCGTCGTCGTGGACAGCGACCACCCGGCCGGCGGCGTCGCGCTCCAGGCGCACGGCCGCGCGGCGCACGACCGCGTCGCCCAGGGCGTGGGCCAGGGCCGCGTGCGCGGCCCGCGGATCGACGGCCAGGTCGCCCTCGACGAGGGCCGCCCCGGCGAGCCGCGGCCCGAGGTACGGCTCGCGCCGCCGCGCGTCGGCCACGGGGACCTCCGCGGACGCGAGGCCCCACTCCCGGTGCAGGGCCAGCACGCGACGCAGGAGGGCGAGGTCGTCGGCGTCGTACGCGACGGCGAGGGACCCGGCGCGCAGCAGGGGGACGTCGCGGCCGGTCGCGGCGGCGAGGTCGGCGGCGAACGCGGGCCAGCGGGCGGCCGACACGAGGTTGAGGCGAGCGAGCTCCCGCTCGCCGAAGTCCGCCTCGCTGACGGCCGCGAGCATCCCGGCGGCCGCGCGGGTGGCGCCGTCGCCCGGAGCCGGGTCGAGCACGGTGACGGCCAGACCGGCGTCAGCGGCCTTCCGGGCCACGGCGAGGCCGACGATCCCGCCGCCCACGACGACGACGTCGCGGGCGGACGCGTCCGCGGGAACAGGTGCAGAGGTGGGCATGTGCGCTCCCTTCGCTGGCATGACCCAGATCAGGTTCGACGGTCGGCTCCTACGCCCTCTCAGCCCCGAGCAGGGCTCCCGTGCGCGGCCACTGTAACCCGGGCCGTGGTTACCCTGGCCGGCGTGACCACGACCGACACCGGCGCCGCGGCCGGCACGACCCGCGCCCGCCTGGCGGACGCCCGCCTGTACCTGTGCACCGACGCCCGCGAGGACCGGGGCGACCTCGAGGACTTCCTGCACGCGGCGCTCGCGGGCGGGGTCGACGTCGTGCAGCTGCGGGACAAGACGCTCGACGTCGCGCGCGAGCTGGAGTTCCAGGCGCTCGTGGCGCGGGTGGCCGCCGAGCACGACGCTCTGTGGTGCGTGAACGACCGGGCCGACGTCGCCGGGCTGACCAGCGCGCCGGTGGTGCACATGGGCCAGCGCGACCTGCCCGTCCCGGCGGTGCGCACGCTGCTCGGCCCGGAGCCGGTGCTGGGCCGGTCCACCCACTCCGCCGCGCAGGCCGCCGAGGCCGAGGCCGACCCGGACGTCGACTACTTCTGCGTCGGCCCGCTGTGGGCCACCCCCACCAAGCCCGGCCGCGCGGCGGTGGGCCTCGACCTGCTCCGCGAGGTCGCCGCGACCCGCCCCACCACGCCGTGGTTCGCCATCGGCGGCGTCGACGCCGAGCGCCTGGACGCCGTGCTCGACGCCGGGGCGACGCGCGTCGTCGTCGTGCGGGCGATCACGCAGGCGCCGGACCCGGAGCGCGCGGCCCGCGACCTGCGGGAACGCCTCGGCTGACGGACGCCGAACGATGGGGAGTTCTCCCCCTGACGGGTGATCCCGGACCGGGGTGTCGTGTGCCACAGTGGGCGCGCCCCCGTCCTCCCGGCCGGGACTCGCTCGCCCGCACCCAGGAGAGAAGCCGATGACCCCTCGCCCCCGCACGTCCGCGCTCCTGCTGGCCGGAGCGCTGCTCGTCCTGTCCGGTTGCACCGCAGGCGACGACGACGCCGGCCCGGCGTCCGGGGCGCCGGCCGAGGAGTCCGCGGGTGCGCAGGAGGCCGCGGACCCCGGCACGGCGAGCGTCGCCGACCAGGTGATGGCAGAGCAGAAGATCGCGACGCCGCACGGGGGCGGCGACGCCTGGGGCGGCGACGTCACCGTGACGCTGCGGTCGGTCGAGGTCGCGGACGGCACGACGACGGTCCGCTGGGCGCTGCGCTGGGACGACGACGAGGCACCCGCGGACGCCGGCGCGAGCTACTACGACCTGGGCGTCGAGCCCAGCACCACGGTGACCGACCGTGAGGGCCTCAAGGCGTACCGACCCTTCTGCACCGAGGGCGCGTGGCAGTCCGACAACGAGGACCCGTCGAAGGCGTCGCTCGAGCAGATCAGGTGCCGCGAGTCGATGCTCGTGTCGCCGCTCGAGAACATCACCTTCGCGTTCCCCAACCACGGCACCATCGAGGTCTCCGCCGTGCTGCCCGCACCGGAGGGCGAGCCCGCGACGGTGGACGTGCTGCCGGGCGAGGGCCTGCCGCTGTTCACCGACGCGACGGTGACGTACGTCGACGGCGGCGCGGCGTGACCGCTCGGCGGGCGCTCGTCCCGCTCGTGGCCGCCCTGGCGCTCACGGCGGGGGCTCCGGCGGCGCTCGCGACGACCGAGCCGTCGCCGTCCGCGTCCGAGGCGTCGCCCGACGCCGGCGCCGCCGACCCGCAGCTGCTCGAGGAGGCCGAGGCGGCGCTGAGGGAGGAGCGAGCGCGGGTCGAGGCCGCCGAGGTCACCCCGGCGATGGCGTCCGACGCGACGTTCTCCCTGCGGGCGGACGACTCGACGTACGCGTTGCGCCCGGAGGACTCCACCACCGTGCTCGAGAAGACGCAGGAGGAGAAGGGCGACACGGTCGTCACGCTCACCTCGGACCTGCTGTTCGAGTTCGGCAAGGCATCGTTGACGCCGGCGGCGGAGGCCGCCGTCGCGGACCTGGCCGCCGACGTCCCGCAGGACGCGACGGTCCGCGTGGACGGGTACACCGACTCGATCGGCACGGACGCGAAGAACCTGGGGCTGTCGAAGCAGCGCGCGGACGCCGTCGCGGACGTGCTCGCCGCCGAGCGGCCGGACCTCACCCTGAAGGTGAAGGGCCACGGCGAGGCCGACCCCGTCGCGGAGAACGAGGTGGGCGGCGAGGACAACCCCGCCGGGCGCGCGCTCAACCGTCGCGTCGAGGTGACCTACCCCACCGCATGACCCGTGGGACGGGCCAGGGAGGGGGACGGTCCGGCGGCTAGGATGGCTCGGTGACGTCTCCCGCCACCACCCCCACCCCGCGCCCCGTCCTCGTCGTCGACTTCGGCGCCCAGTACGCGCAGCTCATCGCGCGTCGCGTGCGCGAGGCCCGCGTCTACTCCGAGATCGTGCCGCACTCGTTCACCACCGAGCAGATGCTCGCCAAGGACCCGGCGGCGATCATCCTGTCCGGCGGGCCCTCGTCGGTGTACGCCCAGGGCGCGCCGTTCGTGGACCCGAAGCTGTTCGAGGCGGGCGTGCCGGTGCTCGGCATCTGCTACGGCTTCCAGGCGATGGCGCAGGCGCTCGGCGGCACCGTCGCCCAGACCGGCCAGCGGGAGTACGGCGGCACCGAGGTCGAGGTGTGCGAGGCCGGCGTGCTGCTGGCCGGCACCCCCGACCACCAGACCACCTGGATGAGCCACGGCGACTCCGTGCACGCGGCGCCCGAGGGCTTCGAGGTGCTCGCCACGTCGTCCGGCTCGCCCGTCGCGGCGTTCGAGGACACCGGCCGCCGCCTGTACGGCGTGCAGTGGCACCCGGAGGTCAAGCACTCCGCCCACGGCCAGGCCGTGCTGGAGAAGTTCCTCTACGAGGGCGCGGGGCTCGCGCCCGACTGGACGCCGGGCAACGTCATCGCCGACCAGGTCGCCGCGATCCGCGCGCAGATCGGCGACGCCCGCGTCATCTGCGCCCTCTCGGGCGGCGTGGACTCCGCCGTCGCCGCCGCGCTGGTGCAGCGCGCCGTCGGCGACCAGCTGACCTGCGTGCACGTCGACCACGGCCTGCTCCGCGAGGGCGAGGTCGAGCAGATCGAGCGCGACTTCGTCGCCTCCACGGGCGTGAACCTCATCATCCGCGACGAGAAGGAGCGGTTCCTCACCGCCCTCGCGGGCGTGAGCGACCCCGAGACGAAGCGCAAGATCATCGGCCGCGAGTTCATCCGCGTCTTCGAGGACGCCCAGCGCGACATCGTCGCCGAGGCGGGTGCCCACGGCGAAGAGGTCAAGTTCCTCGTCCAGGGCACGCTCTACCCGGACGTCGTCGAGTCCGGCGGCGGCGAGGGCGCGGCCAACATCAAGAGCCACCACAACGTGGGCGGCCTGCCCGACGACCTGCAGTTCGAGCTGGTCGAGCCGCTGCGCACCCTGTTCAAGGACGAGGTCCGCGCGGTGGGCCGCGAGCTCGGCGTGCCCGAGGAGATCGTCGCCCGCCAGCCCTTCCCGGGCCCGGGCCTCGGCATCCGCATCGTCGGCGAGGTCACGGCCGAGCGCCTCGAGACGCTCCGCAAGGCGGACGCCATCGCGCGCGCGGAGCTCACCAAGGCCGGCCTGGACGACGAGATCTGGCAGTGCCCCGTCGTGCTGCTGGCCGACGTCCGCTCCGTCGGCGTGCAGGGCGACGGCCGCACCTACGGCCACCCGATCGTGCTGCGCCCGGTGTCCTCCGAGGACGCGATGACCGCCGACTGGACGCGCCTGCCCTACGACGTGCTGTCCGTCATCTCCACCCGCATCACCAACGAGGTGAGCGAGGTCAACCGAGTGGTCCTCGACGTGACGAGCAAGCCGCCGGGCACCATCGAGTGGGAATGAGCAGCGCGAAGGGCCCCGTCTTCCGAGACGGGGCCCTTCGTGTGCGTCAGGAGATGCGGAACGAGTTCGCCCGGTCGTTGAAGCTGCCGAGGTAGTCGTCCTTGTCGATGAACCCGGTGTGCGCCCCGGTCTTGTTGTTGCCGTCGTAGAGCCGCACGTCGCAGTGGTTGTACGTCTTGACGGCCGTGATCCGGTTCGACAGCGCGGTGCCGAGGTTGGCGCCGCCCTCGTTGTCGCCCGTGCCCGCCGTGCAGCCGACCCGGTACTTCGGGTTGTAGACGACGACCTGGAACCCGCCGTAGTCGATGTTCTGGTACAGCCGAGCGACCACGAGGCCGGTGCCGGGCTTGGCGTTCTTGCAGCCGAACGTGCCGTCGAGGACGGCGCAGTAGTACGTCGTGGCTGCGGCCGTGGCCGAGATCTCGAGGTCCTCGACCATGACCGGCTTCTCGCTGGTCACCGCCTCGACCTGGACGGGTGCGGCGCCGTCGTCGGGCGCCGCCGTGGCGGTCGGGGCCGAGAGGCCCAGGGCCGCGATCGCCGCGAGGCCGCCGACGACGGCGGCGAGCCGTGCGCGGCGGGTGCGGGTGCGTGTCGTGATGGTCATCGTCGCTCCTTCACGTCTGCCGGCGATCCCCTCGTCGCCGGTCACGTGTCACGAGGGGTGCCGCACCGCGGTTGATACGTCGAGGCACCGATCGGCCGGTGACCAGGCCCGACGGGGGCCGGCCGGTCAGCGCGCGAGCGCGGCCGCCTTCCGGTACGCGGCGTCGACGTCGGCGAGCACGCGGGGCCACGACGTCGCGAGCTCGGCGGAGCGGTTGTGCGCGATGATCGTGTCGAGCAGGGCGGGGTCGTCGGCGAGGCGGACGAGCGCGTCGGCCATCGCCGCGTCGTCGTCGACGAGGAGGGCGTCCCGGCCGTCGACCAGCCGCTCCGCCACTCCTGACTGCGATCGGCTGACGACGGCGAGGCCCGCGGCCTGCGCCTCGAGCGCCGCGATGCCGAACGCGTCCTGCACGGCCGGTGCCACGAAGACGTCGGCGCGCACGTACAGGCGCTTGAGCTCGGTCGGGGTGAGGCGGCCGACGAGCCGCACCGTGTCCGCCAGGCCGCGCTCCCGCACCCAGCGCCGGGCCTCGGTGAGCTGCGGGCCGTCGCCGCCGATCGTCGCGACCAGGCGCCCGGGGGCCTTCTCCACCGCCGCCGCGATCGCCTCGAGCATCGGGAGCACCCGCTTGCGGGGCGCGAACCGGGTGGCCGACACCACGTGGACCTCGCGGCCCTCGGCCCGTTGGCCGCGTTCCACGCGCGGCAGGCGCCAGGCGTCGACGTCGATGCCGTTGCCGAGCACGGACACGCGCCCCGCCGCGGCGTCGGGGCCCAGCCGTCGCCCGACGACGCGCCGCAGCGGGTCCGCCGTCAGCCCGCTCACCGCCGACCACTGCACCGGCCACGCCGACCACCGGGTCACGCGGTCGAGCGCGGCGAACGCCCGCTCCCAGCCGCCCCACACGCTGTGCACCGTGAGCAGCGCGGGCAGCCCGAGCCGGGTCACGGGGCGGAGCGCCAGCTCGACGGTCGGGGCGAGCACGCCCATGTGCAGGTGCACGGCGTCGGGGCGGAGGCCGTCGGCCTCGAGGTCCCGCAGCCGCGCCAGCACGTGCGTCGTCGAGCGCGGGTGGACGGGGTAGCCGCCCGGCACGCGGGCGGCGACGCGGTGCACGACGACGCCGTCGTCGTCGGGCCGGGTGGTGGTGACGCCGTGCTCGCCGGGAGCGACCGGGGTCGTGGTGATCACCTCGACGTCGTGCCCGGCCTCCGCCTGCCGGCGCGCGAGCCGGGCCACCTGGGTCTCGATGCCGCCGAGCAGCGGGAGGTAGGAGTCGGAGACGTGGACGATGCGCACCGGGTCATCCTGCCATCGGCACCCGGGCGGTCACCTGCGGGTTCGCCGCGCCGTTGCCGCGTCGCGGCGCTACCGTGCGAGGAGCGGGACCTCCGGCGCACGCGCCACGGCACACACCTGAGGAGAGGTGCGACATGTCGAGCACTGTCACCGTTCATCCGACCAAGGGCGTCCGCGGGATCGGGATGATCACCGTCATCGCGGGCATCGTCATGATCGTGCTCGGCGTGGGCGTCTGGGTGGTCGTCTCCCAGACCCTCTCCGCCGAGGAGATCACCGTCTCCGAGGACGCCAACATGTTCGCGGGTCAGCACGTCGCCGGTCCGTTCACCGCCTACGCGCAGGCGGAGGTGATCGACAAGCACGCGACCGAGATGGCGGACGGGCAGACCTACGCGCAGCTGGACCAGGACGACCCGGTCCGCGACAGCGTGATGGACGCGTCGTTCCTGCGCGCGTCGCTGTTCACCTCGGTCGTGGCGTTCGGCGTCTGCGCCCTCGTCATCGGCCTGGGCATCGTGTTCATCCTGCTCGGGAGCGCGCTACGCAAGCTCGCGGGCGGGCCGCAGGTGGTGATCGACTCGCCCTCGCTCACGTCCGAGGGCGGCCTGTCGCACGCGGCGCACCGCGCCGACCCTGTCGAGCTGGAGCGGCCGAGCGCCCCGACGACGCCCGCACCGCCGCCCGAGCGGCCGAGCACGCGCACGGCTCCCGAGGCCCCCTCCACCGGGACGTCGACGCCTCCCTCGACCTCTCCGCCGGTGTCCCCCTCGACGCCCCCGGAGAACCCGCCGGCGGCCCCTCCGGCAGGGGGCGGCGGCTCGCCGTCGGCCTGAGGTCCGACCAGCACGACGACGCGGCGGCGACCCGAGGGTCACCGCCGCGTCGTCGTGCTCGTGCGCGCGTCAGCGGACGGTCGTCGCGCGACGTCGGCGGCGCACCGCGCTGACCACGGAGCCGATCACCAGCAGGGCTCCTGCCGCGGCGAGCAGCACGATGGCGGCCAGCTCGACGTCGATCTGCGCGCCGGCGACGTTGGCCAGCAGCCCGACGCCGAACGCGACCACGAGGAAGCCCCACACGATCGTGCTCGCCCGCGGACCCGAGCCGTGGACCGACCGGTCGTCCTGGGCGTGCTCCGTGGACTGCGCCGGAAGGGGCTCGGGGACCGGGAGGGGTGCGGCGGCCGGTGCCGGAAGGGGCTCGTGCGCCGGCGTCGGCAGCGGGTCCGGCGCGGGGAGCGGCTGGGCGACCGGCTGGTCGGGCACGTCCGGCCGGTCGAAGACCGACAGCGGGTCGTCCGGCCCGGCCGCCGGCAGCGCGCGGGTGTCGTGCGCCGCGGGCAGGGCCTCGGTGGCATCCGCCGCCGGGAGCGCCTGGGTGGCGTCAGGGGCCGGCAGAGCCTGCGTCTCGTCGGGAGCGGGCAGGGCCTGCGTCTCGTCGGGCTCGCCGGGGGACGGCGTCGTGGGCTTGTCGTCGCTCATCGGGACTCCTCGATGGTCAGGTTGCCGGCGCGCACGCCGACGTCGAGCAGCAGGAGGGCGCCGTCGGCCTCGCGGGCCTCCTCGGTGCTGAACCGTGCCGGGCCGTTGGTGTAGGTGTTGACGGAGCGGTCCTGGCCGTCCACGCGCCACTCCGCGTTGCCCGCGATGACCTCGACGTCGGCCTCGACGGCCGTGCCCTCCGGGATCAGGACGGTCGCGTTCCCCGCGGAGATCGAGACCGGGACGACGACGGGGTCGCCTACGGTGACGCCGGCCAGGTCGAGGTCGGTGAGGTCGACGGTGGCGTCGCCGAAGCGCACGTGCACGCCGTCCTCCGCCTCGGAGATCGTCGTCGGGTGCAGGGTGCCGTCGCTGACGACCGCGGTACCCGCCCGCTCCGGGGCGGAGTCCCAGAAGTCCCAGGTGTCGCGGTCCCCGGCGAAGGGCCAGGTGACGACGCCGGCGATCAGCGCGAGGATCGCGAAGAACGTCAGGCCGCCGCCGCGGCGGCCCCGCAGGCCGGTCACGACCAGCGCGACCCCGAGGACCACGGTCGACGCGCCCAACCAGGTGGGCCCGAGGGGGACGCCCAGGTCGCCCGTCCGGTCCAGCACGAGGAGCAGCGCTCCGCCCAGCAGCACGAGCCCGAGGACGATGCCGACCGCGGCGGCGCCGGGGCCACGACGCACGGGCCGCGGCGGACGCGGCGCGACGGCCGGGGCCGCCGGGGGAGCGACCGGCGCGGCAGGGGCCGCGGCCCAGGAGCCGGAGGGGCTCGAGGGATCGGCCGGCGGCTGCGGCGCCTGGGGTGTCGTCAGGTACGGCGCCGGCGGTGCCGGGACGAAGGAGCCCGTGGAGGACGGCCCGCTCGCGGCGGGGTCGTCGGTCGTGCCCGGCGCGGGCGCGGCGGGGTACGGGGGAACCGCGGGGTACGGCGGCGCGGGCGGGGCGCCGGGGCCGCCGTTCCGCGGCCGGCGGTCGCGGATCAGCTTGACGACCAGCCAGACGATCCCGACCCAGACGGCGACCCACAGGAGGGCGCCGATCCACTCGATCCCGAAGCCCCACCAGCTCAGGCCGTCGCCCCAGGCGAAGCCGACGATCAGGGCGACCACGGCCCCGAGCAGAGCGACGTCGAAGTCCCCGCGGAACGCCTGCTGCAGGTGGATGCGGCCGTCCCGCTCCGGGAGCAGCGCCCACGCGATCGCGTAGATGACGATGCCCGCGCCGGTGAGGAAGAAGCTGAGGATCAGCAGGCCGCGGACCAGCAGCGGGTCCAGGCCGAACCGCTCCGCGACGCCGCCCGCGACGCCGCCGACCCACCGGTTGTCGGACCGGGTGACGCCCATGCGGCGGATGGAGTCGAAGAAGCCGTCGCCGGTGCGACGCGGCGGGGTACCGCCCGAGGCGGGTGCGCCGCCGGGTCCGGGCTGCGGCCCGGGCGGCTGGGGGAGGTCGTCGGTGCTCATGGCTCCATCCTGGCCACCACGCGGCCCGCGCGGCATCGGGTGCTGCCCTGACGCGACCCTGATTCGGGGGGCCGGCCCACCCTGAAACCTCGGGATCACGCGCCCCGGGGCGCCCCTGACGTGCCAGGATCGGGAGCATGACCACCGAGCGCCCCCCGCGCCTCCCACTGCGCCGGCCCCCTCAGGGGCGGGTGCTCGGCGGCGTCGCCGCGGGCCTCGCCGCGCACCTGGGGCTCCCGGTCCTGGTGGTGCGCCTCGCCTTCCTCCTGCTCACGCTGGTGGCGGGCGCGGGCGCGGTGGCGTACGTGTTCTGGTGGGTGACCGTGCCGTCGGGCGACCCGCGGCAGGCCGCGGACACCACGCCCACCTCGCTGCAGCGGCTCGCGCCGCGCCTGCGCCTGCGGGGCCCGGTCGCCGCGCTGCCCGTGCGTGACGTCCTCATCGGTGCGGCCCTCATTGCCGGCGCGTTCGTCCTGGTCGCCATCCGCGCGGGCTGGGACATCGGGGCGTCGTGGGTGCTGCCCGCGCTCGTCGCCGTCGGCGGTCTGGCGCTCGCGTGGAGCCAGCTCGACGCCGCGCACCGCGGCCGCGCCGCGGACGGCGGCCAGACCCGCCGCTCGACCCTCGTGCTGCGGCTCGTGGGCGGCGTCGTCCTCGTCATGGTGGGCGTGCTGCTGCTCATCGGCCAGGACGCCCCCGTGCCCGTGCTGCTGCAGGCGGCCGTGGCGTCGCTCGCCGTCCTCGCGGGCGCGGCGCTCATGCTGGCGCCGTGGTGGCTGCGGCTGGTGCGCGAGCTGGGCGACGAGCGCGCCGCCCGCGCCCGCGAGGCCGAGCGGGCCGACATCGCCGCCCACCTGCACGACTCGGTGCTGCAGACCCTCGCCCTCATCCGCTCGCGCGCCGACGACCCGGAGGCGGTGGCCCGCATGGCCCGCGCGCAGGAGCGCGAGCTGCGCGAGTGGCTGTACACCGACCGCACCGCCCCGGGCACGTCGCTCGCGGCCGAGCTGCGCGCCCTCGTCGCGGAGGTCGAGGACGGCCGCGCCGTGGAGGTCGAGTCGGTGATGGTGGGCGACTGCGTCCCCACGGAGGAGACGTCGGCCCTGCTGCAGGCCTCGCGCGAGGCGCTCGTCAACGCCGTCGTGCACGGGCGCCCGCCCGTGACGGTCTACCTCGAGGTGACCGACGCCGCGGTGGAGGTGTTCGTCCGCGACCGCGGAGACGGGTTCGAGATGGACGACATCGCGCCCGACCGGTTCGGGGTGCGAGAGTCGATCCTGGGTCGCGTGCACCGGCGCGGCGGCACGGCGGACGTCACCAGCCGCCCCGGTTGGGGCACCGAGGTGCGGCTGCGCATGCCGCGCGACGGGCGGGCCGACCCGGTCGAGCCCGACCTGCAGGCCGGGCCCACCGAGACCCCCGTGCCGACCGGCTCGACCAGCGATTCCGACGAAGGAGCACGCACGTGACCGCCACGCCCGACGCCCCCCAGCCGCCCACCGGCCCGGTCCCTGTCGTCCTCGTCGACGACCACCACATGTTCCGCACCGGCGTGCGCGCCTCCCTGGACGGCCGGGTGCAGGTGGTGGGCGAGGCGGCGGACGTCGACCAGGCCGTCGCCGTCGTGCACGAGCACCGCCCGCCCGTCGTCCTGCTCGACGTGCACCTGCCGGGAGGTAACGGCGGGGGCGGGGCCGAGGTCGTGCGGAGGTGCGCCGACCTGCTGGGCGAGACGAAGTTCCTCGCACTCTCCGTGTCCGACGCGGCCGAGGACGTGGTGGCCGTCATCCGCGCCGGGGCGCGCGGCTACGTCACGAAGAACATCTCGGCGTCGGACCTGTCGGGCGCCGTCGTGCGCGTCGCCGGGGGAGACGCCGTCTTCTCGCCGCGCCTCGCGGGCTTCGTCCTCGACGCGTTCGGCACCGCCGCGGGCGACGTCGCCGTCGCCGACGACGAGCTGGACCGCCTGTCGAAGCGGGAGCAGGAGGTGATGCGGCTGATCGCGCGCGGCTACTCCTACCGGGAGGTGGCGAGCGAGCTGTTCATCTCCATCAAGACGGTCGAGACCCACGTGTCGGCCGTGCTGCGCAAGCTGCAGCTCTCCAGCCGCTACGAGCTCACGCGGTGGGCCGCGGCGCGCCGGCTGCTGTGACTGCGGCGTCGCGGTAGCGCTCGACGACGACGTCCACCAGCCCGGTGGGCGCGTCCTCGTGGGCGACCAGGAGCGGCGCGGCGGTGACGTCCCCGCCCGCGCGGGCGGCCAGGTCGGCGAAGAACCCCGGCGCGAGCAGGTACGACGCGACGACGACGCGGCGCCCCGGCTGCTCGGCCCGGGCGGAGTCCACGACCTCGTGCACGCGCGGGGTGGCGTTGGCGATGTACCCGACGGCGACGGGGCGGCCCACGCGTCCGGCCAGGCGGGCGGCGGTGGTCTCGCAGTCGGCGACGGCTCGCGCGTCGCTCGACCCGGCGGCGGCCAGGACGACCGTGTCGTCGTCGCGCAGGCCCGCCTCGGCGAGGCGCTGCTCGAGCACGTCGACCAGGCGGTCGTCGGGCCCGAGCGCGCCGCCGAGCGTCACGTCGTCGCCGCCCGCGACGGCGGCGTCGACGTCCTCGCGCAGGTCGACGTGCACGTGGTAGCCCGCCGACAGCAGCAGCGGCACCACGACCGTCGGAGCCGCCAGGTCCCGCAGGCCCGTCAGGCACGTCGGGACGTCGGGCTGCTGCACGTCGACGAAGCCCGCGTGCACCGGGACGTCGGGGAGTCGGGCGGCCACCGCCTCGACCAGGGTCGCGACGGCGCCCGCGCCGGTGGCGGACGCGGTCCCGTGCGAGACGGCGAGGAGCGCGGGAACTGTCATGCCGGCGACCCTAGGACGGGCGTCGGCCGGCGCCGTTTCGCCCGCGTGAACCGCGGTCACGACGACCTCTCCATCGACGCGGCGACGGTGTGAGCGGACGTGGGGCCCGTCCACGCCGGGCTGCGCCGCACGACGTCGCCCACGACGGTCACGGCCGGCGCCTGCACGCCCACGGCGCGCGCCCGGTCGGCGATGTCGGCGAGCGTCCCGACGGTGGTGCGCTGGCGGGCCCCGAACCCGTCCTCGACGACGGCGACGGGCGTGTCCGCCGGTCGTCCCGCCGCGACGAGGGCGCGGGCGGTGTCCGCGAGCCGGGTGACACCCATGAGCAGCACGAGCGTGTGGTCGGTGCCGCCGGGCACCTGCCCGATGTCGTCGTGACCGGTGAGCACGCTGAACCCGCGGGCGACCCCCCGGTGCGTGACCGGGATGCCGGCCGCCGCCGGCACGGAGACGGCGGACGTCACGCCGGGCACGACCTCCACCTCGATCCCGGCGGCGCGGCAGGCGTCGAGCTCCTCGCCGCCGCGGCCGAAGACGTACGGGTCGCCGCCCTTGAGGCGCACCACGTCGCGCCCGGCGAGCGCGTGCCGCACCAGCAGCGCGGTGATCTCCTCCTGCGGCACGGGGTGGTGGCCGGAGGTCTTGCCGACGTCGACCACCTCGACGTCGTCGCCCAGCCCGGCCAGCAGCGAGCGCGGCGCCAGGCGGTCGACGACCACGACGTGCGCCGCGGCGAGCAGCCGCCGACCGCGCACCGTGACGAGGCCCGCGTCCCCGGGCCCGCCGCCCACCAGGGCCACGCGGCCCGGGCGCGCCGCGAGGCCGTCGGCCGCGTCGCTCGCCGACCGCACGGCCCGCAGCGGCAGGCTGCCGTCCTCGAGCCCGGCCACGACGGCGTCGCGCACCCGCACGGCGCGGCGCGGGTCGCGCCCGGCGGTGACGGCGACGGCGAGGTCGCCGGCGGGCCGCCCGGCGGCGTCGGTCACGGGGGTGCGGGCCACGGCGGGCACCCACGCCGAGCCGAGCCCGGCGTCCCCCGCGGTGACGCAGAACGTCCGCAGCAGCTCGGCGTCGCCGGCCACGCGGGCGTCCACGTCGGGGTCGCCGGTCGCGGTGTGCACCAGCCAGGCGCCGTCGAGGTCGCCGTCGCAGTAGCCGCGGGTGATCCGCTCGATCGCGCCCGCGGAGACGAGCGAGGCGAGCTCGGGCACGACGTCGGGCGCGATCACGCGCACGCGGGCCCCGGCGGCGAGCAGGCCGCGCACGCGGCGCAGCGCCACGGGGCCGCCGCCCACGACGATGACGAGGCGGCCGGCGACCCGCAGGCCCAACGGGTACGTGTCGTGCGGCGCGGCGGGCCGTGCCGGCCGCGAGCCACCTGAGGACCTCCTGCGTTCGCTCATACGTGCAGCCCGCACTCGTCCTTGTCCCGGCCGGCCCAGCGCCCGGCGCGGGCGTCCTGCCCGGCCTCGACCCGCTGGGTGCAGGGCTCGCAGCCCACCGACGGGTACCCGTCGCTGAGCAGGGGGTTCACCACCACGCCGTGCGTGCGGGCGTACTCCTCGACCTCCTCGTCGGTCCAGGCCGCGAGGGGGTTGATCTTCACGACGCCGTTGCGCTCGTCGAACGAGACCAGGGGCGCGTTCGCCCGGGCCGCGGTCTCGCCGCGGCGGACGCCGGTCGCCCAGGCCTCGTAGCCCTGCAGGGCCTGCCGCATGGGAGCCACCTTACGCATGGCGCAGCAGGCCTCGGGGTCCCGGTCGTGCAGGCGCGGGCCGTGCTTCGCGTCCTGCTCGGCGACGGTCAGCTCGGGGCGGACGTCGACCACGTCCACGTCCATCTCGATCTCGACTGCCCCGCGCGTGCCGAGCGTCTCCGCGAAGTGGTAGCCGGTGTCGCCGAAGAGCACGTCCACGAACGGGAGCTGCCGCGAGACCAGGTGCGCGAGCACGAGGTCCTGCATCGACGACGCGACCGCGAGGTACGGCCCGAACTCGCGCACCGCCCACGCGACGACCTCCACGGCCGTCGCCTCGGGGCGGTCGCCGTCGGCGTGCAGCTGCGCCCGGCCCCGCTCGACGACGTGGCGCAGCTCCTCGACGGAGCGACGGTGCCGGGACGCCCGCGCGCGCTGCCGGGCGTCGCGCGACTCCTTGCGCGCCGCCGCCCGGGCCCGCACCTCGGCGAGCCGGCCCCCGCCGGCCGGGGAGGCGAGCAGCGTCGCGGGGGAGGAGAGCTCGACGGCGGTCACCGCAGGGCCTCCTCGTCGGCCCGGTGCGCCCACTGGGCGAACGTCTCGTCGCCGTCGTGCTCGGCGTCGTACCGCCGCACGACGCGCTCCACGTAGTCGCCGACCTCCGACGCCGGCACCTTGAGGCCGCGCACCGTGCGGCCGAGCCCGCCGGCGTCGCGCCCCTCGCCGACCAGGCCGCCGCCCAGGTGCACCTGGAAGCCCGGCATCTGCTCGCCGTCGACCGTGATGATCTGTCCCTTGAGCCCGATGTCGGCGGTCTGGATCCGGGCGCACGAGTTGGGGCAGCCGTTGACGTTGAGCTCGATCGGCCGGTCCAGGCGGTCGGTGACGTCCCCGAGCCGGTCCTCGAGTTCGCCGATCACGCGGGCCGCGGTGTCCTTGGTGTCGACGATCGCGAGCTTGCAGTACTCGATGCCCGTGCAGGCGATGGTCGAGCGGCGGAACAGGCTCGGGCGGGCGGTGAGGCCCAGGGGCTCCAGCCCGTCCAGCAGCTCGTCGACGCGGTCGCCGGGCACGCCGAGGATCACGACCTTCTGGTGCGCGGTGAGCCGGGCGGAGTCCGCGCCGACCTGGTCGATGAGGTCCGCCAGCCCGGTGAGCGTGTTGCCGCCGACCCGCCCCACGACGGGCGCCGCCCCCACGTAGTACCGGCCGTCCTTCTGCTCGTGCACCCCGACGTGGTCGCCGGGACGCGTGGCCGGCGCCGGGGCGGGGCCGTCGGGCAGCGCGTAGCCGAGGTACTCGTTCTCCAGCACCTCGCGGAACTTCTCGGTGCCCCAGTCCGCGAGCAGGAACTTCAGGCGGGCCTTGTTGCGCAGCCGGCGGTAGCCGTAGTCGCGGAAGACCCGGATGACGCCGTGCCACACGTCGGGCGCCTGGTCCTCGGTGACGAAGACGCCGAGCCGTTCCCCGAGGCGGGGCGCGGTGGACAGGCCGCCACCCACCCACAGGTCGTAGCCGGGGCCGAGCTCGGGGTGCACCACGCCGACCAGCGAGATGTCGTTGATCTCGTGCACGACGTCGAGGCTGGGGTGCCCGGTGATCGCCGTCTTGAACTTGCGCGGCAGGTTCGCGAGCTCCGGGTCACCGATGTACCGGCGCTTGATCTCGAGGATCACCGGCGTCGGGTCGATGATCTCGTCCGCCGCGATGCCCGCGACAGGGCTGCCGAGGAAGCCGCGCGGGGAGTCGCCGCAGGCCGTGGTGGTCTCGAGGCCCACCGTGTCGAGACGGCGCCAGATCTCAGGCATGCTCTCGATCTCGATCCAGTGGTACTGGATGTTCTGCCGGTCGGTGATGTCGGCCGAGCCCCGCCCGAAGTCGGCCGAGATGCCGCCGAGCACCCGCAGCGCCTCCGGCGTGAGGGCCTGGCCGTCGGAGCGGACCCGCAGCATGAAGTACGAGTCCTCGAGCTCGTGCGGCTCGAGTGTGGCGGTGCGGCCGCCGTCGATCCCCGGCTTGCGCTGGGTGTACAGGCCCCACCAGCGGAACCGGCCGTGCAGGTCGTCGTCGGCGATGGAGTCGAAGCCCTCGCGCGCGTAGATCGACTCGATGCGCTCGCGGACGCCGAGCGGCGCCGCCTCCTGCTTGAAGACCTCGTTGTGGTTGAGAGGCTCGGTGCCGTCGACCTTCCACTGACCGTTCGGGCGCGTCGAGCGCGGGGGGCGGACGCGGGCGGGAGCGTCGTCGCTGGTCGGGGCGGGTGTGGTGGTCTGCGTCGTCATCTGGGGGAGTTCCTCGGGTCCTCGGGGGCGGGACGCGCGACGACGAGCGACTCAGCGGGGGTGGGCCGAGGACCGACGGCGCGCGCCGGTGCTCAGGAGCCGCGCGGGGGCCGGCGGGGCTGAGGTAGGGCGCGATCAGCGACAGCAGCACAGACAGCTGCGCATGCTGCGACGCACGCACGCCGGCATCTCGTGACGAGTCGTCACGAGGAGGCGGTGCGCGGCCGTGGTCATGGGGATGACCGTAGCCGCACCCGGCGGTATCGCGCGAGACGGGGTCCATATGTTGGGACCACATGTTGGGACGGCACCGGGAAGGCTTGCGCCGCGACCCTGGGTGTGACATGTGACCGGTTGCGGACACCGGCGTCAGATCCCCGACCGTGCGCGGATAGGCTGGCCCGCATGGAGTTCCTCTACAACGTCTTCGTCGCGCTCCACTTCGTGGGCTGGGCGATCGTCCTCGGCGGCTACATCGCGTCGATCAAGAGCCCCGGCCTCTACCGCGGGGTCTTCCACGGCGCCGCGACGGCCGTCGTCGCGGGCGTCCTCATGGTCGGCACGGCGGAGATGGCGGACCTCTGGGCCGACGGCGGCCCGAGCATGGCCAAGATCGGCGTCAAGCTCGTGATCGCGCTGATCATCGCGGTGCTCGCGTTCGTCGCCAAGCGCCAGGGCTCGAAGGGCGACAACGGCACCGGCGCGGTCGCCCCCGGCCTCAAGCACTCGATCGGCGCCCTGACGCTGGTCAACATCCTGGTCGCGGTCTTCTGGAACTGATCGCGCCGGGGCTCTCGGGGCAGCGACGATGAGCGTCCTGGGGGAGGTGCTGGTCGGGCTGGCGATCGCCGTCGGCCTGGTCGGCATCGTCGTGCAGGTGCTCCCCGGCAACGTGCTCGTGCTGGGGAGCATCCTCGTGTGGGCGTGGGTCACCGGAGGCACGACGGCATGGGTGTGCTTCGCCGTCGCCGCCCTGGCGGTCGTGGCCGCCGAGACCGGTCAGTGGCTGCTCGCCGGGCGTCACATGCGCCGCGCCGACGTGCCGTGGGGGACCCTCGCGGTCGCCGGGATCGCGGGGATCGTGGGGTTCTTCGTGGTCCCCGTCGTGGGGCTCTTCCTCTTCTTCGCCGGCGCGGTGTTCCTCGTGGAGCTGGCCCGACGGCGCGACGCGGCGGTCGCGTGGACGGCGACGCGCGCGGCTCTCAAGGCCACGCTCATCACCATCGGCGTGCAGCTCGCCGGCGGTGTCGTGGCCACTCTCGCCTGGGTGGTCGGGCTCGTCCTCACCTGAGTCGGCGCCGCGACCCGGGGCGGCGGATCAGGCCGCGCCGGACCGCGGGGCGTACATGATCACCGCGACGCCGGCGAGGCAGAGCAGGGCGCCCGTGACGTCCCAGCGGTCGGGCCGGAAGCCGTCGACGACCATGCCCCAGACGAGCGAACCGGCCACGAACACCCCGCCGTACGCGGCGAGGATGCGGCCGAAGTGGGCGTCGGGCTGCAGGCTCGCGAAGAACCCGTACACGCCGAGGGCGATGACGCCCGCGCCGATCCAGATCCAGCCGCGGTGCTCGCGCACCCCCTGCCACACCAGCCAGGCGCCGCCGATCTCGAACACGGCGGCGGCGAGGAAGAGCAGGATCGAGCGGAGCACGGTCATGCGCAGGAGTGTCGCGCGCCGGGCCGGCTCGCGGCCAGCCTGCGCCCGTCAGCCGGCGGGGTTCTCGGTGACGTACAGGGTGTTGCCGTCCGGGTCGCGGAAGGAGAACATCGGCGGCGCCGAGTCCCAGAGCAGGAGCTCGCCGACGTCGGCCCCCGCGTCCGTCAGCGCCGTGTGCGCGTCGCGGGCGTCGGGCGTGACCAACCGGATCCCGGTGTCGACGCCGGTGGGCAACCCGTCGCCCGCCCGCACCAGGGCGAGCGACGTCGCAGCGCCCGGCGCGGCGACGTCGACCCACCGGAAGCCGGGCTGCAGCTCGGCGTCGAAGCGGACCTCGAGCCCCAGTGGCCCGGTGTAGAAGGCGAGCGCGGCGTCCTGGTCTCGGACCGGCACGGCGACGGTGTGGACCCCGGTGAATCGTGCTGCGGCCACGGTGGTTCCTCCTCGGGCGACGACCCGGCGCCGGTCGCGCTCGGGTGCTAGGGGTGGGACGGGCGCCGGGGTCCGATCTCATCGGTGCGCGGCTTAGGGTGTCGGGCGGCAGCGACGGCACGAGGGGGAACCATGACGACGCAGGACGCGGCAGCACGGCACGACCGGTGGACGGTGCGCGTCGCGACGCTCGACGAGCTGGACGCGCGGACCGCGTACGAGGCGTGGCGGCTGCGCCAGGACGTGTTCGTCGTCGAGCAGGAGTGCGCGTATCCGGACCTGGACGGCCGGGACGCCGAGCCGACGGCGCGGCACGTCGTCCTGCTCGACGGCGAGCGGGACGGCCGAGTGGTCGCGACGGCGCGCGTGCTCGACGACGGAGACGTGCAGCGCATCGGCCGCGTCGTGTGCCACCCGGACGTGCGCGGCACGGGCGCATCCGGCGTGCTCGTGCGCGCGAGCCTCGAGGCCGCCACCGCCACCGCCCCGCGGGCCGACGTCGTGCTCGGCGCGCAGTCGCCGCTGACCGGCTTCTACGGGCGGTTCGGCTTCGTCGCCGACGGCCCGGAATACCTCGAAGACGACATCCCGCACACCCCGATGCGGCTGCGCCGCTAGTCCGCCGCGGCGCCGAGGCGCACGGCGCCGACGATGCGGCGCGCCCGCTCCGCGGTCTCCGGCACCGCGTCGAGCCCCGCGTACGTGGCGAGGAAGGCCTCGAACAGGGCGGCCCCGGCCAGCGTGCGGGCGACGGCCTCGGTGTCGACGCCGGCGGCCAGCCGGCCGCCGCGCACCTCGGCGTCGAGGTAGGCCTGCACCTGGAGCGCCGGGCCCTGGGGCCCGGCACCGCGGCGTCCCAGCCCCTCGCGGTGCGCCGCGAGCAGCTCCGGCGCGCCGAGGATCGACGCCGCCATGGGGAACGACCGTGCGTAGAACGCGAGCAGCTGGCCGACCAGCGTCGTGACGTTCTCGGTGACGGTGCCCCGGCCTGCCAGGTCGGCGGGGGCGTCGAGGCGCGGGGCCCGCTCCGACAGCACGCCGAGGAACAGCTCCTGCTTGTCGGAGAAGTGCTTGTAGAGCAGCGCCTCCGAGCAGCCGGCGGCCCGGGCGATCTCCTTCGTCGTGGTCCGGGTGATCCCGCGCTCGCGCAGCACGGTGGCCGCGGCGTCGAGGATCCGGTCGCGCGTGCTCATGCGTCCTCCTGGTCGTGGCCCGTCGCTCGCGGACCGGTTCCCGTCGGGTTCGACCGCGCACCCGTTGACACGCGGTGGACCCGCCCACATCCTAGGGGTGAGTAAACACTTACTCACCATCGAACCGAGGAGACTTTCATGAAGATCGCCGTGCTGGGAGCCACCGGGCGTACCGGCCGACTCGTGGTCGCCGAGGCGCGACGCCGCGGGCACCACGTGGTCGCCGTGGTGCGCGACCCCGCCCGGCTGCAGGGCCTGACGACGGACGGCGTCGCGACCGCCGAGGGCCTCGACGCCGCGGCGGTCACGGCCGCCCTGGCGGGCGTCGACGCGGTGGTGTCGGCCCTCGGCCCGGTGCCGGGGAGCGCCGCGGGCGTGCAGGGGGAGCTCACGGAGGTGCTGGTGCGCGCGGCCCGCGACGCGGGCGTGCGCCGCGCCGTCGTCGTGACCGCGAGCGGCTGGGTGGTCGACGGCGACGACCCGCTGTCCCGCTTCCTGGCCAAGCCGATCCTGGCCCGGGCGCTGCGCGACGCGAACGCGGGCTTCGCCGTCGCGGAGCCGGCGGTGCGGGGGTCGGGGCTCGACTGGACGATCGTGCGGCCGCCCATGCTGCGCGACGGCGCGGCCCGCGGCCGCTACCACCAGCGCCGGGACGGCAACGTGCGCTGGCGCTGGTCGATGCGCCGCGCCGACCTGGCCGTGGCGGTCTGCGACCTGCTCGAGGACCGGACGGCCGTGGGGGCGACGGTGTCGGTCGCGGGCTGAGCGGACAGGGTCGGCCCGGGCGGCACCGGGATGTCGGCTGTGGAGCCTAGGCTTGGTCCACGATGACCTCCCTGTTCGACAGCCTGTCCCTGCCCGGGTTCGACCACGCCGCGAAGGACGACACGGCCCGCCTGCCGTCCACCGCGCCGCGCTGGGACGACGACGCCGCCGACCCGTCGTCCGGCGCGCCCGCGTGGGTGCGCGACGCGGCGGTCGAGGCTCACGACGGCGCCCACGACGGCGGCCCTGCCGAGGGGCGGCCGCGGGCGCGCGGGGCGTTCTCGCACCTGGACCCCGAGGCCCTGGTGGAGGGGCTGAACCCGCAGCAGCGGGCCGCCGTCGAGCACGCGGGCTCGCCCCTGCTCATCGTCGCGGGGGCCGGGTCGGGCAAGACGCGGGTGCTCACGCACCGCATCGCCTACCTGCTGGCCACGGGCCGGGCCCGTGCGGGGGAGATCCTCGCGATCACGTTCACCAACAAGGCCGCGGCGGAGATGCGCGAGCGCGTCGAGCACCTGGTGGGCCCGGCCGGCGGCCGGATGTGGGTCTCGACCTTCCACTCCGCGTGCGTGCGGATCCTCCGCAAGGAGGCCAAGACCCTCGGCCTGCGCTCCAGCTTCTCCATCTACGACGCGGCGGACTCGCAGCGGCTCATCACCCTGGTGACGCGCGAGCTGGACCTCGACGCGAAGAAGTACCCGGCGCGCTCGCTCGCGCACAAGATCAGCGACCTCAAGAACGAGCTGATCGACCCCGAGACGTACGCGCAGAGCTCCGGCGCCGACGCGACGGAGGAGGGGTGGCGCGAGCGTGCCGCGCGCGCGGCGACGTCGGGCTCGCTGCCGGCGCAGGCGCCGGAGTTCGACACGGTGCTGGCGGACGTCTACCGGCGCTACCAGCAGCGGCTGGCGCAGGCGAACGCGCTCGACTTCGACGACATCATCATGACGACGGTGAACCTGCTGCAGGCGTTCCCGAACGTCGCGGAGCACTACCGCCGCCGGTTCCGGCACATCCTGGTGGACGAGTACCAGGACACGAACCACGCGCAGTACATGCTGGTGCGGGAGCTGGCGGGCGCCACCGCGGACGGTCCCGGCGTCGACGGCCTCGACCCCGCCGAGCTCACCGTCGTCGGCGACGCCGACCAGTCGATCTACGCGTTCCGCGGCGCCACGATCCGCAACATCGTGGAGTTCGAGGAGGACTACCCGGACGCCACGACGATCCTGCTGGAGCAGAACTACCGCTCCACGCAGACGATCCTGACGGCCGCGAACGCGGTCATCTCGCGCAACCCGGACCGCAAGCCCAAGCGGCTGTGGACCGACGCCGGCGCGGGGGAGAAGATCGTCGGCTACGTGGCGGACGACGAGCACGGCGAGGCGCGGTTCGTCGCGGAGGAGATCGACCGGCTGGGCGACTCCGACGGTGTGCGCCCGGGCGACGTCGCGGTGTTCTACCGCACCAACGCGCAGTCGCGCGCGCTGGAGGAGGTGCTGATCCGCGTCGGCCTGCCGTACAAGGTGGTGGGCGGCACCCGGTTCTACGAGCGCCGGGAGATCAAGGACGCCGTCGCCTACCTGCGCGCGCTGGCGAACCCGGACGACGACGTCAACCTGCGCCGCGTGCTGAACGTGCCCAAGCGCGGGCTGGGGGACAAGGCCGAGTCGCTGGTCGCGTCGTTCGCCGACCGGGAGCGGATCTCGTTCGGGGCGGCGCTGGAGCGCGCGGACGAGATCGGCGGCATGACGAGCCGCACGTCCAAGCCGTTGACGGCGTTCCGCGACATGATGCGCGAGCTGCGCGCCCTGGTCGACGACGGCGAGCCGCCGGCCACGATCCTCGGCGCCGTCCTCGACCGCAGCGGCTATCTCGCGGAGCTGCGCGCGTCCGACGACCCGCAGGACGCGTCCCGCGTCGAGAACCTCGCCGAGCTCCACGCCGTCGCCGCCGAGTTCAGCGAGCTCGATCCCGAGGGCGACCTCACCGACTTCCTCGAGCGGGTGTCGCTCGTGGCCGACGCCGACCAGATCCCCGCCGAGGACGTGGCCGACGGGGAGGCGGAGCAGGAGCCCAAGGAGGACCAGGGCGTCGTCACCCTCATGACGCTGCACACCGCCAAGGGCCTCGAGTTCCCCGTCGTCTTCCTCACCGGCATGGAGGACGGCACGTTCCCGCACATGCGGTCGCTGCACGACGACTCCGAGCTCGCCGAGGAGCGGCGGCTGGCGTACGTCGGGATCACGCGCGCCCGGCAGCGGCTGTACATCTCCAGGTCGGCGGTGCGGTCCGCGTGGGGGGCGCCCAACGAGTTCCCGCCCAGCCGGTTCCTCGAGGAGGTCCCCGACGAGCTGTGGGACTGGCGCCGGCGCGAGTCGTCGACCCAGTACCTGCGCCGCGGGGGGTCCGCGTGGGGCGGGTCGGGGCGCGGCGGGTCGGCGCGCGGTGAGCGGCGGGGGGAGTCGAGCGGCGGCACATGGTCGCCGCAGCGTCGCTCGCCGTCCGAGGGCGTGGGGGGCCGGATCGGGCGCCCGAAGGACGCGGGCACGGCCACGTCGACCGGGTCGGCGGGCACGGGTGCGACCTTCGGCTCGGCCACCCCGCGCAAGGACGCGGACGTGCCGTCTCTCGACGTCGGCGACAAGGTCACGCACGACGCGTACGGCCTCGGCACGGTCGTGTCGCTGGAGGGCAGCGGCCCGAACTCCGTCGCACGGATCGACTTCGGCGCCGACGGCACCAAGCGGCTGCTGCTGCGGTACTCGCCGGTCACCAAGCTCTGACCGTCGTCCGCCCGCGGGGTCGCCGCGCGGGCGGGGCGGTGCGCTGGCATCGTGACCGTGTGCTGCTCGACGCCAGGACGCTGCGCGGGCTCGCCGACGGGACGGTCACGCACACCTACCGCCGGTGGTCCGTGGTGCGGGTGCGGCCGGGATCGACGATGCGCACGCGCGTCGGGGTGGTCGAGGTGACGGCGGTCGACCCGGTCGCCCTGGGGTCGGTCGACGACGCCCGCGGTGCGGGGTTCCGCTCCGCCGACGCTGCCCGCACCTGGATCGAGAAGCGCGGCGAGGGCGAGCTGTACCGGGTGGGTCTGCGGCTGGCGGGGCCGGACCCGCGGGTCGCCCTGCGCGAGGACGACGACCTCGACGCCGCGGCGGTGGACGCGATCCGCGCCCGTCTCGCGCGGATGGACCGCGCCGCGCCCGAGCCGTGGACCCGCGCCTACCTGGAGCTCGTCGCGGCGCGACCGGCCGTCGTCGCGCGCACCCTGGCCGAGGGCCTGGGCATGGAGCGCGACTCGTTCAAGGTCCGTGTGCGCCGGCTCAAGGAGCTGGGCCTGACCGAGAGCCTCGACGTCGGCTACCGGCTGTCGCCCCGGGGCCGCGCCTACCTGACGGCCACCGCCGGCGACCCGCCGAGCAGCGGCGAGCCGTCGGCGCGCTGACACACCACGCAGGTCAGGCCGAGCAGGTCAGGCCGAGCAGGTCAGGCCGCGCGCGGCTCCTGCTCGGCGGCGGCGCGGAGCGCGGCGACGTCGCTGCCCGCGTCGTGCAGCGCGGACTCGAGGAGTCGGCCGCCGGGGCAGTCGGCGCGCAGGACGCCGAGGAGCAGGTGACGGTCGTCGATCCCCTTGTCGCCGAGGCGGATCGCCTCGCGCAGGGAGAGCTCGAGCGCCTTGCGGGCGTCGGCCGTGAACGGCCAGTGCTTGCGCCGCCGTGTGCTCCGTCGGGCGGCACGGTCGAGCGCGCCCGCGCCGAAGACCTCGTCGGCGCGCCGGCTGACCTCGTCGAGGTCGATCCCGACGGCAGAGAGGGCGTCGGCGTCGAGCACCTCGCCCCGTCGGACGGCGTCGCGGGCGAGTGCGGCGACGTCGTCGGGCTTGACGCCGCAGGTCTCCAGAGCGGCAGGGGCGCGCCCCGCCCCCTCGGCGAGCGTGATCACCAGGTGCCGGGTGTCGATCGACTCGGAGCGCTCGCGCTCCGCGATCTCCGTGGCGCCCTGCACCGCCGCGCGCGCCTCCTTCGTGAACCTCTCGAACATCAGATCCTCCTGCCGTGCTTCTTGTGGACCGCCTGCTTGCTCACGCCCAGCGCGTCCGCGACGTCCTGCCACGACCAGCCGAGCTGTCGCGCGCGTTCCACCTGGAGCGTCTCGAGGCGGTCCGCCAGGTCACGCAGCGCGCGGACGGCCCGCAGGCCCTCTGCTGGGTCGTCGCCGGCGGCGGCACCGACGAGCGTCTTCTCCGTCATGGCGTCAACTGTGGTTGACGCAAACCGAGATGTCAACCGAGGTTGACGAGCGGCCGTGTCAGGGCCACGCGCACGTATAGGCGATCGTGGCCCTGACAGGCCCATGGCGCCGTGAGTTGTCAGGGCCAGGCGCGGGTATTCGTGGTCCTGGTCCTGACAACTCGGGCGGGCGGCTGTGGGATCGGTCACCTGCGGCAGGGGATTGCGGGGCCGATGTTCCCGGCGTCGTGCGGGTCGGACTACCCTGTTCGGGGATGTCTTGATGTCGAGACATTCGTTCGTGCCGGCCTCTGCCGACCCAGGGGCACCACCGATGGAAGGACGCAGCAGGGTGGACCTGTTCGAATACCAGGCTCGCGACATCTTCGAGAAGCACGGCGTGCCCGTGCTCGGCGGCGTCGTCGCGACGACGCCCGAAGAGGCTCGCGCGGGTGCAGAGAAGCTCGGCGGCGGGACCGTCGTCGTCAAGGCCCAGGTGAAGGTCGGTGGCCGCGGCAAGGCCGGCGGCGTCAAGCTGGCCCACTCCCCGGCGGAGGCCGAGGAGAAGGCCACCGAGATCCTCGGGATGGACATCAAGGGCCACACGGTCCACCGCGTGATGGTCGCGCAGGGCGCCAAGATCGCCGAGGAGTTCTACTTCTCCGTGCTCCTGGACCGCGCGAACCGCAACTACCTCGCCATGTGCTCCGTCGAGGGCGGCATGGAGATCGAGCAGCTCGCCGTCGAGCGCCCCGAGGCGCTGGCCAAGGTCGCGGTCGACCCGATCGTGGGCATCGACGAGGCCAAGGCACGCGAGATCGTCGACGCCGCGAACTTCGCCGAGGACCTCAAGGCCCCCGTCGCCGACGTCATCCAGAAGCTCTGGACGGTCTTCACGGCCGAGGACGCCACCCTCGTCGAGGTGAACCCGCTGGTCCGCACGGAGGACGGCGCGATCGTCGCCCTCGACGGCAAGGTGTCGCTCGACGACAACGCCTCCGAGGTGCGCCACCCCGACCACGAGGCGCTCGAGGACAAGGCTGCGGCGGACCCGCTGGAGGCCAAGGCCAAGGAGAACGGCCTCAACTACGTCAAGCTCGACGGCGAGGTCGGCATCATCGGCAACGGCGCAGGGCTCGTCATGAGCACCCTCGACGTCGTCGCCTACGCCGGCGAGGAGCACGGCGGCGTGAAGCCCGCCAACTTCCTCGACATCGGTGGCGGCGCCAACGCGACCGTCATGGCGAACGGCCTCGACGTCATCCTCAACGACCCGCAGGTCAAGAGCGTGTTCGTCAACGTCTTCGGCGGCATCACCGCCTGCGACGAGGTCGCCAAGGGCATCGTCGGCGCGCTGGAGATCCTCGGCGACGAGGCCAGCAAGCCGCTGGTCGTGCGCCTGGACGGCAACAACGTGGACCTCGGTCGCGCCATCCTGCGCGAGGCGAACCACCCGCTGGTCACCCTTGCCGAGACCATGGACGGCGGCGCGGCCAAGGCCGCCGAGCTCGCCCACCTCTGAGCGCCCCGCCGACGTCGAAAGCAGAGATTCGAGAACAATGTCGATCTACCTGAACAAGGACAGCAAGATCATCGTCCAGGGCATCACCGGCGGGATGGGTGCCAAGCACACCGCCCTGATGCTCGACTCCGGCGCGCAGATCGTGGGCGGCGTGAACGCCCGCAAGGCCGGCACCACCGTGACCCACAAGGACCACGAGGGCAACGACGTCACGCTCCCCGTCTTCGGCACCGTCAAGGAGGCCATGGCGGAGACCGGCGCGAACGTGTCGGTCCTGTTCGTGCCCCCGGCGTTCACCAAGGACGCGGCGATCGAGGCCGTCGACGCCGAGATGCCGCTGATCGTCGTCATCACCGAGGGTGTCCCGGTGCAGGACTCGGCCGAGGTCTTCGCCTACCTCCAGGGCAAGAAGACCCGCATGATCGGCCCGAACTGCCCCGGCGTCATCACGCCGGGCGAGTCGCTCGCCGGCATCACGCCGCACACCATCACGGGCAAGGGCCCGATCGGCCTGGTGTCGAAGTCGGGCACCCTGACCTACCAGATGATGTACGAGCTGTAGGACCTCGGGTTCTCCACCGCCATCGGCATCGGCGGCGACCCGGTCATCGGCACCACGCACATCGACGCGCTCGAGGCCTTCGAGAACGACCCGGAGACCCAGGCGATCGTCATGATCGGCGAGATCGGCGGCGACGCCGAGGAGCGTGCCGCGGCGTACATCAAGGAGCACGTGACGAAGCCGGTCGTCGGCTACGTCGCCGGCTTCACCGCCCCCGAGGGCAAGACGATGGGCCACGCCGGCGCCATCGTCTCGGGTTCGGCGGGCACCGCGCAGGCCAAGAAGGAGGCCCTCGAGGCCGTGGGCGTGAAGGTCGGCAAGACGCCGTCCGAGACCGCCGAGCTCATGCGCGAGATCCTCAAGGCGCTCTGACGCCACGCACGACGCGCACGACGGCGCCCGCCCCTCCGGGGGCGGGCGCCGTCTGTGTGTCTGCAGGGTTCTGCCCGGCACCCGGGTGACGATGGGCCGGTGAGCGCACCACCCGGCACCCGACCCGCCCGCACCGCCCGGACCGTCGACGGCGACGGCCCCACGCGGCGCCTCGGGCGGGGGAGCGAGCGCTTCGCGGCGGCGACGTCGGGCGCGTGGGCCACCGTGCAGGGTGTCGTGCTGTCCGTGGCCGTCGTCGTGCTGCTCGCGGTCGTCGGGGTGCTCGGCGGGTCGCCGGACTCCGCGTGGACCGGGGCGGTCGGCGTCGCCACGGGGCTGTGGCTGCTGGGTCACGGCGTGCCGGTCGACGCCGGGGCCGGCGTGATCACGCTCGTGCCGCTCGGGATCGGCGCCCTCGCCGTGTTCACCACCTACGTGTCCGTCAAGCGGTCCGCGCTGCCCACGCTGGCGGCCTGGGTCGCGGCGACCGTGACCTACGCCGCGACGACCGTCGCCCTGGCCGCCGCGACCGAGGGCGTGGCGGGCGGCGAGGGGCTCGCCGCCGCCGGGTCACGACTGGCGCTGGCGGCGCTCGGCGGCGCCGTCGTGGGCGGGGCGGGGGCCGCGCTCGGCATCCTCGTGCCGCCGGACCGGCCCGAGGTCGTGGTCCCCGGCAGCATGCTCGACCGCGCGGTGCCCGACGTGGCGCGGCTCGGCATGCAGGCGGGCACGGTCGCGCTCGTCGCCCTGGCCGGGCTGGGGGCCGCGCTCACCCTCGTGTGGGTCGTGGCCGGGAGGGCGACGTCGGAGGACGTGGTGACCGGCCTCGACCCGGGGTGGATCGGGGGCGTCGTGTTCGCCGTGGCGCAGCTCGCGCTGCTGCCCAACCTCGTGCTGTGGGCGACGTCGTGGATGGCCGGGCCAGGATTCGCCGTCGGGCAGGGCACCGTGTTCGCCCCGGGTGGCACCGAGGCCGGCCCGCTGCCGGCCGTGCCGCTGCTCGGCGCGCTGCCCGGCCCCGACTGGTCCGGCCCGACGGCGGCGCTCGCCGGCCCGCTCGCCGTCGTGGCCTGCGGCGCGCTCGCCGGCTGGTTCGCGTGGCGGCGGCTCGACCCCGAGCGGGTCCGCTGGGTCGACCTGGCCCAGGTGCTCGCGGGGGTGGTGCTGCTCGCGGGGGTCATGACCGCGCTGCTGCAGCACTGGGCCGGGGGAGCGGTGGGTGCCGGACGACTGGCGCAGGTGGGCGCGGACCCGCTGCTCACCGGCGCGGTCGTGGCCGTCGAGGTCGGGGTCGGGGCGGCGGTCGTGCTGATGGGCGCGCACGTGCAGGTCGGATCGCGGCTGCGTCGGGAATAGGCCGTCGGCCTCCTTCCGGACGCCACGGGCGGCGGGGGCGCGCGGGTAGGGTGACGTCGTGCAGACCCCGTCCGGCCACCCCGTCGCGTCCACCTCAGCCCAGGGCACGGCCCAGGCCCGGCTCGTCGTCCTGGCCTCCGGCGGCGGGTCCAACCTCGCGGCCCTGCTCGCGGCCCACGACGACACGGCCTACGGTGCCCGTGTCGTCGGCGTCGTCTCCGACAAGCCCGGCGCCGGGGCGCTCGACCTGGCCCGCGACGCCGGCGTGGCGTCCGTCGTCGTCGCCCCGCAGGACTTCGAGGACCGCCCGGCGTGGAACGTGGGCGTGGCCGAGGCCGTGGCCGTCTTCCGGCCCGACTACGTGGTGCTCGCCGGGTTCATGCGCATCCTCGCGCCCTCGTTCGTCGAGCGGTTCGCTGGGCGCATCGTCAACACGCACCCCGCGCTGCTGCCGTCGTTCCCCGGCGCGCACGGCGTGCGCGACGCGCTCGCCTACGGCGTGAAGGTCACCGGCTGCACCGTGCACGTCGTCGACGCCGGCGTCGACACCGGGCCGATCCTCGCCCAGGCCGTCGTCCCCGTGCTCGACGGCGACGACGAGGCGTCCCTGCACGAGCGGATCAAGGTCGCCGAGCGCGCCCTCCTCGTCGAGACCGTCGGCCGCGTCGCGCGCGAGGGGCTGCGGGTCGACGGGCGCAGCGCCGTCATCGGCTGACGCCGAACCTCAGCTCTCCGTGGCCCCGTGCGGGGCCCGGTCGGCGGTGCCTCGAGGGTCGTCGCGCGGTGCGACGGCGGTCAGCACCTGATACACCTCGCGGTCGTCGCGACCCGCGTCCCGTGCCTGGGCCACGCTGCGTTCCGACCAGCGGTTGAGGAGCTCCGAGAGGTCGCGCACGAGCTCGTTCCCCTCGTCGCGGGTGAGCAGCATCGTGGTGAGCATGAAGGTCCGGCCGGTGTCCCGGGTCGACTCGTGGTCGCCGTGCGCGAACACCTCGGCGAGCCATTCGATGGTCGGGCGCAGGATGAGCTCGGCGGCGCCGCCGGCGCTGGGCTTCACGTTGTAGCTCGTCGCGACGTTGGTCCACACGCGGTCCCGCTTGTCGCGTGCGTGCTCGGGAGCCTCGGTGATCATCCCGGCCTTGGCGAGCACCCGGAGGTGAAAGCTCACCGAGTTCGCTGGCTGCCCGATCGCCTCGGCCAGGTCCGCCGCGCGCGCGTGCCCGACGACCGCGAGCTGCATGAGGATGCGCTGCCGGACGGGGTTCGCGATGGCGCGGAGCGCCTCCGGCTCGGTGATGTCCATCGTCTCCAGCACGTCAGCGAGCCTAGCAATATCCAGCAAGACCACATGCGCAATGTCTATTGCGCAACATGAATTGCGGGACTAGCGTCGCCTTCATGACCCGGACCACGGCGGCCGCCGAGCCGCTCCCCGCGAGCGAGACCCTCCCCGCCGACGCCACGACCGAGCCGGTGCCCCTGCGTCGCAACCGGCCGTACCTGTTGCTCATGTCGGGGCTGACCACCCAGTCCGTGGGCGGCAGCATCACCAAGTTCGCGGTGCCGCTGCTGGCCCTCGAGCTCACGGGCTCGCCGGCCGCCGCGGGTGTCGTGGCGGCCGTGGGCCAGACCGGCGCGCTGCTGGCGGCGCTCCCCGCCGGTGTCGTCGCCGACCGCACGGACCGCAGGCGCCTCGTGGTCGGAGCGGCCGGCATCGCCGCCGTGCTGTGGGGCACGGTGGTCGTGGCCGGAGTGCTCGGGGGGTTGACCGCGTGGCACCTCGCCGTCGTCCTCTTCGGCGCCGCCGTCGCCACCGCGTTCCTGGACCCCGCCATCAGCGGCGCGTTCCGCGCCGTCGTCCCGCAGCCTCAGCTGCCCACCGCGTACGCCACGGTGCAGGGGCGGGACGCGGTCGCCGGGATGGTCGGGGGGCCGCTCGGCGGTGCGCTCTACGGCATCGCGCACGTCGTCCCGATGGTCGGAGCCGTGGTGGGGGACGCCGTCACCGCCGTCTGCGCGTTCTTCGTCAGGGAGCCGCTGAACGGCGACGTCGCCGAACAGCGAGCCGTCCGGCCGCTGGTGGCGCTGCGACAGGGGCTGCGGTTCGTCTGGTCGGTGCCCTTGTTCCGGGCGTGCCTCGGGCTCTTCGTCGTGGTGAACGTCGCGCTGAGCGGCATGCTGATCGGCATCAACCTCGAGCTCGCCGGCAACGGGACCTCGCCCGTGCTCATCGGCGTCCTCGACATGGTGGCGGCGGGCTCGATGCTGCTGGGTGCCGTGGTCGCTCCGCCGCTCGTGGCGCGCCTGCGGCTCGGCGCTGTGACCGTGCTCGCGCTCGGGCTGCTCGTCGTCGCGTTCGCCGTCATGGCCCTGGTGCAGACGTACGCGGGATACGTGGTCCTCGTGGGCGTCGGCGTCCTGCTGGTGCCGGCGGTGAACGCCGCGATGGCGGGCTACATCGCGGCGATCACGCCGGGGGAGATGCAGGGCCGGCTCTCGTCGGTGCTCGGGCTCAGCGGGGTGGCGGCGATGCCGGTCGCCCCGCTGGTCGGTGGCACCCTGCTCGGCGCCGGTGGTATCGGCGTCGTGCTGTGGACGCTCGTGGCGCTGCTCGCCGCGACCGTGGTCGCCCTCTGCCTCGTGCCGTCGCTGTGGCGGGTGGGCACGCCGGACGCCTGGGCCGAGGATGCGTTGCCGATGCCCCGGTAGCGCCACCCGTGGTCAGGCCCGGCGCCGGGTGTACCGCCCGCTGGGCCTGACAGCTCCCGGGTCGGGGGTCAGACGGCGGACCAGCCGCCGTCGGAGGCGACGATCGCACCGTTGAGGTTCACCGAGTCCCGCGACAGCAGGAAGGTGATCGACGAGGCGAGGTGCTCCGCCGTCGCGACGCCGGGGAGGTTGCCCATGTACTTCCCGAGGCGCGGGGCGCCGTACTCGGCCTGACCGGGCCGGAGGCCGGTGGCGACGCCGCCCGGCGCGACCGCGTTCACGGTGACGCCCGTGCCGGAGTACATCACCGCGGACGACTTGGTCAGCCCGATCACCGCGTGCTTGGACGCCGTGTAGGCAGCGCCGGCGGCGGACCCGCGCAGGCCGGCCTCGGACGCGATGTTGACGATGCGGCCGTCCTTCGCCGCGAGCATCCCGGGCAGGACGGCGCGCATGAGGCGCATGGTCCCGTCCACGTTGACGCGCATGACGCGTTCCCACACGGCGTCGGTCAGCTCGTGGACCGCGCTCATGTCGTCCATGATCCCGGCGACGTTCGCGAGCGCGTCGACCCGGCCGCCCGCCGCGCGGAGGATCTCCTCGACCGACTCCGCGGACGTGATGTCGCCCGCGACGGCGACGATCTCGGCCTCCGGCAGCGAGGCCGCGAGCTCGCCGAGCTTCTCCTCGGTGACGTCGACGGCGACGACGCGCCCGCCCTCGCGCGCCACGCGGGAGGCGACGGCCCGACCGATCCCCGACGCGGCGCCGGTGACGACGACGGTCTGGCCGACGAAGCGGCCGGGGGTGATCCGCTCGACCCAGGGGCCGGGCGCGGCGGGGGTGTCGGCGTCGTCGGCGTCTTCGGGTACCTCGGCGCGGTAGGCGGCGACGAGGCCGTCGACCATCTCCGCGGGGAACTGCCCGTTCGACAGGGCCACGAGCTGCTCGAGCGGCAGGTTGCGCGCCGGGGCGAGCGCCTCGGCCGACGCGCCGGCCTGCTCGAGGACGGCGCCGAGGATGCGGCCTCCGACGGGGTGGTCGAGCCACTCGCCGACGGTCGAGGATGCGGACAGGGCCATGGTGCTCTCCTAGGTGGTCGTAGCCGAACTAACCGGACAATAGTGTCCGGTTGGTAGTCTATTCCGGTGCCCACCGCCCGGAGCAACCCTCGTCCCTCTGCCCGGAGCAACCCCGGTCCCGCGGCCGCGGCCCGCAACCGCGCGGCGCTCCTGGAGGCGGCGCACGCCGTCTTCGCCGAGTCCGGCACGGCCGCGCCGCTCAGCTCGATCGCGCGGCGTGCCGGCGTCGGGCAGGGCAGCCTCTACCGGCACTTCCCGGACCGCGTCGCCCTCGTGGCCGCCGTCGTCGAGGAGAACGTGGACGCGCTGGAGGCGGCGTCGACCGCGGGCGCAACGCTGCCGGAGCTCCTCGGTCACGTGACGCGGCACGCCATCGAGTCCGTCGGGGTGGTCGACCTGCTGGTCGAGGACCGGCCGGGGCGCATGCTCGAGCTGCGCGACCGGGTCGCTGCCGTGCTCGCCGCGCACCACGAGGCGGCGCTCGCGGCAGGGCAGGTGCCCGCCGGCACCGCCGTGGAGGACCTCATGCTCGGCGTCGAGCTCGTGGCCGGCGCCCTCACCCGGCGACCCGCGGCGGACCGCGCGGAGACCGCCGCCCGGGCCTGGCGTCTGCTCGGCATCGAGGTCGCGCTGCCGTGACGCTGCCGTGACTCGTCCCGACGACGTTCGGTAGACTCGCGGCGGCCGTGACTGGCGAGGGTGGGTCACCACCGGGGAGCGGCCGACATGTCCCACCATGCGCGCCGCCCGCCTGGGTGCGAGGGTCTTTCCGCGAGAGAACCCGCCCGAGGAGAACACATGTCCGGAGCACCCTCTGCCGCCCACGTCACGGCCCCCGACGTCCAGCTCGCCGACGACGCCCAGCGCCCCGTGCGCCGCGCGCTGCTGAGCGTCTACGACAAGACCGGTCTGGTCGAGCTCGCCACCGCGCTGCACGCGGCCGGCGTCGAGCTCGTCTCCACCGGCTCCACCGCCACGAAGATCGCCGACGCCGGCGTTCCTGTCACCCGCGTCGAGGAGCTCACCGGCTTCCCCGAGTGCCTCGAGGGCCGCGTCAAGACGCTGCACCCGCGCGTGCACGCCGGGATCCTGGCCGACTCCCGCAAGGCCGACCACCTCGCCCAGCTCGCGGACCTCGGCATCGAGACCTTCCAGCTCGTCGTCGTGAACCTGTACCCGTTCGCGGCGACGGTCGCGTCCGGCGCCGGCCCGGACGAGGTCGTCGAGCAGATCGACATCGGCGGGCCGTCGATGGTCCGCGCCGCGGCGAAGAACCACCCGAGCGTCGCCGTCGTCGTCGACCCGGCCCGGTACGACGACGTCGTGGCCGCGGTCCAGGGCGGCGGCTTCACGTTCGCGCAGCGCAAGCGCCTCGCGGCCGCCGCGTTCGCGCACACCGCGCAGTACGACGTGGCCGTGGCCTCCTGGTTCGCCAGCGTGTACGCGCCCGACGAGACCGCGCTCGAGTCGCACATGCCCGACGTCGCCGGCGCGGCGTTCGAGCGCAGCGCGGTGCTGCGCTACGGCGAGAACCCGCACCAGAAGGCCGCGCTGTACACGCGGACCGACGGCGGCACCGGCCTGGCCCAGGCGACCCAGCTGCACGGCAAGGCCATGAGCTACAACAACTACGTGGACGCCGACGCCGCGTGGCGCGCCGCGCACGACCACGAGGGCCCCGCGGTGGCGGTCATCAAGCACGCCAACCCGTGCGGCATCGCCGTCGGCGACGACATCGCGCAGGCGCACGCCCGCGCGCACGCCACCGACCCCGTGTCGGCCTACGGCGGCGTCATCGCCGCCAACCGGGTGATCACGAAGGCTGCCGCCGAGGGGATCGCGCCGATCTTCACCGAGGTCGTCGTGGCCCCGGGCTTCGAGCCCGAGGCGCTGGAGATCCTGCAGAAGAAGAAGAACGTGCGCCTGCTCGTGGTGGACACCCCGCCCCACGCCGTCGCGGAGAACCGCCCGATCTCCGGCGGCATGCTCGTCCAGGAGGTCGACCGGTACCAGGCCGAGGGCGACGACCCCGCGTCGTGGACCCTCGCCGCCGGCGAGGCCGCGGACGACGCCACCCTCGCCGACCTGGCCTTCGCGTGGAAGGCCGTGCGTGCCGCCAAGTCCAACGCGATCCTGCTCGCCGCCGACGGTGCCGCCGTCGGCATCGGCATGGGGCAGGTCAACCGCGTCGACTCGTGCCGCCTGTCCGTCGAGCGCGCGAACACGCTCGCGGAGGGTGACTCCGGCCCGGTCGAGCGGGCGCGCGGCGCGGTCGCCGCGTCCGACGCGTTCTTCCCGTTCGCCGACGGCCTGCAGGTGCTGCTCGACGCCGGCGTCCGCGCCGTCGTGCAGCCCGGCGGCTCCATCCGCGACGCCGAGGTCATCGAGGCCGCCCAGGCCGCGGGCGTCACGATGTACCTCACCGGGACGCGCCACTTCGCCCACTGAGCGGGTCCGCACCGCTGGTCGAGCCTGTCGAGACCCCGACGTGGTCTCGACAGGCTCGACCGGCGACGGGCTCGACCCGGCGCCGTGTCAGGGGGCGACGGCGGTCTTCAGCCGGACGGCGGGGTCGGTGGCGCGGGCGAGGTCGAGGCGCAGCGGCTCGGCGCGGCTCATGAGGCGCCGCACGCCCCCGACGTCGCGCGGGGAGTCGACCAGGAGGACGGCGCGCACGGTGGCGACGCCGTCGTCCGCTGGAGTTCCCGGGTCGAGGTAGAGCGCCGCCCAGGGGCCCTCCCCGGGGGTGCCGCGC
>Ga0160432_100249_pt1 | contig 46141 bp, 42 predicted proteins | sample HID1971M_E0MG_FD_108250 | JGI IMG/M metagenome (GOLD analysis project Ga0160432, IMG submission 108250) | Enriched millipede-associated microbial communities from UW Madison campus, WI, USA - HID1971M_E0 MG | ecosystem: Host-associated > Arthropoda: Insects > Digestive system > Unclassified ... | reverse complement strand
GGGCGGCTTCGAATTCGGCGGGGGACATCGGGGTGTCGGTCATTGCGGGTCTCCGGAGTACAGCCGGTGGATTCTTTGGTGGCTGGTCTGGCCCTTTCGCTGGCAAGCCAGCTCCTACAGGGGGACGCGGTCACTGTAGGAGCTGGCTTGCCAGCGAAGGGGCCGTCAGTTACAACACAATACTCATGCCCTCATACGCCACTTCAACTTCACGGACGCAGACGCAGCACCACGCTAAAGGGTTAGCGGTTGGCAAAGTACATGGTGACTTCGAAGCCAATGCGCAGGTCGGTGTAGGCAGGTTTGGTCCACATGATCGAGTTCCTCTTTTTTGAATGGATGGTTTCAAAAGCTGATCGGGCATCCTTGCCCCTTTGCGCTACCTCTGTGCAATCACGGCGTGGCCTTGGTCGCAACCGGTTGCTGTGCCTTGAGGTATTGGGCGTACTCCTGGCTCATTACGTAGTGCTTGATCTTCTCGACATCGGCGGGCTCGAGGCTGTCCTTGAAGGAGGGCATGCCCAGAGGCCGCAGTACGCCATCCAGGACGATCTGCTGGAACAGGTTTCGATGGGACTCGTCGGACTTGCGCAGATCGGGGATCAAGCCACCACTGATCGCACCCACACCGTGGCAGACGGAGCAGTAGGCGCCGTACAGCTGCTGGCCGGCCGCGATATCCGCAGCGGGAGCGTCGACCGGTTTTGGCGTGCGGTTTACCGCCACCACTGTTTTTTCTGGTAGCGGCGGCAGAGAGGCCTTGCCGTCGAGTTTGAACACCAGCAGGCGGCTGACGTTACCCGCCCCCGGCGCCAAGGCGGCATCGCCTCCGATCAGCGGGGCGACCCCACCCCAGCCGGCCATCACGGCGATGTACTGCTCACCCTCCAGGCTGTAGGTCATGGGGGCGGCGACGATGCCGGTCTGTGCGCCGAACGACCAGAGCTTTTTGCCCTTGTCTGCAGAGTAAGCGATGAAGTTGCCGTCGGCCGTACCCTGGAACACCAGGTTGCCGGCGGTGCTCAAGGTGCCGCCGTTCCAGTAGTGAGCGTAGGGCACGCGCCAGGCTTCCTTCTGCTTGACCGGGTCCCAGGCCAGCAGGGCACCGGAAACGGCCTCGCGGGGGATCTCGGTGGCGTCGGAGAAGCCCGCGCCGGTGTTGAAGCCCTTGCGCTTGATGAAGTCCTTGCCTTCGTTGCGATAGACACCCGGGATCTCCTGGTAGGGGATATACACCAGGCCGGTTTGCGGGTTGAACGACATCGAATGCCAGCCGTGAGCGCCGAAGGGGCTCGGCCACATGACGATGGGCTCTTTCTGGTAGCGCACACCGGGCGCCTCCACCGGCTTGCCGGTAGCCAGGTCGATCTTCTCGGCCCAGGTGACCTTGCCGAACTTCTCGGCAGAGAGCAGCTCGCCGGTCTGGCGGTCAATGACATAGAAGAAGCCGTTCTTTGGCGCTTGCATCAGCACCTTGCGCATTTTGCCGGCGATCTCCAGGGTCGCCAGGGTAATCTGCTGGGTGGCGGTGAAGTCCCAGGAGTCGCCCGGTGTCACCTGATAGTGCCAGGCCAGCCGGCCGGTGTCCGGGTTGAGCGCAAGGATCGAGGACAGGTAGAGGTTGTCGCCGCCACCGGGGCTGCGCAGTTCACGGTTCCACGGCGAACCGTTGCCGGTGCCGACGTACAGCAGGTCCAGTTCAGGGTCATAGGCCATGCCGTCCCATACGGTGCCGCCGCCGCCGAGCTTCCAGTACTCGTTACCTTTCCAGGTCTTGGCCGCCTCGGCCAGCTCGGGATGTTCATAGGGTTTGTTCGGGTCGCCGGGCACGGTGTAGAAGCGCCAGGCTATCTCACCGCTCTCGGCGTCATAGGCGGAGAAATAGCCCCGCACACCGTACTCGGCGCCACCGTTGCCGATGATGACCTTGCCCTTCACCACACGCGGCGCGCCGGTGATGGTGTAGGGCTTGCTGTTGTCGGTGGTCTGCTGGCTCCACACCTGCTGGCCGGTTTTTGCGTCGAGGGCAATCAGCCGGCCGTCCAGGGTGCCGATGAAAACCTTGCCGTTCCACAGCGCGACCCCGCGGTTGACCGCGTCACAGCAGGCGTCGCGGGCCTTGTCGCGGGCGATCTGCGGATCGAAGGTCCAGAGCGTCTTGCCGGTGCGTGCATCCACCGCGATCGCGCGGCTCCAGGACAGCGATGCGTAAAGCACGCCGTCGGCGAATAGCGGCGTGGCTTCCAGGCCGCGATGGTTATCAAGGTCAACGGACCAGGCCAGGCCCAGCTTGTCGGTGTTCTTCGCGGTGATCTGGTCCAGTGGGCTGAAGCGCTGTTCGTCATAGGTGCGGCCGTGGCTGAGCCATTGGCTACCGTCCTGCTTACTGGCAATGATGGCGGCCTGGTCGACCTGTGCGGCGACGGCCAGCGGCGCCAGCAAGGCGAAGGCCAGGCCAGCGAGAATTCGGGATGCAGACTGCGTGTTCATAGACGCAGGACTCCTGTTATTTGAATTGGAATGAGACCCTGGCGAGCGGCGATGGCTAGAACAGCTGCAGGATGCGCAAGTTGATGCGGCTGTCCTCTTCGAAGCCGTTGTCCACCGCGATGTCCTGCCCGTAATTGACCATCAACTGGGTGCCCGGGGTGACGAAGTACGACGTGCCGACCGTGAATTTGCTGGTGCCCGGCTTGTCGTCCATATCTATGTCACTGATGTTGCTTTCACCGCCCCAGAGCTTCGAAATGCCCGCACGCACATCGAAACGCTCGGTGAAGTTGTAGCGTAGAAAAGCCTGGCCCTGGTAGAGCGGGTCCTGCTTCTGGGTGTCGCCAGCGCTACCGAAGTCGTTGTTGTGGCCAAAGAAAGTCACGTCGCCGACCAGATCGAGGGTCAGCTTTTCGGTCAGGCCGGTGATATAGCCCGCTTGCAGGGCGAGCTTCCAGCGGTTCTCGCCGAGGTTGATCGCGCGGTCCTTGTCGTAGCTGCCGGTGGGCACGTAGAGGAACGGGGTGATACCGAAGTAGCGGCGATTTTTCGGTTCATTCAGCAGCCAGACGGTGGCGGCGAGGATCAGGTCGCCAGTGCCGCTGTCGTTGCCCAGGTCTTGCAGATCATCCTTGGCCCGCACGTTGCCGAACGGCAGGAGGAACTGCGGGTCGACGATGTAATCGCCGATCCTGGTGAAGTGCACGCCGCGCAGGATACCGATGTCGGAATCCAGACCGGCATCGATCGGCACCTTGTGACCGTCGGAGTAGAGGGCATTGCGCTCGGCATGTTGGTAATAGACCAGGCCCAGGTTGGTGCCTTCGGGAAGGGCGGTGTAATCGCCGGCATCGACGTCCACCGCCATGGCGCTGCAAGAGAAACTGGCCAGCAGGCCGAAGAGCGAAGCGTGAAACAGATGGACCAGGCGACACTGGTGTGGCGGCCAGCCCGGGCTGCGACGAGCCGGCCCTGTGCTCATTTTCATGACATTACCTTTATTGTTTTTGTTTATGATCGACCTAGTGCCGGAGCGGTTATCCGGACTAACGTGAAGTCATTGAGCAGAGCTTGTGCCAGCTTTTTATGGTTTGTAAAAAAAGGCTTTAAATCAATGGCTTGAGTAATAATAAGAAGTGTCGAAGGCCGCGCGGGAATTGTCCCGCTGTATCGCTGGCTCAAATTGAGACAGTGGCTTGGGGTCGAGCTGGCCCACTTCGAGACATTCGGCCGCGAGACGCATGCCATGCCCAAATTCAATAGCCCCGCGACACCTTCCTCGCGCAAGCGTTTCGTCGATTCACAAGTGATCGAGAGATCCTGGCAGCGCTCGCAGAACTACGGCCTGTGCCCGCGCGACAATCTGCTGTTTGACGCGCCAGTGGTTGCCAGTCGCGCGCAGATCGCCGAAAGCAATCGCCTCTTGCTGACCTGCGCCGCCCCGGAGATGGAGCAGCTGCACGCCGCCCTGTCGCCGAAAGACTGGGTGCTGGCCTGCCTCGATCTGGAAGGCGTGGTGCTCAGCAGCCTGGGTCGACTCAGCCCGGACAACCGCGAGTTGAATCAGGTGTTCCGTGTCGGTGCGCAGATCTCTGAACAAAACGTGGGCACCACCGCGCCGAGTTGCGTCCTGACCGAGCGCGATTCGGTGTTTTTTGTCGGCGAGGAGCATTACCTGGAGGAGGCTCGCCAGTTCTCCTGCCTGGCCACGCCGATCTTTGGCCTGGACGGCGGCATCGTCGGGGTACTGGACGCCAGCAGCAAACATGGCGTGCCCTCGGTCTATACCCTCGATAGCCTGGTGTTCGCCGCTCGCGCCATCGAAAACCGCATGTTCGCCCAACTTGGCGACGTGCTGCTGGTGCATCTGCACCATCGCCTGGACATCCTCGGCACGCCACTGGAAGGTCTGCTGGCCTTCGACCCGGCCGGCAAGCTTCGCTGCGCCAACCGCATCGCCGGTCAGTTGTTGAAGCTCGGCGAGAACCACGCCGGCCTGGACTTTACCGAGCTGTTCGACATGCCCTTCGTCCATGCCACCTGTTATTGCCGCCACGACCTCAGCGCACCGTTGCGCCTGCGCGGTCACCACTGCGGCGACCTGCATGCTTGCATCACCCTCGGCCCCGAGCGCAAACCGGAACGGGGACAACGTCGGCTACCCTTGCCTGCGAGTACCGCCGAGCCGCTGCCAGCGCCGCAATCGGGCCCGTGCCTGCAGGATCCGGCCCTGCAGGACGCTCTGTCCCGCGCACGCAAGGCCTTCGCCCGCGACATCCCGGTGTTGATCAACGGTGAGACCGGCACGGGCAAGGAGGTCTTCGCCCGTCTGTTGCACGAAGGCAGCAGGCGCGCCGGCGAAGCCTTCGTTGCGATCAACTGTTCGTCCATCCCCGCCAGCCTGATCGAGTCGGAATTGTTCGGCCACGCCGAAGGTGCCTTTACCGGCAGCCGCAAGGGCGGCGCCAGCGGCAAGATCGAACAGGCGCACAAGGGCACCCTGTTCCTCGACGAGATCGGCGACATGCCCCCGGAGCTGCAGGGTCGCCTGCTGCGCGTGCTGCAGGAGCGCAGCCTGACCCGGCTTGGCAGCAGTCAGTTGATCAAGGTGGATTGCGCGTTGATCTGCGCCACTCACCGCGACCTCAAGCAGCTCAGCGCCAACCAGGGGTTTCGCGAGGATCTCTATTACCGCATCAACGGCCTGCGCGTGGTCCTGCCGGCGTTGCGTGAACGCCACGATCTCGACGCACTGATCCAGCACCTGCTGCGCGCCGAAACCAACGCGCACCCATCGCCCAGGCTGAGCAAGGTGGCGCTGCAGGCGCTGTTGGCGTACCGCTGGCCGGGCAATGTTCGTCAGCTTTACCAGACCCTGCGCCTGGCCGCTGCCCTGGCCGAGAATGAAGAGGAAATCGGCCTGCAGCACCTGCCGGACGACGTATTGGAGGATTGTGATACCCCGGTCGAATCAGCGCCAGGTACGCCGCAGCCGCAGCCGCAGCCGAAGGCGGGGGATACCCTGCAGGTCTCGAAGCTGCGCGCGATCAAGGCGGCGGTGGAAGCGAGCGGCGGCAACCTCTCGGCCGCCGCGCGCAGCCTGGGGATCGGGCGAGCGACCCTGTACCGCAAGCTCAAGGCAATCGAGGAGGGTTATCAACTGCCGTCGGATTGAGACGTGAGAAACCACAGAATCCAGGCACTGACACTGATCAAGGCCCCCAGCAGGCTGACGGCCTCCCAACCCCATAGCGCATAAACCTGGGTTGCGGCGGCGGCTCCCAGCGCGCTGCCGACCGAGTAGAAGCACATGTAGGCGCCGACCATGCGGCTTTGGGCGTCGGGTCGTGCGGCGAAAATGATGCTCTGGTTGGTGACGTGCACGGCCTGCACCGCGAAGTCGAGCAGGACGACGCCGCAGACCAGCGCGACCAGCGACGTCCCGGCAACGCTGATGGGCAACCAGGACAGCGTCAGGAGCCCCAGCGCAATGCCGGTCACGCGTTGCCCCAGGCCTTGGTCGGCCCAGCGACCGGCGCGTCTGGCAGCCAGGGCACCGGCGACACCGGCCAGGCCGAACAGGCCGATGGCGGTGTGTGAAAGCGACAGCGGCGGGGCGCTCAACGGCAGGACCATGGCTGTCCACAGCACGGAAAAAGCGGCGAAGATCAGCAGCGCCAGCAGGCCCCTGGCGCGCAACGTGGGTTCGCTGATGAACAGTTTGAACAGCGAGCCGATGAGCGCGAGGTAGGTATCCTTTTGCCTGGGGGAGGGTGTGACAGGCACCACTTTCCACAGCACTGCCGCGAGGGTCAGCATCAAACCTGAGGACACAAAGTAGACAGCGCGCCAGCCTGCGATGTCTGCGATCAAGCCGGAAGTAAATCGCGCCAGAAGGATGCCCAGGACAATGCCACTGGTGACCGTCCCGACTGCTTGCCCGCGTTGCGAGGGCGTTGCCAGCACAGCGGCGTAGGCCACCAGCACCTGAACGACCACTGCCAGCAAACCCATCACGATCATGGCAGCCAACAGGGCCAACCATTGCTGTGCTGCACCGACCGCCGTCAGCGCCACCGCAGACAGCAGAACTTGCGTCAGCATCAGTCGCTTGCGGTTGACCAGGTCCCCCAGCGGGACGATGAACAGCAACCCCAATGCATAACCGACCTGAGTCGCAGTCACCACAACCCCGATCATTGATGAGGCCACACCCAGGCTCTGGGCCATGGAGTCGAGTAATGGTTGGGCGAAGTAAACATTGGCCACTGCCAGCGCGCAGGTGATGGAAAACAACAACGTGAGCGATGGCGAAAGCCCTTGAAAGCGGTCGGTTACCGCAGGCGATATTGGCGAAGGCTCCCTGACCAGACATTGGCTGGCTGAATCGACATCTGCTGTCATGTGCGCCTCCATGGGCTAAACTGGTTTCAATTGGAAACTGGATTCAATTGTTGGTGCATTCGATTTCAAATTGCAACCACATTCCGCAAGGTCAACAAAATGCTCGAAGACACCTCACCGCCAGGCAACGAATGCCCGGTAGCCAGAACACTGGAAGTCATTGGCGATCGCTGGTCACTCATGATCATCCGCGACGCTTTCGACGATATTCGCCGGTTCAGCGAATTTCAAAAGAGCCTGGGCGTGGCGAAGAATATTCTGGCGTCGCGACTGAAGGCGCTGGTCGAGGTCGGGATATTCGACGTTCGACCGGCATCGGATGGCAGTGCCTACAAGGAGTACGTGCTGACGGAAAAAGGGCGGGAGATCTTTCCGGTGGTGGTCAGCATGCGGCAGTGGGGCGAACGTTTTCTGTTCGAGCCCCAGGAGACCCATTCCGTGCTGCTGGACAACAGGTCCGGCCAGCCACTGATGCCGATTGAGGTTCGCTCAGCAAGCGGGCAGAAGCTGGGATCTGCTGATTGCCACAGGGTTAGACGCCTTGACGAAGAATCGTGAATCGAGGGGCAGACCGGCACCTTTGGCGCCCGCCGGTTAATTTTTACGCTTTTTTTACGGTAGGCGGTTCAGTCTGCAACGATACTGGCCGCGATTTTCAACGGTCCATGCATCTGCATTTTTAATGGCACTGGCAATGTATTGCCCAAGGATGACGTGAACTTCCTCCCCCTCCATCCGAGAGAAGCGGCCCTTGAGTAAAACAGTGACCCTTGCACACACAGATTCCCCATCCAGAACCTCAGGGGTCGGCTTGCTCGTCGCCGCTGTCGGGGTGGTTTATGGGGACATTGGCACCAGCCCCCTCTACACGCTCAAAGAAGTCTTTTCCGGCCACTACGGCGTCCAGGTCAATCACGACGGAGTGCTGGGCATTCTGTCGTTGATCTTCTGGTCGCTGATCTGGGTGGTCTCGATCAAGTACGTGTTGTTCATCCTGCGTGCCAACAATCAGGGCGAAGGCGGCATCATGGCGTTGACCGCGTTAGCCCGTCGCGCGGCAGCACCTTATCCGTACATGAGCAAGGTACTGGTGCTGCTCGGCCTGTTTGGCGCGGCACTTTTTTACGGGGACAGCATGATTACCCCGGCCATTTCGGTGCTCTCCGCGGTTGAAGGACTGCAGCTGGCGTTTGACGGAATCGAACACTGGGTCGTGCCCTTGTCAGTGATCGTGCTGGTGGCGCTGTTCCTGATACAAAAACATGGCACGGCTCGAATCGGCATCCTGTTTGGTCCGGTCATGGTGCTGTGGTTCGTGGTGTTGGGTGCGCTTGGGATCTATGGGATTTTGCAGCGCCCAGAAGTGTTGCAAGCGCTCAATCCTGCCTGGGCAGTGCAGTTCTTCGTGGTTCATCCGGGAATCGGGGTGGTGATTCTGGGCGCTGTCGTGTTGGCACTGACCGGTGCTGAAGCACTGTATGCCGACATGGGCCACTTTGGCCGCAAACCGATCTCGCGCGCCTGGTTCATGCTGGTACTGCCCGGTTTGGTGCTCAATTACTTTGGCCAGGGCGCCTTGATCCTGGGTAACCCGGAGGCTGTGCGCAACCCGTTCTATCTGCTGGCGCCTGATTGGGCCCTGCTGCCGATGGTCGCGCTCTCCACACTGGCCACGATCATCGCTTCTCAAGCAGTGATTTCCGGTGCGTTCTCCCTGACTCGCCAGGCCATCCAGCTGGGTTATATCCCCCGCATGTTTATCCAGCACACCTCCAGTCAGGAGCAAGGGCAGATCTACATCGGCACGGTCAACTGGGCATTGATGGTCGGTGTAGTCCTGCTGGTCATCGGCTTCGAGTCGTCCAGTGCGTTGGCCGCAGCCTATGGCGTCGCAGTGACGGGGACCATGTTGATCACGACAATATTGTCCTCGGCGGTTGTCCTGCTGCTATGGAAAACGCCGCGCTGGTTGGCCATTCCAATGCTGCTCGGTTTCCTGCTGGTCGACAGCCTGTACTTCGCGGCCAATGCGCCGAAGATTTTCCAGGGCGGCGCGTTCCCGGTGATTGCCGGCATTGGCCTGTTCATTTTGATGACGACCTGGAAGCGCGGCAGGAAAATCATTGTCGAGCGCTTGGATGAAACCGCACTGCCGCTCCCGCTATTCATCGACAGCATCCGTTCGCAACCTCCCCATCGTGTGCAAGGCACGGCAGTGTTCCTGACGGCCAGGACCGATGCTGTTCCTCATGCGCTGTTGCACAACCTGCTGCATAACCAGGTTTTGCATGAGCAGGTGGTACTGCTCACCGTAGTGTCTGAGGACAGCCCTCGCGTGAGTGCGCAACAGCGGTTCGAGGTTGAAGCCTATGGTGAAGGGTTCTTCCGGGTCAGCCTGCACTTTGGTTTTATCGAGGAACCCGATGTCCCCTTGGCCTTGAGTCTGTGCCACTTGACCGACCTGGATTTCAGCCCGATGCGCACGACCTATTTCCTCAGCCGGGAAACGGTGATCCCGACCAGGCGCATCGGCATGGCCCGTTGGCGAGAAAGCCTGTTTGCGTTTTTGCTCAAGAACGCCAACAGCAATCTGAAGTACTTCAAGTTGCCGTTGAATCGGGTGATTGAGCTGGGCACACAGGTTGAGATGTAAAGATCTCGAGCGTTCAATGCGGACCATGGATGCTGGATGAGCCCCGTGTCAGACGCTTGAGCGCGACGACCATCAGGCCCCCCGCAACCAGCATTCCCGTGAGAAAAAGCGGATAGGCCGCGTTGAATTTCTGCTGCAACTCGCGAGCCGCCTCGGCCTTGGCAAACAGCTCCTGGGTCAGGCGGAGGCGTGTGTGCGCGCTCACGACCGCGCCTACCTGCGACTGGAAGTGCGGCCGGATAATCCCGTCGCGATCAGCCTTTATGAGCGTAACGGTTACCGACGCTTCGCTGTGGTTCACGACTACTACGAAGACCATGCGCCTGCATTGCGTCTGGAGAAGCGCATTTGAGCAGTAGCTGATGCGTCGTGACGCGCAAATCCGGCACCAATCTGCCAGATTGCTAAACCAGCTGGCGAATTCCCAAGGACAAAATCAACCCACCGCACAGTCGATCGATGGCCTTCTTCCTCCCTCGATACGCGCTAGCAATCCTGGGTTGCGAAAGGGCGATGGCGACCATGCCATACCAGGCCATCGACACCACCACGACAACCGCCAGCATCGACGCAAAGGTGCCTGGCGAAACGTGGGCGGGGGCGGCGGCTGAAAAAACCGCGGCATAGAAGGCCATGGACTTGGGGTTGCCAATGTTGGTCACTACCCCCTGGATAAAGGCCTGCCTGCAACTACCGGCGACGGCATCCTCTGGCAGGCCAGGCGCATGCTTCCCCGCATTGACCAGCAAGCGCAAGCCGAACCACATCAGGTAGGCGGCCCCCAGAACCTTCACCACAAGCGCAGCCCAGGGGAGCGCAGCAAAGACAATCCCGAGACCTGCAATGGCACAGGTGGACCAGAACAGGTTGACCAGCACGATCCCTGCTACCAAGGCCAGGGCTTGCGACCGTGTAGCCGCAACCGCTTTGTGGACCACTGCGACGAAATTGGGTCCAGGGATAACGACGCCGGCCAGGTAGACCAGAAAAACCGTCAAAACGGCAGAACCATCGATCATGTGCTTCCTCGCAAGTCCCGCGGACGGTGATTATGACCAGGCAAACATTCCATTATCGTCCGGGCTGCCATTGTGAATACTCAGGCAGTCCTTTCCCATTCAGCCACGCTACGTCCTGCTCCGTCCAGATGTGGAACTCGGGCCTGGCGCCAGGCTCCTCATCCAGCGTGGCCACACGTACGATCATTGCAGCTGAGCCGATACGCTCAGCGGCAAGGTGCGATCCGCAGTGGCAACAGAAGTGTCGCAGCTTCCCGGGTGATGACTCGAAAGCCCGCAATGCGTCCCGGCCTCGAGTCCATCGGAAATGCGCTCTCAGCACGCCTGCCGTGGAAACATAAGCGGCGGCATGGGTCTTGCGGCAGGTACTGCAATGACAATGGCTGATGGGCATATCGACGCTGTCGATCTCATAACCTACCGCCCCACAGGCGCAGCTTCCTTTCATTTCATCCTCCGGTTTTGCCAGTGTGCGCAGATCAGGGTGTGATTCGTTTTTGCGGTTTGCTACGCAGCAAGTTCGACGTAGCTCGACTCGCCACCACCAGTCGCACCGGATAACCAGCCCCATACGAAGGCCAGCGTGGTATATCCCGTGTGATCAACGCCCACCGTGCCACGGGACCAGCCGGAAAGAATCTCGCCCTCCGTGGTCAGGCAATGAAACAGCAGCTCGATGGTATCGGGGCCTGTCACGCGGCCGACTTGGTGGCCCATGCGGATCTTGCCGCCCTGGTAAGTCCCCGAAATGGCATCGCCCTCGACCTGGTAATGAAAGACCGTGCCTGCGCCGGATAGCCCGTGGGTGTTGCCCGCTACGGTAAATCGGCGATCGTGCAAGCGCTCGCTGAGTTGAGAAAAGGGGATTTGCATAATGTCGCGTCCTTGTAGTGGAGAGGGTCCATTCCAGCGTTGGCTGCATCGCTGGTCGTAATTTACCGACGAATCATCCCTGCCGGGTGGAAAAGATTGCCGGCATCTGCAGATGCTTGTAAATGGCCAAAAACCGCAGGCCGAAGGTGAAGACCAAGGCAATCCAGCCGGCGACCCAGATGGTTGGGAACACGTCTCGCAACAGGACGTAGAGGGTGCAGCCCAACAGAATGGGCGTGGCGTAGATCTCCCGCGACATCAGCAGCGAAACCCGACCAGCCAGGACATCCCGGACGATACCGCCGCCGATGCTGGTCAGCACACCCATCATCACCGCCAGGGGGGCAGCCAGCTGCAAGGCCAGGACTTTTTCGGTGGCCGACAAGCCGAACAGCGCCGCTGCCAGACCGTCGAGATACAGCAGGATACGGTAACGTCGTTGCAGGCGTTGCGTGCAAAAGAACGCCAACAGCGCAGCGAACAGGGCGACCCAGATGTAGTTGAAGTCGGCGATCCAGAAGATCGGCAGATCGAGCAGCAGGTCCCTTATCGTGCCACCCCCAATGGCGGTGATGATCCCCAGCACTACGGCACCAAATAAATCCACATCGGCTTTCTTGATTGCCAGCACGCCGGTGATGGAAAACACGGCAATGCCCAACATTTGCTGGAAATAAAGCATCTGGTATTCCTTTCAGGTGGCGGCTGGCCAATGCGCCTGCGAGCAGCCTCCTGAGTGTAATTCAGTGCAAGCCCGGATTTGCGCTTGTCACAACGATAACCGACCTTTTCACAACCTGCCTGTCAGCGGGTATTCGACCGCCAGGCGTATCTGGTCCGTGTCCAGCTCAGCCTGGGCCGTATTGCCCCGATGCACATTGTGTCTCAGCGAAAACGTGGTGCCTTTCGCCGCGCCACCTTGCACCACATAACGCATCTCCAGGTCGCGCTCCCAATGTTTGCCGCCTTCGCCATAACCCAGATAGGCATAACCACCTTGCGGGTCGACGTGGCTGCCATCGATCTGGCTGCCGCGTACATAAGCGGCGCTCATGGACAGGCCCGGCGCGCCCCAAGGGCTGGCATCCAGATCGTAGCGAGCCTGCCAGGATCGTTCATTGGGTGCGTTGAAGTCCGACAGCTGCACGGCGTTGCTGATGAAGATCGCACCACGGGTGACGTAGTCGAACGGCGTGTTTCCATCGACCTTCTGATAACCGAGGCTGAAGCCATGGGGGCCCTGGGTGTAAGTGGACATCAGGCTCCAGGTGGTATTGTCGATCGTGCCGGATAACGACTTGCCCTCATCAGTGGTGCGGTACAGGTTGAGGTTGAATGCCAATGAGCGCTGTTCACCCAGCGGCTGGAGGAAGGTGCCGCCCAGGTAGTGCTGGTTCCAGGTGTCCTCGTAGCGCGATGAATAGAGGCTGAGGTTCAGGTTCTTTGCCGGTGCGAAAACCATGCCCGCGAGATCGAAGGTCTTGCCTTTCACGGCGTTGGAATAGTTGACCACGAGGCCCTGGTCATGACTGCTGGCATTGCGATTGGTACTCTCGGTGAAGTGTCCTGCCACCAGCTTCAGTGCCGAGAACTCGTTGCTGGTGAGGAACAGGCCGGTGGCGGTTTCCGGCAGCAGGCGACTGTCGGATGAACTGAACACCGGGGTTTTCACCCGCTGCTCGCCGTAGCTCAGCACTGTCGAGGATGCGCGGAATTTTATCGCGGCACCGCCACGGCTGAACTCGTCCTTGGGATGCCCCTGGTTGTCGAGCCCAAGCAATCGCGCTTTCCCTGCGCGGCCACCGCCGCTGTCCAGTTGTATGCCCAGATAGGCATGGGCATCCAAACCCACCCCGATCAGGCCTTGGGTGAAGCCCGATTGCAGCGTACCCATCAGCCCGTAGCCCCATTCCTCGGCGTAGCCATTACGCTCGTCGCGCGGCTTGTAGGCGTTACGCGCAGCGCTGTTGCGGGCGCCATGACGGTACTCGCGATGGTCGTAGACCGTGCGATTGAGCACACTCCAGGCGCTGTCCTGGACAAAGCCATTGGCTTGCGATTGCGCCGAATCAGCCAGCGTGAACGGACTGGCCAGGGCCAGGAGAAAGGCGGATCGGGTAGGCATTTTTGCGGTGTCCACAAACAAGATCAGGATGAACGCAGGCGCAGGATCTGCGCGCCGTCAAAGGGGTCGATGAGGTAGTGCGCATGGACGCCGAAGGTGTCCAGCAGGCGTTGTGGGGTCAATACATCAAGCGGTTTGCCCAGGGCCACCAGGCGGCCCTTTTCCAGAACGGCCAAACGATCACAGGTGAGTGCCTGGTTGAGGTCGTGCAGGGCAATCACGGTGGTCACGGGCAGCGCGTGAACAACCTGCAAGATCGCCAGCTGGTGCTGGATGTCCAGGTGATTGGTCGGTTCGTCCAGCAGCAGGATCCGCGGGCGCTGGGCCAGGGCGCGAGCGATGTGCACGCGCTGGCGCTCGCCACCGGAGAGGCTGCGCCAGGTGCGCTTGCGCAGATGCGTCGCATCCACGTCGAGCAAGGCTTGATGGACGATGTCATCGTCCGCCGTCGACCATGGACTCATGGCCGACAGCCACGGCGTGCGGCCCAGGGCCACGGCATCGAACACACTGATCGCATCCAGGGTGTCGGCCTGCTGTTCAACCACCGCCAGGGTTTGCGCGATGGTTCGCCGTGACAGGGTCTTGAGGTTTTGGCCGTTGAGGTGGATGTCCCCCCGGCTGGGGCTGCGCACGCCGGCCAGCAGTTTGAGCAAGGTGGATTTTCCCGAGCCGTTGGGCCCCACAAGGCCCAAGGTCTCGCCGGGGTGGATGTCCAGGTGAATGTCGCGCAGCAACTCGGCATCGCGGATCGAGAACCCGACACCGGAGCAACTCAGCACGGGGTCGTGGAGAACAGGTGCAGCCGCGTTCATCGGGCATTCCTCCGACCGACCAGGATCAGCGCGAACACCGGTGCCCCAACCAACGCAGTAATCACACCGACCGGTATCACCTGGCCCTTGATCAGCGTGCGCGAGAGCACATCGGCGGCGATCAGGAACACCGCGCCACCCAGCGCGCTCGCCGGCAGCAGGCGCGTATGCCCAGTGCCCAGCAACAGCCTGGCGGCGTGGGGAATGACCAATCCAACGAAACCGATGGAGCCGACGATTGACACCATCACCGCCGTCACCAGGGCGGCACAACCGATCAAAAGAAATTGCACGGGACGCACTGCGATGCCGAGCGAGGCCGCAGAATCTGCGCCAAAGGTGAAGGCATCCAGCGCACGCCGGTGCCACAGGCAAACCGCGAGGCCGGCGAGCGCAACCGGCACCGCCAGCCACACCGAAGGCCAACGCACGCCACTGAGATTGCCCAGCAACCAGAACATGATGCCGCGGGCCTGTTCGGAACTGGCCGACTTGGTGATCAGGAACGCCGTGAGCGCATTGAACAGCTGCGAACCGGCGATCCCCGCCAGGATGATCTGCGAGGTGCTGCCAGGCGAACCGCTGGCCCGGCCGAGCAAGACAACGACGGCAAAGGCCGTAACGGCCCCGGCAAACGCCCCGGCCGACATCGAAATGGCTCCGGCGCCCAAGCCCAGCAACGCCACCAGCACCGCGCCCGTCGAGGCCCCTGCGGAAATGCCCAGCAGGTAAGGATCGGCCAAGGGGTTGCGCAGCAGCGATTGCAGGATCACCCCGCAAGTCGCCAGGCCCGCACCGCAAGCAGCAGCCACCAGCGCGCGGGTCAGGCGGTAGTTCCAGACGATGCCCTCGTCGATGGGATCGACGGCAAAACCTGCAGACCACAGTTTGTTGGCCAGCACCTGGAACACCACCGCCGGTTCAATGTTGGTTTCACCGATGGCCACACCGGCGCTCACGGCCAGCAGCAGTATCAGCAACGCGAGCAGGGTGCGAATCAGCGTCCTGGTCATTGCGGCAGGTCGTAGCCGTTGATGGCGGTAGCCAGCGCTTCGAGACCTTCGAACGTTCTCAGGCTGGCCTGCATGGCCATGGCGTCGAGGATGATGATGCGGTTGTTTTTCACCGCGTCCATGTTGCGGGTCACAGGATCGCTGCGCAGGAATTGCAGTTTCTTTTGATAGTCGTCAGCCGGGAAGCGCCGGCGATCCATGCGCGCGATCACCAGGAACGTCGGGTTGGCCTTGGCGATGGTTTCCCAGCCAACGGTTGGCCACTCTTCGTCGGACTGCACCACATTGCGCACGCCCAGGGTGTTGAGTATGAAGTCGGGAATGCCCTTGTGCCCGGCGACATAGGGGTCGATATCCAGGCTGGCACTGGAAAACCAGACCAGCGCGCTGGTGTGCTTGAGGTCCTTGCCTTGCACCAGGGCCATGGACCTGGCCAGGCTGGCCTGCAGTTGCGCGTTCAGCTGCTGCCCACGGGCCTGGACGTCGAAGATCTCGGCCAGTTGGGTGACGCTTTTGTAAATGCTTTCAATCCGAAACGGCTGCAGGCGAGTGCCGTCGGCCCCGACCAGGTTGTCCTTGGACTCGCAGTCCGAGGGCATCAGGTAGGTGGGAATCTGCAGCTCGTGAAACTGCTCGCGAGTACCGACTGCGCCTTGCGGGCCGACCATCCACTCAAGCTCCACGGCGACCAGCCCCGGGCGCTTGCCGATCACCGATTCGAAACTCGGCTCGTTATCGGCCAGGCGTTCGATCCTGTCGTTCTGCGCCTTGTACTGAGCCAGCACATCATTGAACCACAGCGAAGTACCGACCAGTTTGTCGCCCAATCCCAGGGCGAAGAGCATCTCGGTGCCGGCCTGGCCGATGGTCACCGCCCGGGCAGGGGCGTGGGCGAAGGTCAGCGTACTCCCGCAGTTCTCCACCGTCAGCGGGTAATGGGACGGTGCAGCACAGGCGAGGGAAGTAAGACCCAGGCCAGTGACCAGGGCGACAAAGCGGGGCAGCAGCATGATGCAATCTCCATTTGAACCGTACACGGCGCAAGGGTCTGGAAACACATCATCGAACGCTGCCGGAAAGGCAGAGCAGGGCCCGTCACCTGGGTGACGCGCGCACAAGGATGTCCTCCCCGGACACCCCGCCGGTTAGTGATTGTTGCTTGGCCGGCAGGTCTCCTGACTGGTGCGTCATCGCCTGCTCCAGCCTTCCCGGGATTCGATCCCAGTGGCAATTGAGGAGCAGGCTCAGCACCTACAGTTGCGGGGGCAGTTCCGTTTGATGCGTTGGCAGCATCACGGATTCCCTATTAATCCCATGTGGAAACCGGCGGCGGCATGGTAGTCGATCATGCCGCCCGAGGCGAACCCATCTCCTGATCAGAAGTATTTAAGCCAACCGATATCACGCCGACGCGCCTTCAATGCGGCGAACCAGCGCACCGGCAGATACAGCGCCGCAGCCAGCAGCACGGCGGTCAGCCACACGGCCCAAATGCCATCGAACCCGAAGTAGTCGCCGTGGTTCAGACCGAACAACGCCACGCTGACCAGGTACAGCACTTTCAGCACATAAAGATGGAGCAGGTAGAAGAACATCGGTGCCGCGCCAAAGACCGCCAGGGTGCTGATCCACTTGCGTTGTTGGGCCCGCTCGAAGCCCAGCAACAGCAAGAGCCCAATGCCCAGCGTCAGGCCCAGGAACAGCAGGGAAGGTGGGTATTTGGTGATGTTGAAGAAGCTCATGAGGGTGTGTGTGGTGCTTTCATGGACCGCCCAGTGTGCCTCGCCATAACCGTTCGCCAGGCGCAGGAGGACAAAACCGATCAGTGCGCCGGCCCCCGCCAGCAACAGATAACGCTGACGCAGGGCGGTCGAGGCGGGGCGGGCGAACCAGGGGCCGATGCAGTAACCCAGGGCGATGACCCCGATCCACGGCAGCACCGGGTAGGACGTGCGCAGGCGCAGGCTGTCGGAGAATTCGATCCAGCCGCGATCATGCAGAATGGCCCAAGGGATGTGCAGCGCCGAACCAACCGGGAAGTGCAGGGTGTCGAGCAGGTTGTGCCCGCCGACTATGACCAGCCCCAGGCCGCAGAGGATGGGTCGCGGCAGCCAGACCAGTGCCGCGAGGGCAATCATGCTGACGCCGATCGCCCAGATCACCTGCAGGTAAATCACGGTGGGCGGGAACTGGAAGGTCCAGGCGAAATTCACCAGGGTGAACTCCAGCACCACCAGGAACAGGCCGCGCTTGAACAGGAAGGTCGACACGGCGTGCGTGCCCTGGTGCTTTTCCCCGTACAGAAACGCAGACAAGCCCGTGAGCAGGACGAACACCGGCGCACACAAGTGGGCGAGCGTGCGGCTGAAAAACAACGTCGGTTCAGTGCTGTCGATGAGCATCGGGTCGGTGACCTGGCGGTGCAGGAAGAAGGTTTCGCGCACGTGATCGAGCAGCATGAAGATGATCACCAATCCCCGAAGGGCGTCGATGGACATCAGGCGTTGGTTTGCGCGGGTGACGGGCGGGGTTTGTATGAGGTCGGTCATCGAAAGTCGCAGGCAGGGAGTGGACAGCGCTGTCGGTATGCGACCGGCAGCCAAGGTATTGATATAACGTAACATTAAAACCTGGCAAAAGAAAAGCACGACGCCAGCGGCAGGTCCTTGTGAAATGACAATTACGTCAATATTGAAATATCTCTCAATATTGCATACCTTGACCCTGCCTGACGATGAGACCTGCGCGTCTCACGACTTCAATCACAACAAGGGCTCGAGATGAACAACAACAAGAAAGTTTGCGAATCGCTTCCTTCCACCGTCGACGTGCTGGTCATCGGTAACGGCCCGGTCGGTGCAACCATCGCGGCGCTGCTGGGCCGCTATGGGGTAACGACCCTGGTGCTGGACAAGACCCATGAGGTCCTGCTGATGCCGCGTGCCATTGCCCTGGACAACGAGGCGCTGCGCATCCTGCAGCTCGCCGGCCTGGCGGAAGACGCTTTCGAGAAGATCGTCATTCCTGAAGTGAGGATGCACTCCCCGGTACTCGGGCAATTCGGTCGAGCCAATACCCAGGGCTGCATCGACGGCCACCCGAAACTCGTGACCTTCTATCAACCCGATCTCGAGCACGCGATGCGCGGCCAGGTATCGCGGTTGAAGTCGGTGACCAGTCTGGGCGGCTTCGAACTTGAAAGCCTGGTCGAGGAGGCGGATGGCGTCATTGCCACTGTGCGGGATCAGAATGGGCAGGCGCATAACGTTCGCGCCCAGTACCTGGTGGGGGCGGACGGCGCAAGCTCCAGGGTCAGGGCATTGATTGGCCAGGAGTTCGAGGGGCAGACTTATGCGCAGGATTGGCTGATTGTCGATGTCATGAACCGGCATCAGTCAGCGATCGATCACATTGAATTTCTCTGTGATCCACGGCGCCCGACACCGCACATGCCCGCACCCGGCGGCAGGGAGCGTTGGGAGTTCATGCTGCAACCCGGTGAATCCCGGGAAGAACTGGAAAACCCGGAAAGCATCGCCCGGCTGATCGCGCCATGGATCAACCCGCAGGCGCTGCAAATCGAGCGCAAGGCGGTGTATCGGTTCCACGCCCGTTGCTGCAACAGGTTCAGCAAGGGCCGCACTTTCCTCGTCGGCGACGCGGCGCACATCACACCGCCTTTTGTCGGGCAAGGTCTGGTCGCGGGCCTTCGAGACGGTGCCAACCTTGCCTGGAAACTGGCCTGGGTCCTTCGCGGTCATGCCGCGCCTGCAATACTCGAGACCTATGACGAAGAGCGCCGCCCCCACGCCCAGGCGATGATCAATCTGGCGAAGCTCATGGGCCGCCTGGTGATGCCCAAGAACAAGGTCGCCGCTTTCCTTATTCACGGCCTGATGCGCACCCTGGCGTTGACGCCCGCTACCAGAAAGTACTTTGAACAGCTGGACATCAAGCCGAAGAACACCTTCAAACACGGCCTGTTCATGCAGCAGCGTCGGGGCGAAACGTTGGTCTGTGGCAGCCTGTTCCCCCAGGCTTGGGTTCGCACCATGCAAAGGCAGATCAAACTCAGCGACGATGCCCTTGGCGACAACCTGACCCTGGTTGGATTGGGTGTCGACCCCTTGTCGCTGCTGACAACCGAGCAGATTGTTTCATGGGAAAAAATGGGCGGTCACTTCCTGGAAGTCAGGACTCGAGGCCAACGTAACGGCGGCAGCTGTGATTTCATCGAAGACATGAACCATGAGATCCTGCCGCTGGCTGCCAAGGGGACGCTCGTTGCGGTTCGTCCTGACCGTATCATCATGCACCAGGTCCCTGGCGCGCAGGCAAGCCGTCTGCTTCTAGACTGCAAGGGCCTGCTGGCTAGCGAAGATGTCACCCTTGACGGCATTTCCGTTACCATCGACGAGCCCACCCGATTACGAGCTTGATCATGCATTCCCCCATTCCTGTAGAAGCGACTGCGCCACCACCTCTCACGCGAGGCCACAAGAAGCGTGAGCGCACCCGGCGCGGCCTGGTGGACGCGGCATTGCGTCTTGTCGCACGCAAGGAGGTGGGGGAGATCGCACTGCTCGAAGTGGCCGCGGAGGCAGACGTCTCCAACGGCACCATCTACAACTATTTTCGCACTCGCGACGAAGTATTGGAGGCGGTGGGCATCGCCATGGCCGCCGAGTTCTCCGGCGCCATTTCCGTCTTGAACGCCGACGTGCAGTGCGGTGCGCAGCGGCTGTCGATTGGCGTTCGCCTGTTCGTCTGTCGGGCCGCCGCCGACCACCCATGGGCGAATGCGCTGCTGCGCATCATCCATTTCGACCAGGCCATGCGCTCGCGCCTGGCGGCCCATGTGCTGGGCGATCTGCGTGAGGGGCTGCTTGCGGGCACTTTTGCCTACGTGGACGAAGGGATCGCCCTGGACCTGGTCTTGTCATGCACAACCGGGGCGATGCGCGCGGTTGTCGAGGGACGTGCAGTGGCGGAACACGATGTGCGGGTCGCCGAAATGGTTCTCCAGGCTTTGGGTGTAACACCTGCCAAGGCCAGGAAAATCGCGGGCAAGCCGCTACCTGCCTGATCTTTCTCCTCCTGCCGAAGACGCTTAACGCAATGAACATGTGTGTTCATCAATTGATCCTGCCTTCTCGGTGGAATAAGAGGGTGGATGCCGGTTTTCGTCGGGAAAAATTCACTTATTGAAAAACCTTGTTGACGCCAACTGAACGCGCGTGTTCAATTGCTCCATAAGGTAATTCTGGAGAGTGAACCGTGCAATCCCTGAATCCAACACAGCGCCGCATTCATCAAGCCGCCTTTCGCCTGTTCGCTGAAAGAGGCACCTCAAACGTCAATATCCTCGACCTCGCACAAGCGGCCGGCGTGGCGCGCGGAACGGTCTACAGCAACATCGACAGCATGGAAGGCCTGTTCGAGGCGGTCGCCAGCCAGCTTGCGAAGGAGATGCATGAGCGCGTCAACAAGAGCTTCGACTCAGTGTCCGATCCCGCCCAGCGCCTGGCCAATGGCATTCGCCTGTTCATTCGCCGAGCCCACGAAGACTCCCAATGGGGCGCATTCATCCACAAGTTCGCCATGAGCAATTCTGCGTTGCGCGAAATGTTCAGCAGCCAGGCGACCACGGATCTTCTCAGCGGGCTTTCCAGCGGGCGCTACAGGTTTGCGCAGGAGCAATTGCTCTCAGTGCTGACCCTGATATCGAGCAGCGTCCTGGGTTCGATTTTCCTCGTGCTGGAGGGTCACCGGACCTGGCGCGAATCGGGTTCCGACACCGCCGAGCTGGTGCTGCGCGCCTTGGGGGTACCACCCGAGGAGGCGCGTGTGCTGGCGACTCTGGAGCTGCCGGCACTGCCGCCTCTCGACTGACGCCCCCTCACTGACTCAACCAGACAAAACCCCTGTTTTTACAGGGGGTCGGGACTGCTTCGCCCTAAAAACCCGGAAAACAACAACAATGAACGACAAAAAACCATTGCACCGGTTGACGACACAACAACCCGCCCGGCATCCGCAGCCGACGGTGAAGGCCCGGGACCTGACGCATCTGATCTTTCAAAGGCCGGACTTGAATGAGGCTGCGGGTTTCCTCACCGACTTCGGCCTGAAGGTCAGTCGCCAGGACGCCGATACGCTCTATCTGCGCGCCACCGATGCCACTTCGTACTGTTACCGTGTCGAGCGTGCCGAACGTTCGCGTTTTGTCGGGTTCGGCCTGGCGGTCCAGTCCATCGGCGATCTGGAAAAACTCTCTCGAATCCCGGGTGCGTCACCGGTGCAGAAGTCGGAACATCCTGGCAAAGGCTGTTATGTCAGACTGACCGATCCTTCCGGCTTCATGGTGGAAGCGGTTTGCGAGCAGTCTCCAGGCAAAGCGCTGGATCACAGAGCGCCTCTGCGCTGGAACCTGGCGCACGAGCAACCGCGCATCAATGCCACGCAACGCCCGCCCGTTGCGCCGCCCGACGTGCTCAAGCTTGGCCACATCGTGATTGAAGTGGCCGACTACCAGGCGACCTGTGCCTGGTACACGCGGCATTTCGGCTTCATTCCCAGCGATGTGCAGACGCTCCCCGATGGCACCCCCATCGTCACCTTCATGCGCCTTGACCTGGGTGGAACGCCAACGGCGCACCATACGCTCGCGATAGCGCAGGGGTTCATGGCTGCCTACAGCCATAGCGCCTTCGAGGTCGTCGATGCAGACGCTGTGGGCATGGGCCAGCGCGTCCTGCGCGAGCGCGGCTGGAAGCACTCCTGGGGCATCGGTAGACATATTCTGGGCAGTCAGATCTTCGATTACTGGCAAGACCCCTGGGGTGACAAGCACGAGCATTACTGCGACGGGGACATCTTCACGGCCGCACACCCTATCGGCATTCACCCTGTAAGCCCCGAAGCCATGGCGCAGTGGGGGCAGCGCATGCCCAGGAGTTTTACCAAACCCAGACTGAGCTTCACCCATCTGCTGGCGCTGATCCGCAACTTGCGACGCAGCCCGGACTTGTCCATTCGCAAGTTGATAACCCTCATGCGGATGTTCGGGTAGCGCCACCGCCATGACGGTCCCCCCACAGAACAACACCACCAAGCCTGCTCCAGGAGTACCTTCAATGTCTGCTGTACACGTAGTCCGCTTTGAATTTCAGAACGGTATCCACTGGGGCGTGCTTCGCCAGGGCCGTATCACGGTTGTCCCCGGTGTTTTCGAAACCACCGGTGACTTCATTGCCCAGAACAGTATCGACGACCTCGCTCAACTCGAAGGCCCGGAGCTTGCGCAGGAAGAAGTGAAACTGCTGTCGCCGGTGACCCGTAACCAGCAGTTCGTCTGCCAGGGTGCCAACTACCGTCAGCACATGATCGAGTCGGGCATGGACCCGGACGCGAAGAAATTCAACATGGTCTTCACCAAGGCGACCAGTTGCCTGGTGGCAGCTGACAGCGACCTGATCAAGCCGCGCACTGTGCGCTTCCTCGACTACGAGATCGAACTGGGGCTGGTGATGAAGCGCGCGATCAGCGGGGCTGTTTCTGTCACCGACGCCAATCTGCATGAGTTCATTGCCGGCGTCGTCATCGTCAATGACTACTCGGCCCGCGACATCCAGATTCCCCAGATGCAGTTCTACAAGGGCAAGAGCTTCCGCACGTTCGGCCCGGTCGGTCCTTACCTCTGCCTGCTGGGTGCCAGGGACATGCATTACCTCAAGGCACTGCAGCTGCGCCTGACCGTCAACGACCAGCTGCGACAGAGCGACAGCACGGCCAACCTGGTTTACGGTCCCGCCGAAACCCTTACCGAACTTTCCGAAGTGCAAGATCTCGCCGTCGGCGACCTGATTGCCACCGGTACGCCTGCCGGCTGTGCGCTGACGATTCCTTCGCCTGCCAAACAGCGCATCGCGGCGCTGCTGCCGGAAGCCACCAAGTGGAAACTGTTTCTCAAGGCGCAGGAGGGCCGCACGCAATATCTCAAGCCCGGTGACGTGGTCGAGGCGCGTATTCGCAGCGCCGATGGCGTGATCGACCTCGGTGTGCAGCGCAACCGTGTCGTGGAGCAAGCCTGATGGTGATGCAGACCCTGAACGACATCGAACGTCTCGAGCGAATCCCCTTGTCGGAGCGAGGCCTGTCCTCCAGCACGTATGAAGCACTACGCCAGGCGGCCGAGCGCACCCCGCAGGCACCGGCGCTGAGCTTCTTCGCCGATGCCGCCCATTTCAAACACACCCTGGAGTGGAACTACTCCCAGCTGTTCGCGGATATCACCCGCGCGGCCAATGCCTTCCATGACCTGGGCATTAGACCGGGCGAGGTGCTCGCCTTTATCTTGCCCAACCTGCCGCAAACCCATTTCACGATCTGGGGCGGGGAGGCCGCAGGCATCGTCATGGCGATCAATCCGCTGCTTGAGGCCAGGCAGATGGCTGGCTTGCTGAATGCAGCGAAGGCATCCGTGGTGGTGACACTCGCGCCGACGGCGGGCAGTGATCTGTGGTCCAAGCTGGCTTCGCAGCTGGACCAGTTGCCCACGGTCAAGTCCGTGGTCTGGGTCAGCATGGAGCCCTGTGTCGACGCATCAATACGTGGTACTTCCGAAGCCACGGCTCTGCAGGAACGAGACGATATCGCGATCCACGATTGGCAATCGTTGATGGATGCCCAGCCGCACACACACCTCAAGAGCGGTCGGCAAATTCGCCCGGACGAATGCGCCTCCTACATCTGTACAGGCGGCACCACCGGGCTGCCCAAGATCGCCGCGCGTACCCATGGTTCGGAAGTATTCAACGCATGGTCTGTGTCTGCTCATTTGCAGCCACGCAGTGGTGGCCAGGTCATCTTTTGTGGCCTGCCGCTGTTCCATGTCAATGGCCAACTGGTGACCGGGCTGATGCCCTGGACCCAAGGCGACCATGTGATCCTCGGCACGCCCCATGGGTACCGTGGCGAGGGAGTCATCCCACGATTCTGGGAGATGGTCGAGCACTTCGGTATCAACCTCTTTTCCGGCGTGCCGACTGTTTATGCAGCACTGCTGCAACATGAATGGCAGGGCCGCGACCTGTCCAGCCTGCGCTTTGCCATATGTGGCGCCGCGCCAATGCCAGCCGAGCTCTTGCGCGAATTCGAGCGCAGCACAGGGGTAAGGATCCTTGAAGGTTACGGTCTTACCGAGGGCACCTGCGTTTCCTCGATCAATCCGCCCCATGGCGAGCGCCGTATCGGCTCCATCGGCATGCGGATCGCCTACCAGCCTATGCGCGCGGTCGTGCTCGATGATTGCGGGGAGTACCTGCGCGATGCCGATGTGGATGAAATCGGTCTGATCACGATCAGTGGCCCGAACCTCTTCAATGGCTATCTGGAGGCGCGCCATAACCAGGGGCTGTGGATCGATATCGACGGTCAGCGCTGGCTCAATACCGGCGATCTGGGCCGCCAGGATGCCCAGGGTTACTTCTGGCTGACCGGACGCAGGAAGGAGCTGATCATTCGTGGCGGCCACAACATCGATCCCAAGCAAATCGAGGAGGCTCTGCAGGCGCATCCCGCCGTCGCCTTGGCTGCTGCCATCGGCAGCCCCGATGCCTACTCGGGCGAGGTGCCGGTTGCCTATGTTCAACTGCGTCCCGGGCACGGCTGCAACGCCGAAGAACTGGAGGCGTTCGCCCATCTCAACATCAGCGAACGGGCCGCCGTGCCCAAGCGCATTGAAATCCTCGAAGCGTTGCCCCTGACTGCCGTGGGCAAGATATTCAAGCCCGCTTTGCAGCAGCGGGAGATTGCCAGGGTAGTCGAGCAGGAAGTGCAACGAATGTGTCTGCAGGGAGTGGAAGTTGAGGTGGTACAGGATGCACGACGCGGGTTGGTCGCCTGCATCCGCGCGGGAGACAACCAACAAACCCTGGCGCTTCTTCTAGGGCGCTTCAGCTTTCAAGTGGAGTGGCTTGAATGAGTGTGAGTACGCCTCCCTAAGTCAAACTGATGCCCTGGTAACCAGGGCCATTTTCACAACTTCGATCAACGCCAACCCGCACTGCCAAGTGCACGGGAAGGCGAAGCCTTGCCCGCATTCAACCCACAAAAAGAACAAGAGGTGGACAATGAAAGTGAACAACCCTGCGCTCCCGTGTTTTTCTGCTTGGCAAGCGTTTGCATCCTGGGTCAGGTTAACCGGTGCCTTGGCCCTGATTGGCGCATCAACAACTGCAGGCGCCAATGGCATTGCCCTGAACGAGCAAAGCGCAAGCAGTGCGGGAACCGCTTATGCGGGAAGGTCGTCTTCGGTGCTGGATGCCAGCACCATCTTTGGCAACCCCGCAGGCTTGACCAGGTTAAAGCGCAGTGAGTTTTCCGGCGGCGCCGCCGTCGTCTCGGTGAGCGACGACATCAGCGACGCGCAGAGCAGTGCCACGGGTACGAACAAGGGGGACTCGGTACCCTTGGGCGTTGTACCCTTCGCCTACATGTCGACGCCGCTTGATGATCGTCTTTCGATAGGGCTGGGCCTCTATGCGCCGAGTGGTTTGATCAACGATTACGAGGGCTCTTTTCAAGGTCGCTACCATGGCTCCTATAGCACGACCAGGGAAATAACCCTGCAGCCCACCATTGCCTATCGGGTCAATGATTACCTGTCCATTGGTGGCGGACCGACGATCAACCGCTTCAATGCAAAGCTGCAGAATTATTTGGCTACCGGCGCCCTTAACAACGGCCAGGACACACTGGTGACCATCAAGGGCGATGACATGGCGCTTGGCTACAACGTCGGCATCCTGATCGACTTTACCGAGGCAACGAGTTGGGGGATCAACTATCACTCGAAGGTGGACTACACACTTGAAGGGCATACCGAGGTGTCTGGCTCCCCAAGCGCCATTCCGTTGGACGGAAAGTATGACAACAAGATAGACCTCACGATGCCCGAATCGGTGGATACGTCCATCACCCATCATTTCAATAGTCGCTGGACGGGATACCTGGGGGCTACCTGGAAACGCTGGAGCCGGATCCAGCAGGTCGAGGCCGTCAACAGTGGACTTTCGCCCCTGGGCGAGGCGGCTGGCCTGGGACGTGTAACCGAAGAAATGAACTGGCGCGACACCTGGTCCACCGCGGTTGGCGCAGCCTTTCAACTGAACCCGCAATGGCTGCTGCGGGCAGGCTATGCCTATGATCCGTCACCCATCAGGAATGCCGATCGCAGCGTGCGCATACCGGTTGGCAATCGCCAGGCCGTGACCCTGGGTGGTGCTTATTCGCCGAATGCCGACCTGACAATAGACTTTGCCTACGGTTATCTCTGGGATTCCAAAGTCTCGGTGAAACAGTCGAACAACACAGGTCTTCAGCCGCAATACAGCGCCAACTATGAAAACAGTGCGAATGGTCTTTCTGTGCAGGCGACCTGGCGGTACTGATCGGTGAGAAGAAGGCTTGAGGTTGAGCGACCCGCCTGGCCGCTCAATTCAGGAGGGGTTTAGAAGAGAATATAAGCGGATGCCGTTGTTTGATTCAGGTCCATGTTGCCGACCTGCAGTACTTCATATTCAGCGCGGACACCGATGTTGCGAAATACATCGAGTTCAACGCCGGCACCGTAGGTCAGGTCCACGCCCGTATCGTCATCGGCGGCATTGCCGTCGGCATCCCAGGCATGGGCACCGACAATGCCGAATACTCGCACTCGGTCTCCCAACGGAAAGCCGAGATGGGCACTGGCCTGGACAGACTTACCGTCGAAATCCAGATTGCTGTCTTCGAATTGGCCCAGATCAACGAAGGCGCCTTCGAAGGCCAGATAGCCGTTGAGGCGATAACCTGCAAAAACCTTATAACTGGTGTCTTCATCGTTCAAATGGACTTTGTCGGTTTCAATGCTGCTGACGCCAGCGCCAAGATATAAACCTTTGTCATCAGCGAGCGCCTGAAAAGACAGTAACGAAAGCAGGGAAACGAAGCCAAGGTTTCGAAATAGCATGTGAGGCAGGGTCCTTCTACGGGTTGTCGATGGGTGTTGGCCGAGAATTTGAATGAGCGTGAAGAATGATTGAAGTCATTGATTGATATTTATGAATGCCTTCAAAGGGTTTGATAGGTGTTAACCAACCAGGCTAAGACAACGCCCGATAAATAGGCGGCCAGGCAAAAGATGACTTTCTGTTTGAGTGGTAGCGAATTCAGTCGATAGCGCATGCTTATCCCCTTGGGTAGAAACAAGCATGCTGCCCATTCAGGCTGTGGGATGAAAATTATTGATTGTTATTTTTGGCGGCCGTGGCCAGTTTTGCAGAATTACGCCTGGCCGTTTCCGAGGGGGTTTCTCCATAAGCATCCTGATACGCTTTGGAAAACCGGCCCAGATGGTGAAAATTCCAATACATGGCGGTTTCAGTGACCGTCGGCCAAGTGTTGCGGATCAAGTCCCGACGGGCACGAGCGAGTCTCAGGTTCTTGATGTAAGCGATCGGCGAAATCCCGAACGTTTCGACGAAGCCATGGTGCAAGCTGCGAGTTGTGGTTTGAAGTTGTTTGACCAACGCCTTCATGCTGAGGGATTTTTTGGTGTTTTCATGAATGTATTGCATGGCCTCTATTGCGATCTTTCTTCTTCGCGGGGGAGTAAGCGCGGATCGGCCAACAGGTATCAGGGCCCGTAGCAGAGAAATCAGCAACGCACTTTCAGCCGCTGAAGTTTCAGCGCAGTTGAGCGGTTGCAAACGAGGCGGGGTGGCGTCCATGGAGTAGGCGTTGATCGCCTGAATGGCGGATTGCACCAACTGGTAATGTGCAACCTGAAAGCGCTGCTCCTTTCTATCGCGCAGCATATCGATGGAAGAATGGTTTCCAAGGCAATGTACGTAATGTTCGAGAGTCGTGGTCAGGGTGAAAAGCGTTTCATTCGGCTCGCAGGTGTAGTGCACGGGCTCACCGCTATACAACACGATGATTTCGTTAGGCCACAAATGATGATTATTGACCGTGGGTCGACCCACCAAAGCCTGTGAAATGGCAAGGGTTACAAAGCCCTGAGGGACACAACCCATCAAGGTGACGGTTGAGTCAAACTCCAGACGACTGCATTGCAGCCTGGAACCCTGAAAGAGCTTGTGCTGCCTTATGTTTGCTTCGTGTTCCAACGGTGCGAGGCTCAGCTGCCAACGGCCAACTGTTCTATCGGTTTGGTCCGCAGGTGTGGCCGTTACGTGAAAGACTTCATCAGGGATCATGATGCTCATGGAATAGATTGCTCTTCAGCTAATTGGACAGTGCCCGGGTTTTTCTCAGGCATCGACAATGCCGCAGTAAAGACGTACGCGTCGCTCGAGGATAACTCCACCAGGCCTTGAAGTTTATCGGGTGCCAGGTTCGATCCAAAGATCGCGGTTTTCTGGCTGGCCGGGCCGAGGGCTGCCGCATCAAAAGCAAAAAAATCCTCAGCACGATAGGCTGTGACAATCCTGTAATCGGACTTTTCATCGCTCAGCTTGTTCGTGTTGCTTTCAAGACGCGTCAGGTCGGCGCCATAGAGTTCCTTGTCATCAGCCAAGGCCTTGAGAGACAGCAATACACCAAAGGATACGGTAGCGAGGTTTCTTAGCAGCATTGACGTGCGTTCCTTGTTGATGATGTTTTCAGGCAGTGCCTGCGGATAGTCCTGCTCCCACGATGCTGGTTGAAGTCAAAAACTCATATTTCGCTCAAACTGGAGTCAGCGACAGGTCGTGACTCCGATTGTTGATTTTGTGGCGGGGCAGGCAAGGCGTTGTCAAAAGCGTCTTCATCGTCATGGGCTTGCTTTTCAGAGTAGATTTTCAAGTGCTTGAGCTTGATTGTTTCGTTGGGGCTCATTTCCAATTCGTAGAGTTCGATTTCCGTACTGCCGACTGAATATTCATTGTGTGCCGCGCAAGGAAACGATAGTGCAGCCAGCGCTAGAGCTGCCAGGATCCTGGTTATCATTGATTTGACGACTCGCGGAAAATGTATGTTTTCAACGCTGATGTCAGCAGGAACGACTTCGAGCGCTACAAAGGCGGGATGTTGCGGGGGGAGGGGGTTTGATTCAAATTAGTAATTATTATTTTTGTTCTGATGTGATGGGTTGCAGATGTCTCAGTGATTCATGCAGCGCAAGCGGCCAATGTCATGTACATAAAAGCATACGGCGTTTTTGTTGGAGGTGGGGAGCAACTCATAGTTGAGAACGGCGCCTTCCTGTAGAACGAATTGACGCCTGAAAAACAGATCCGGCGTCTTTTCAATGGCGAATAATTCAGTGTCCTGGCTGAGTTTGACGTTGCTGATCTTTATTTGCACATGGTGTTTGCTTTCCCGGACAATCTGCGCCGAGATGGTTGCATTACGAATCTTTCCGTTCAGGCTTTCAATCGTGGTTTGTGTCAGTCGGCCATGGCCGATGGTCAGGTACTCTTCGGTATTGAGTTGATTGGAGTCCTCCAGCCATTGACGAGTCATGGTTTGATAACTGATATTTTCCATGTAATAAGAGGGCGAATAGGTCAGGGAAAAGACACAGGCGGCGTTGATGATTGCAAGCACGATCCAGTGAACAGTTGAAGAGGTCATTGACTTCATAGGGTGGCTTCCAAACATTGCCGGATCATCGGGGCAAGGTCTTTTTGCCCGCTATTCAATTGCAGGTTTGCAGTGCTTAGATTCGGACGAACGCACGAAACAGAGTAGTTTGTTTTAAACAGGTTCAACCAGACTTCGCCTTTCAAGTTTGGCGGTAGCTGTTGCACTTGGGTCGCCGAGAGATCCCTCAGCGATTCAGCTCCGGCGACACTCTCGCCTAATGCATGGATGACCAGTTCATTTTGTTTGAGGGTGGAGACTTCTATTTTCGATGTGTCGAAACCTGAGTGGAAACCCGTGTAGGCGCAGACTGCCAAGGTCAGCACATAGCCGATCAAATGGGCTTTTGTCAGGTAAGTTGATTTCCTGGTCTTTGCTGAAGGCACCGCAAGATCGTCATTCCCGAACGGTGCCGGCTCTTCAACGGCGAGCACAGGCGCAGCTTCTTCCGAGGGCGTTGGGGGATTTGTGGGGACATCGACTACATAAAGACGGTTGAAGCAATAACCTCTTCGCGGAACCGTCATCAGAATCTCGTGATCACGGCTGTCATTGAGAATGTTTCTAAGGGAGAAAACCGCCTGGTTCAAACTGCCGGAGGCGACGACGCGGTCATTCCAGGTGTAGTCGATGATCTCTTCACGACTTTTAGTCTGCCCGGGCTCCATGAGCAGCAGCTCCAATAGACGCGATTCTGCTCTGCCTATCGTAGTGCTTTGTACTTCCCCATGGGGCGTGGTGAGGGTAAGCAAGGCGGTGTCTGGATCGAAAAGGGCCATGGCACCATTTTTCAATGTGAAGGCGTAGCGCATGGGAGTCCTCCGTTCAGGTGGTTCTGGCTGAGTATAGAGACGGTTTCAGAGGCCGATTTGACGCAGTGCATTCTTGTCGAAGGGAACGGCTATGAGCGGGGGCGGTGATGATGCGCGGATCGAATGACCGGCGCTATCCGAAAACTGCAAGGTGGGCGAGCCTTACTTCGCCCATTCAGATGCAAAGATCGGAAATTCCTGATGGTAGGTTTTTTTTGGCTGTTTCTATACTGACCACCCATTCAAAGGTTTAAAAACCACAGCGATAAAAACAACAAAGCTGCAAGTCAACTCTGAATAAACTATTTGTTTTTAGCCTGTTCGGGTTGTGAGTATCTGCATTTTGCATAGTTGAATAATAAGAGCGGCGTGCAAACCGATTCCCACGGCTTGACGCTACAACATCTTCTATAGCTATTAATCAGAGCCTGATAAATGAACTTCTATGAAATCATCGGTTATGACCGTGACGGAACTGTTCGTGAACTTGATACAGCGCTGAACAAGGGGACGCTCACCACCAGGGATGTTACGTTTTCCGCACTTGGTTTTAATGCTCCGGGCTGGATTGCCGCCTCTTCGATGTCGATTCTTTACTCGATATCGGGCCACCATGCGCCGCTGGCCATATTGATTGCGTACTTCTTCCCCATGCTGGTCATGGCGTTCTGCATGATCTCCCTCACTCGCCAGGCCCCCTCGGCAGGCGGCGTCTTTACCTTCACCTCGCGGTTCCTGCATACCAGCGTCGGGACCATTCTCGGCTGGGCCTACTCCGTTGCCTGTACGGCAGTAATGGCCATGTGCGCAATCATCGGCACCGAATATATCCAGGCGCTGTTCCCGGCCCTGGCGGGTGCGCTCAACGCCAAACTGATTGGCACAAGCATGGTCCTGGTCTTCCTGGCCATTTCCTGCAAGGGCGTCAATGCCACCGCGAAAATTGCCAGCATTTTCCTGATTTTCGAGATCGGTGTCGTTGCCGGGCTCGGGTTGATGGGCATCATCGACCCTCAGGTACCGGATCTATCGGTGCTGTCCATGTACACGCCAGAAGGGGCGGACGGTTGGTCAGCCATCGGGCCAGGGGTGCTGTTCGGTGTATGGATGCTCGCCAACTTCGATTCGGCGATCAACTACATCGAGGAGTCGCGGATTCCGGTTCGTACCGTGCAACGCTCCATGTTGCTCGTGCTGACGTCCGCCTTCGTCATCTACACCCTCGCGGCCATCGGCTGGCAGTACGCCGTGCCCGTGGAGACACTGGCGGCCATCATCGAGGACGGCAACGGTGGGCCAATCGCCGCGGTGGCAAACGTCTACTTGCCACCGGCCCTGGCCTGGATTGCCTTGTTCGTGGTGATTACGTCGGCCTGTGCCGGCATGCAGATCTCTTCGAGTGCAGCGGCGCGCACGCTTTATCGCATGAGTGAAGAAGGGCATCTGCCGTTGGCGCTCAGTGCCGTCAACAAGATCAAGTCGCCCTGGCTCGCCAGCGTGATCGTCGCGGCCGTCGCCATTGCACTGCTGTGGTGGAAGCCGCTGGACAAGATCGTCTGGTACTACGACGTGGTGACTATCACGCTGGTGATGTCCTACATGGCTGCCATTGCTGCCTTCATTGTCATGACGTTCCGCCGTCAGCGTTTGGCAATCGCGTTCGCACTGTCGATCCCTGCAACTCTCGCCATTCTCGTCCTGGGATACATCGGTTACACCGCCGGCGCCAATCCGGTCTCGCCAGAGGATCAATACACGGCCTGGTACCTGGGCGCGCTGACGATACTGTCTGGCGCACTGATCCTGGTCTGGCAATCGCGTGTCTCCAGGAAACCCGTACTTTCCAAAGCCTGATTTGCACGCACGGCTTTCATCTAAAAATCATGGGAGAACTTATGAAACGTGTAGTCGTTATCACGGGCGCTGCAAGGGGTATTGGGCTGGCAATCGCCAGGCGTTTTGCGGCAAGTGGTGATCATCTGGTGCTCAACTACTTCGACACCAGGGATCAACTGGACGAGGTCATCCGCACAGCCGAAGCCAACGGTGGCGACGGGATCACCGTCCAGGCCGATATCAGTCATCCCGAAGCCGCGACCGGGATCATTCGCGAAGCCGAGAGTCGCTACGGGCGGGTTGATATCCTGGTCAACAATGCCGGCAGACTGGTTTCAGCGACCGTCGAGCAAACGACCTGGGCGCAGTGGGAGCAGATGATCAGCACCAACCTCGGCGGGACCTGGGCCTGCATGCAGGCGGTGTTGCCGGGCATGCTGGCACGCGGTCAGGGGCGGATCATCAACATCAGCTCCGAGCTGGGGCTGATCGGCTTCCCGACCTACGCCGCGTATTGCGCTTCCAAGGGCGGGGTGATCGCGCTGACCAAGGCGGTCGCCAAGGAAGTGGCCCCCAAAGGTGTACTGGTCAACTCGGTGGCGCCGGGGCCGATCGAGACCGACATGCTGATCAACGACACCCTCGAATTCAACGATGAAACCCGTGCGAGCCTGCCGTTGAGGCGCTTCGGCAAGCCGGATGAAATCGCCGCCATGGTCGAAGCCCTGGCCGGGCCCGCCGGTGATTACATGGTTGGACAGATCATCAGCCCCAATGGCGGCGCTGCGATCTAGCTGAGTGTCTTGAAGTTTGACTTCACCGCTAATAACAAGAAGGAAACAACATGAGCGCTGTAATGATTACCGGTGGTTTGGGCTATGTGGGCAGATACCTGACCAGGAAGCTCAGCGAGCAAGGCGTCAAGGTGGTGAGTTACAACCGTGACTACTCCGAAGCCAGGTCTGAATTCATGACGCCTGTGCAGGGGGAGTTATTCGACATACCGAGGATTGTCCGAACCATCAAGGAACATGGCGTTGATCGAGTCATTCACACGGCGGCCATGTCCCATCCCGACCTGTCTATCGACCTGCCCATCACGACGGTGACGGCGAACATCGATGGCACCATTCATTTGCTTGAAGCCATGCGCCTGGCGGGCATCAAGAAGTTGGTCAACTTTTCTTCGGAAACGGTCTATGGACATTACGAAGGAGAGATCAATGAGCAAACACCGACCTACCCAACGACTCCCTACGGCGTCACCAAGATTGCCACCGAGCACTTTGGCCGGGTCTACAACGATCTCTATGGCATGGAAGTGATTTCCCTGCGAATCGCCGAAGTGTATGGCCCCGAAAACAAGATGCCGCAAGTGCTCAGGGACATCCTCAAAACCGTCCACCGTGGTGAAACATTTACCTTGGCTTCGGGCGGCGATCACAGGTTCCACTACATTCACGTGGAAGACGTCGTGCGTGCCGTATTGATGGCGGCCGAAACCCGGGATCTCAAAGGCGGCGTCTTCAATATTGCCGGCGATCGCTCCTGGACGCTGCATCAAGCCGTTGAAATCATCCGCAAGATCATTCCCCAAGCGCGTATCGAAGTGGGCGGCGGTTATTGGCATCTCGATCGCCATGGCGAATGGGACCTGAGTGCCGCCGAGCGGGAGTTGGGTTATCGCGCGCAGTGGTCGCTGGAAAAAGGCCTCACCCATTATTCCAACTGGTTGGTCGATCACGAGTATTGATCGGGCGCTGGGTCGCTGTTGGTGAACGTTCAATACTCACGGGTGATTAAGCATGATTGAAAATCCGATTGTCTGGCCAAACGGCGCTCGCTGTGCCGTGGCCTTTACCTTTGATATGGATGCAGACAGCATTCTGCATGTGGCGCACCCCAAGGATTCCGCGACACGGGTTGCGAGTATTTCGATGCTGCACTACGGCCCTAAAGTGGCGATACCAAGGATCCTGGAAACCTATCGACGCTTCGAGATCAAGCAGACGTTTTTCATTCCCGCCTGGTGCATCGAGCAATACCCGCAGGCCATCGAGGCGATCGTCGAAGGTGGGCACGAAATTGCCCACCACGGCTACATCCATGAGCATCCCAACGAGCTGAGCCGGGAAGAGGAAGCCTATTGGCTCGATCGTGGTTGCGACACCATCAAGCGCTTTACCGGTCAGGCACCGCGCGGCTGGCGGGCGCCGCTTTACAACATGTCAGAGCACTCGGCTGACCTGTTGATCGAACGCGGTTTCAGTTATGACGCCTCCTTGATGGGCGATGATGTGCCTTATCTGTTGCGCACGGGAGCGGGGGACCTGGTGGAGTTGCCCTCAAGCTGGGCGCTGGATGACTGGCCGCAGTACATGCACAGCATCGACCTGGATTTCCAGATGCCGATCCAGTCGCCGCAACGCGCCGTCGAGGTGTTCAAGGCCGAGTTCGATGCCGCCTGGGAGTATGGCGCGCTCTTCGTGCCGGTCTGGCATCCGTTCCTTTCCGGTCGATTGTCACGCTGGCATGAGGTGTCGAAGCTGATCGAATACATGATGGCCAAGGGTGATGTCTGGTTTGCCCGGATGGACGAGATCGCCGCGCATGTCCAGCGCAGTGTCGCCACGGGGGCCTACAAACCACGGATCGACAAGCTGCCGTATTACCAGGGACCGGTTATAGCTCACCGATAGCAGGAGGAGGCGACCCTCGAGGGAGGCTCGCTGCTCTGCCTGATCCCCGGTCATTGCGGCCACTGCTCAAGCAGTATCGACACGAACTTTTCTGCGGCCGGGGAGAGTGAAGCGCCCCGTCGATAGACAAGCCCCAACGACCGATTGACCACGGGGTCGATGAGAGGAACGCTGACCAGTGTTGGATGATCGCCTGCGGGCATCGCCAGGCTGGGCATCGCCGACACGCCTAGCCCTGCTTCGACCAATCCCAATGACGTGGAAAGATGCTGCACTTCGTAGAACCACTGCGGACGCCAGCTCAGGCCTGACAGCGCGTGATCCAGCAGCATGCGGTTGCCGCTCAGCCGGCCCACGCCGATCAACCGATAGTCGCCCAGTTCAGACCAACTGACCGAACTGCGCCCGGCCAACTCATGGTCGCGCCGGCAGGCGAGGACAAAGGGTTCGTTGACCAAGGGCACGAACTCGATGTCGGGGTGCTGGCCGCTCATCATGTTGATGCCAAAATCCGCTTCACCGCGCAGCACCGCTTCCAGGCCTTCATTGGCACTCAGGTCGAGCAGGCGAATGCGGATTTTCGGGTAACGTTCGTTGTAGATGCGGATCACCGAGGGCAGGAAGTAGAACGCCGCGGTGGGGATGCAGGCGAGCGTTACCCGACCGATCTGCCGTTCCGCCAATTCGCGGATATTGAGAATCGAGTCGTCGAAGTCGTCCAGCAATCGACGTGCCTTGGGCAGGAAATCTCGTCCGACGCTGGTCAGGCTGACCTTGCGCGTTGTTCGATCGAGCAGCGCGGTGCCCAGCCCCTCCTCGAGTTTCTTGATCCGCCGGCTCAAGGCGGGCTGCGACAGATGCAAGGCTTCTGCGGCTTCGTGAAAGCTGCCCAGCTCAGCGATTTTTACAAAGGACCTGATGTCCTGAAGCTCATATTCCATGTGCTTGTCTCACCCAAAAGAGGCTTGGCCACGGCCGGAAAGATTCATTCGTGAAGTGGAATAATAGCGCCAATCTTTGCATTGGAAACACCAGTGCTTCCCTGTCACTCTTGTTTGCAAGACATCAATTAACCCGATTGATCAACAAGAGTGATAAGCCATGCAACGTATTCCTTGTGTTCTCATGCGCGGTGGTACCTCCAAGGGCCCGGTATTTCTCGCTTGGGATCTACCGGTCTGCGTTAAAGAGCGCGATGAGCTGTTGCTCTCGGTGATGGGCTCCGGTCACGAACTGGAGATTGACGGCATCGGCGGCGGCAGCCCGCAGACCAGCAAGGTCGCGATCGTCAGCCCTTCGTTGCATCCCGAGGCGGACGTCGATTACCTGTTCGTCCAGGTCATGGTGTCCCAGCGTCGGGTCGACACGGCGCCCAACTGCGGCAACATGCTCTGCGCCGTCGGCCCGTTTGCTATCGAGCAGGGCCTGGTCAAGGCAGCCGGCGACTCCACCCGGGTGCGCATTCGCAACCTCAACACCGGCACCTTCGTCACCTCCGACGTGCTGACGCCCAACGGCAAAGTCAGCTACGAGGGCGACACGGTCATCGATGGCGTGCCGGGCAGCGCGGCCCCGGTGCAGTTGACCTTCCTCGATGCGGCCGGCAGCAAGACCGGCAAGCTTTTCCCCACCGGCAACACCCTGGATGTGTTCGACGGGGTGCCTGTGACCTGCATCGACATGGCCATGCCGATGGTGATCATCGAGGCCCGTCATCTGCACAAGCGCGGCGATGAAACCCCGGCCGAGCTGGACGCCGACAAGGATTTCCTGCGTCGGCTCGAAGCCTTGCGGTTGCAGGCGGGAAGGGCGATGGGGCTGGGCGATGTCAGCGACAAGGTCATCCCCAAGCCGGTGCTGGTGTCCCCGGCCAAGGCCGGTGGCACCCTGCAGGTTCGCTACTTCATGCCCCACAACTGCCATCGCGCGTTGGCCATTACCGGCTCCATCGGCCTGGCGACGGCCTGTGTCAGCGAAGGCAGCGTCGTCGCACGGATGCTCGGCAACAGCGGTGGTCCGCGCCTGCAACAGGTGCGTATCGAGCACCCGAGCGGCGGCATCGATGTGGTGTTGTCCTACATCGGCGACAACGGCCAGACCATCCGTGCCTCGGTTGTGCGCACCGCGCGACGGCTGTTTTCCGGTTTCGTCTATGCCCCGGCTTCCCAGCGACTCGCCGGGTAGTGATCTGACGCTGCCTGTGGTTTGCATCAGCACAATTCTAAAAATGGGTGATGCCATGAAAATCGTAAAATCGCTCTACTTTCAAATTCTCTGCGCGGTCCTGCTCGGTGTCGTGGTCGGGCATTTCTGGGGCCAGCAAGCCGTCGCCCTCAAGCCATTGGGGGATGCCTTCATCAAACTGGTGAAGATGATGATTGCCCCGGTGGTGTTCTGCACCATCGTCACCGGCATTGCCGGGATGAGCGACAAGCGCTCGCTCGGGCGCTTGTTGAGCAAGACCATGCTGCTGTTCCTCGGGCTGACGGTGGTCAGCCTGATCATCGGCCTGGTGGCGGTCTACCTGTTCAAGCCGGGCGCGGGAATGAACATCGATCCCAGCCAGTTGAGCACCGCAGGGTTGTCCCAGTACACGGAGTCGGCAGCCAAACTCGGGGTCGTCGAGTTTTTCATGCACATCATCCCCGATACGTTCATCGGTGCGTTCAGCAAAGGCGAAGTGCTGCCGGTGCTGTTTATCGCAGTGTTGTGCGGGTTTGCCCTGTCATCCCTGGGTGAGCGCGGCAAGCCCGTGCTCGATGTACTGGAGGCCGCATCGCAGATGGTCTTCAAGATTTTTTCCTACCTGATGCGCTTTGCGCCGATCGGTGCCTTCGGGGCGCTGGCGTTCACGGTCGGGCAGTACGGCATCACTTCGCTGGGCTCCCTGGCGAAGTTGATCATGACCCTGTACATCGCCTGCGCTTTCTTCGTCTTTGTGGTGCTGGGGAGCATTTGCCGCGCCCATGGTTTCAGCCTGTGGAAGTTGCTGCGCTACCTGCGCGAAGAGTTCCTGGTGGTGCTGGGCACCTCGTCCACTGAACCGGTGATGCCACGCATGCTGGAAAAGCTCCAGGCGCTGGGGTGCAGGAAGGGTGTCGTGGGGCTGGTGTTGCCGACGGGGTATTCGTTCAATCTCGATGGCACGGCGATCTACCTGTCGCTGGCGGCGGTCTTCATTGCCCAGGCCTGCAATATCGAGCTGAGCCTCACGCAGACCCTGACCATGCTGGCAATCATGCTGTTGTCCTCCAAGGGCGCCGCAGGGGTCACCGGCAGCGGCTTTGTGGCCCTCGCCTCGACGCTGTCGGTGATCCATGACATTCCGCTGGCGGGCCTGGCCTTGTTGATCGGCATCGATCGTTTCATGTCCGAAGCCCGTGCATTGACCAGCCTGGCCAGCAATGCCGTGGCGACCGTGGTCATCGCCATCTCCGAGAACGCCTGCGACCGTCAGGTGCTGCTCGATACCCTGGACGGAAAAACCGCGACGCCGCTGGCTGGGGACCAGGCTTGGGAGCCTGTGGAAGTCGCCCACCGCAGCTGACCGCTACCCGCAAAGCCGTTCATCGCCGCTCATTGCCGGACGTTGCCGAGTGCAACGTCTGGTAGTCTCGGGGTCGTTCGCCTGCGCGTCGATCTCGCCATCAATAACAACAAGAGAGATGCCCTATGCTCGCCTTACTCGGCCTGGCCATGGTGGTAGTGTTCACCTACCTGATCATGTCCAAGCGCTTGTCGCCCATCGTTGCGTTGACCGTTGTGCCGATCGTCTTTGCCTTGATCGGCGGTTTTGGCGGGTCCACCGGGAAAATGATGCTCGACGGCCTGAAGATGGTCGCGCCGTCGGCCGCGTTGCTGCTGTTCGCGATCCTGTTTTTCGGCTTGATGATCGACTCGGGCCTGTTCGACCCGCTGATCCGCAAGATTCTCAAGCGGGTCAACGGCGACCCGATGAAAATCGCCATCGGCACCGCGCTGCTGTCGTTGACGGTCGCACTGGACGGCGATGGCACGACCACCTACATGATCACCTGCGCGGCGATGCTGCCGTTGTACAAGCGCATCGGCATGAATCCGATGATCCTGGCGACCATTGCCATGCTGTCGCTGAGCATCATGAGCGGCTTGAGCCCCTGGGGCGGGCCGGCCACCCGGGCGATTGCCGCGCTGGGGGTGGATGCGGGGGAATATTTCATCCCGTTGTTGCCGACCATGATCGGCGGCGCCGCCTGGGTGGTCTTCACCGCCTTTCTGCTGGGTCGCGCCGAGCGCAAGCGCATCGGTAACATCCAGCTGCAGAGCGGCGGTGGTGATTGCTACATCAAGGCCATTCTTGAAGACACGCCGCACAAACGCCCGAAGCTGGCCTACGTGAACCTGATGCTGGTGATCGGCGTGATGATCGCGCTGGTGATGGGCCTGGCCCATTCGGCGATCCTGTTCCTGATCGGTTTTGTCCTGGCGCTGATGATCAACTACCCGCAGCTGGACATCCAAAAGGAACGCATCCTCGCCCATTCCGGCAACGCCATGACCGTGGTCCTGCTGGTGTTCGCCGCCGGTGTCTTCGCCGGGATTTTCTCCGGCACGAAAATGGTCGATGCCCTGGCCCAGACGCTGGTGGAGTGGATTCCACCGTCCTGGGGCCACCTGTTTCCGCTGGTGGTGGCGATTACCAGCATGCCCTTGACCTTCGTGTTGTCCAACGATGCCTATTACTTCGGCGTAGTGCCGATTCTCGCCAACGCAGCGGCCGCCTACGGCATCGACCCGGTGGAAATCGCCCGGGCATCGGTGCTGGGACAACCGGTGCACCTGATGAGCCCCTTGGTAGCGTCGACCCTGTTGCTGGTGGGCATGGTCGATCGCGATATCGGCGACTTCCAGCGCGCCACCGTGAAATGGGCCGTGCTCACCTCCCTGGTGATCACCGCACTGGCCCTGCTGACCGGCGCCTTGACGCTGTTCTCCTGAGTTATCCCTGACGCACGGCTAGACGCCTGTCCACGCGCCGTTCGCCGGCGCGCGGATTCCTGCATCCTGAAAAACAACAAGAGTAGTTCCGCATGACCCATTCTCTGATTGGCAGGGCGCTTTTACCTCTCCTTGGGGTATTCCCGATTGCCGTGGTTGATGCCAGCGATTTCATCGACGACAGCAAGCTGAAGCTGCAGCTGCGCAATGTCTACTTCAATGAAAACTTTCGTGATGAGCATGGCCTGAGTGCCCGTGCGGCCAGCACGGCTAAAAGCGAGCGCACCGAGTGGGCGCAGGGCTTCCTGCTGGATTATCAGTCGGGGTTTACCCCGGGGGCATTGGGTCTGGGCGTCGATGCACTGGGCTTGCTGGGGGTGAAGCTGGACTCGGGGCGAGGGCGCAGCGGTACCGGCCTGTTGCCGGTGCATGACGATGGCCGCGCCGCCGATGAATTCTCCAGCGCCGGCGCCACGGCGAAGATCAGGCTGGCCAAGAGCACCCTCAAGTACGGGACACTGCTGCCCAGGACGCCCGTACTGATCTACAACGATGCACGCCTGTTGCCGCAGACCTATGAGGGCGGCCAGCTGACCAGCACGGATATCGACAACCTGACCCTGACCGGCGGACGCCTGGACCGCTTCAAGCAGCGTGATTCCACGGACAGTGTGTCGATCGTGCCTGATGGCTACTCGGGCGACAGAAACGGGGACTTCACCTACGCCGGCGCCGACTACAAACTCGGCAAGAACACGCGCCTGAGCTACTTCCACGGCGAGCTGGAAGACTTCTATCGCCAGGACTTCGCCGGCATCCAGCACGATCTGGCGTTAGGTCGCGGGACCCTGATCGGCGACCTGCGCTACTTCAATAGCCACAACGCGGGCCGCGCCTACGCCTCGAAGATTGACAACGACATGCTCAGTGCCCTGGTGTCCTACGCGGTGGCAGGGCACACCTTTGGCGGCGGCTATCAAACCCTCAGCGGTAATGCAGGGCTGCCCTACATCAGCGGTGCCACGGTTTACTCGTTCAGCAACGCCGGTATCGGCAAGTTCATCGAGGAGGACGAGAAAACCTGGATGCTCAGCTACGGGTACGACTTTGCGCCCCTGGGCGTGCCAGGCCTGACATTCCTGACCCGATACCTGAAGGGCAACGATGGCAAGTCCGACACCCGGATCAAGGAATCCGAACGTGACACCGAACTGGCCTACGTGGTCCAGAGCGGTGCGTTCAAAGGCGTCGGTGTAAAGCTGCGCAACTATGTCTACCGCGCGGACTTCGCACGTGGGCGCGACAGCAACCGGATTTACATCACCTATGACATCGCGCTCTGGTAGAGCGCACGTTGGCAGCCTGGCCTGATTGGACCAGGCTGCCTTCACTCGTCCGACGATCCAATGAACCGCCGGTTTTAGCGCTTGATCAGGGAAATCTTCGTACCTTCAATGCTGATCCCGGCCATCAAACCTTGCTGGGAGAAGATGAACGCGTAGGCGTCGTCTTTCAACGTCGAGCTGGACAGGTTCTTCGAAAGCCCCTCATCCACCACGACCACCGTTGGCCCTACACCGATTTCCCAACCTTTGGTTTCAGTGATGTATTTCACCGCTTTGTCGGTCATCAGGAAAACCACATAGCCATAGGACTGGGCGCCGGCCTGCAAGCCCCAGGAGCCGCCGACGGAGTTGTAGTAATCCACTGCTGTGTTGCCTTTCATCAAGACGCCTTCGCCGTAGCTGCCGCCGAATACCAGGCCCGCCTTGATGATTTTCGGGAAGACCAGTATCGCCTTGGCTTTTTTCCCAATGGTTTCGGCAGCGGGATTGGTCTTGTACAGGGTTTGCAGCGCTTGCTTGGAGTCGGTGGTGAGGTCCTCGGCGGTCGCGGCGCCTGCCGTATTCAGGAAACTGGCCGAGGCCAATGCGACAACTGCAAGCAAAGCCGTCAGGAACATCCGTATGGATTGAGTCATTTGCGTACTCCGATAAGGGAGCATTGGATGGCAGTAGCAGTCAGCGCCTACTTGCGGCAGGAACCGAAATCACTGAACGTTATCCGGCGCACCCTGGAATGTGTGGATTTCAAGCGTCGCGGCTGAGTGGAACAAGTGATCAGTTGCGATGCCATCACTTGTTGTGACCACTGAGTGATGGCAGCAGTTCATCACTGCCGTTCGTATTGTCTGTTCCCGGTGGGCGCGCAAGGTGCCGGTTCATTGCGATCGGGCACCTGCGAAGCGAGCGTCAGCCTTTGATGAAGGACAGCAGATCCTGGTTGATCACGTCGGCATGGGTGGTGCACATGCCATGGGGCAGGCCGGGGTAGGTTTTCAACGTGCCCTGTTTGAGCAGCTTGATGGCCAGGTGCGCCGAATCGGCGATCGGCACGATCTGGTCGTCTTCGCCGTGCAGCACCAGGGTCGGCACGTCGATGGCCTTCAAGTCGTCGGTAAAGTCGGTTTCCGAGAAGGCTTTGATGCAGTCGTATTGCGCCTTGGCCCCACCATTCATGCCCTGGCGCCACCAGTTGTCGATGATCGCCTCGGAGACTTTCGCGCCCGGGCGATTGAAGCCATAAAAGGGACCGCTCGGAAAATCACGATAAAACCCTGAACGGTTGTCGGCCAGGGCCTTGCGCAGACCATCGAAGACGTCCAGAGGCAGGCCGCCCGGATTGTTCGCGGTGCGCAGCATGATCGGCGGTACGGCACCGATCAGCACCGCCTTGGCGACGCGACCGCGGCCATGACGCGCCACATAACGCGCCACCTCACCGCCACCGGTGGAGTGACCGATGTGCACGGCGTTCCTGATGTCGAGATGCGCCATCAGCTGCGCCACGTCGGCGGCATAGGTATCCATCTCGTTGCCCACAGTGGTCTGCGACGAGCGACCGTGGCCGCGGCGATCGTGGGCAATGACACGGAAGCCCTTGCCTGAGAAAAACAGCATCTGTGCATCCCAGTCGTCACTGGACAGGGGCCAGCCATGATGGAACACCAGCGGCTGTCCGGTGCCCCAATCCTTGTAGAAAATCTGCGTGCCGTCCTTGACGGTGAGTATCCCCGACCCGCTGGCATGGCCGTCGTTCTTGCTGCCCGCCGGCACGGCTGCCGGGGTCGATTGCGCTGCGAGCGCAGGTAGCGTCACGGCCAGGGCGGCGGCCATGGCACCGGTGGTCATCAATCCTCTGCGGGTAGTTCCGCTTGTCTCATCAGTCATGATCGACACCTCATGTGTGTTTTGAAGGTAGCGCCGGCGGGGCCCGGGACAGGCCATCCGGCGACGCTTTGGCAGCTCAGAATTTATGAGCAAACCAAGGCACTGAACACTGGACATGGGTGTGTGGGATTAACGCTTTGGTATGGGCAACCCCCCTGTAGGAGCGAGCTTGCTCGCCAAAATCCAGAGAACGCCACGGGGCGTCAGGTTTCCCGCGTCATCGTTAGCGTCCATCGTCGGAGCGTTCCAATTTACCGGGCGGGATGTGGACCTGTACCCGAGCTTTCCCGGAAAGCGTGGGCCTGTCCGAAACGAACGCTTGCGGCCTGAGATTGTGCCCGCCAATATCAATCGCTATCCACCCCTCGGCAGCGCCTGTGAACCGGGCCAACTAATCAGCACATTAGCGAAAAAATTACCCCTCGGAGAGGGGTACTTGTGTGGTTACAATTTACTGAGGAGGCGGGACGCCAGGTGGATCAAAGCTTCGGCAACTGCCCGATACGCCCCATCATCTCGGTCACGATCTGCAGGTCGAGCAGGAACTGCTCGGTGGTCTTGAACTCGTTGTCGTTGTGACCGGTGTACTTGACGTCCGGCATGGCCAGGCCGAACTGCACGCCGTTGGGCAGTTCATGCACCGAGGTGGCGCCGGCGGAGGTGCCGAACTTGTGCTCCATGCCGAGGTTTTCGCTGGCCACGGCGAGCAGGGCCTTGACCCATTCGCCCTCGGGATTGCGGAACATCGGTTCGGCGATGGAGTAGTCGAAGGCCGGGGCGATCTTGCTCTGCTTGCTCCACGCATCCAGTTTTGTAGCGATTTCAGTCTTGAGCGTTTCCGGCGACTTGCCCTTCGGCACGCGCAGGTTGACCGCCAGCTTGAAGGCTTTTTCATCCATCCCGACATAGGTCAGGGAGGTGGTCAGCGGGCCCATGAACTCATCGGAGAAACCCACCCCCAACTTGCCACCCAGGTAGTCCAGCCCCCAGTTGTCGGCGGCGTAGCGGGCGGCGTCGGTGATGTGGTTGTGCTTGAGTGCGACCTTGCCGTCGAGGCTGTTGATGAAGTCGAGCATCCTGGCCACCGGGTTGACACCGGACTCGGGCTCGGAGGAGTGGGCGGAGACGCCGGTGACGGTCAGCTTGACGTCCTTGCCGTCCACCTTGGCGGTGACTTCGAAGTTGCCGCCATTGCGCTTGGCATACTCGCTGCCGGCCTGTTGCAGGCTGGCGGCCAGCTCTGCGGGCTTGTCTGTCACCAGGGTGGCGACCGAGGTCGACGGAATCTGGTTGGTGGCCAGGCCGCCGGTCATCGAGGTGATTTCGGCGCCCTTGCCCTCACCCTTGCGCTTGGCGAAGCTGGCCATGACGGTGCCGTAGCCTTTCTCGGCGATCACCACCGGGTAGCCGCCGTCCAGCGCCAGGTTGTAGTTGGGCGTCGGGTTGCGTTCGAAGTAGTAGGGGATGGCGTCGCCCGTGGTTTCCTCGGTGGTGTCTACCAGCAGCTTGAAGTTGCGTGCCAGCGGCAGCTTTTCTTCCTTGATGACCTTCATGGCGTAGAGCGCGACCACGATGCCGTTCTTGTCATCCTCGGTGCCCCGGCCATACATGCGGTCGCCGACCAGGGTCACCTTGAACGGATCGAGCCGGGTGCCATCCTGCAGCACCCAGTTCTCTGGCGTCACCGGTACCACGTCGGCATGGGCGTGAATACCGACGACTTCATCGCCCGTACCTTCCAGGGAGATCTCATAGACGCGGTTGTCGATGTTGCGAAAGTTCAGGTTGAACGCCTTGGCCAAGCTCTCGATCTTCCCGGCGATCTTGATGAACTCGGGATTGTCGTGCTGGGCAACGCCCTCGACGCGCACGGTTGGGATGGCCACCAGTTCACGCAGGGTTTCGGTGGCCGCGCTGCCGTACTTGATCCGGGTATAGAGGCCGAGCAGGCGGTGGATTTCGTTTTGCTGTTCAGGCGTCAGCGTCTTGTTGTCCTGGAAGGCACTGATGGCCGGGCCGAGGTTGTCCGTCTTGGCGACGTCGCTCTTGGCCAGGCTGGCCAGGAACTGGCGGAAATCCGTGACCGAGGCATCACTGAACGTCTTGAGGATGATCGCGCTCTGTTGCGGGGTGATGTTGGCCTGTGCAGCAAGGGTGAACGACGACAGGCTGGCGAATATCAGGGTGGCCGCGGCCAGTTTTTTGAGTGAAAAGTCCATTGCTGGAGGCATTCCTTTGCAGGTGGGTTGTAGGAAACTTCTGATCGTTTAGTCAGAAAGATCTGCAAACTTACACCGCGAAGGTGGGATGGGGCAGCCCCTGAAGTGGGATCTGTCGCACAGAAATGCAAAAGCGGCGCAGAATCGAAAAAGATGTTGAAGGGGGGGGGCTGTTGCAGGAGATGGTGTAGCTTCAGTCGAGATCTGTGTTGTTTGTACCTTCGCTTTCGCTGGCAAGCCAGCTCCTATGTATGGACTCGCCCCCACTGTCTACCCGCTTTTAAAAAACCGTCGCCCCGTTGCATCTATGTATAAGGCCTATTCGTGGAAGCCGTCTTCGGCTTC
>Ga0160432_100246_pt1 | contig 46355 bp, 47 predicted proteins | sample HID1971M_E0MG_FD_108250 | JGI IMG/M metagenome (GOLD analysis project Ga0160432, IMG submission 108250) | Enriched millipede-associated microbial communities from UW Madison campus, WI, USA - HID1971M_E0 MG | ecosystem: Host-associated > Arthropoda: Insects > Digestive system > Unclassified ... | reverse complement strand
CTGACGCGCGTGCGCGGCCTGACCCAGGACGACTCCCACTCCTACGTCACCCCGGAGCAGGCGCCCGCCGAGGTCAAGCACCTCCTGGACTTCATGCTCTCGGTGCTGCGCGACTTCGGTCTGGACGACTTCTACCTGGAGCTGTCGACGCGCGACGACAAGAAGAAGGACAAGTTCGTCGGCACCGACGAGGACTGGGCCAAGGCCACCGCGGTGCTCGAGGAGGTCGCGGTCGCCTCGGGTCTCGAGCTGGTCGCCGACCCCGGCGGCGCGGCGTTCTACGGCCCCAAGATCTCCGTCCAGGCCAAGGACGCGATCGGCCGCACCTGGCAGATGGGCACGGTGCAGTACGACTTCAACCAGCCCAAGGGCTTCGGCCTCGAGTACACCGCGGCGGACGGCACCAAGCAGCAGCCGGTGATGATCCACTCCGCCAAGTTCGGCTCGATCGAGCGGTTCATGGGCGTGCTCATCGAGCACTACGCGGGGCTCTTCCCGGCCTGGCTCGCGCCCGTCCAGGTGCTCGCCGTCCCGGTCGCCGAGGCGTTCGACGACTACCTCAAGGACGTCGTCGCCCAGCTCACGGCCCGCGGGATCCGTGCCGAGGTCGACCTCTCGGACGACCGCTTCGGCAAGAAGATCCGCAACGCGTCCAAGGAGAAGGTGCCTTTCGTGCTCATCGCGGGCGGCGAGGACGTCGAGGCCGGGGCGGTGTCCTTCCGGTTCCGCGACGGCACCCAGGAGAACGGGGTGCCGGTCGCCGACGCGATCGAGCGCATCGTCGCGGCGGTGCGCGACCGCGCCCAGGTCTGAGCGGGCGCGCATGACGGGACACGAACCGGAGCACGGCCCGACGACGGCGGGCGCGGGCGACTTCGGCCCGCCCGAGGACGGGCTGCAGCGCCTGTGGACGCCGCACCGCATGGTCTACATCGGCGGGCAGGACAAGCCGGCCGACGGGTCCGTGGCGCAGTGCCCGTTCTGCCGCATCCCCGCGGGCGACGACGAGGAGGGCCTCGTCGTCGCCCGCGGGGCGGAGTGCTACGCGGTGCTGAACCTGTATCCCTACAACTCCGGGCACCTCATGGTGCTGCCGTACCGGCACGTGTCCGGCTACGTCGACCTCACGACGTCGGAGACGACCGAGCTGGCGACGATGACCCAGACGGCGATCCGCACCCTCACCGCGGTCTACGGACCGGCCGGCTACAACATCGGGATGAACCAGGGCGAGGTCGCGGGCGCCGGCATCGCGGCGCACCTGCACCAGCACGTCGTGCCGCGCTGGCTCGGTGACGCGAACTTCCTCCCCGTCGTCGGCCAGACCAAGGCGCTGCCCGAGCTCCTCGCGGACACGCGTGCCCGCCTCGCCGCGGCGTGGCAGGCCGGCGCCGGGCGCGCGCCCGAGGGGGGCCGCTGATGCTCAGCGGTCTCCGCGCGGCGATGCAGCGCCTGTTCACCCCGCTGGCGCGGCTGCTCCTGGGCTGGGGCGTGTCGCCGGACGCGGTGACGATCGCAGGGACGGTGGTGGTGTCCGGCCTCGCGCTCACGCTGCTGCCCACCGGCCACGTGCTGCTCGGCGGGCTCCTCATCGGCCTGTTCGTCCTCACCGACTCGCTCGACGGCGTCATGGCGCGCCTGTCGGGGCGCTCGGGGCCCTGGGGGGCGTTCCTCGACTCGACCCTCGACCGGGTGTCGGACGGCGCGGTGTTCGCGGGGATCACCCTGTGGTTCGTGCTGCACCCCGACCTCCCGTACGCCACGTGGGGCGTGACGGCGTCGCTGGCCTGCCTCGTGCTGGGCGCCGTCGTCCCGTATGCGCGGGCACGGGCGGAGAGCGTCGGTGCCACCGCGGCGGTCGGCATCGCCGAGCGGAGCGACCGGCTGCTGGTCGCCCTCCTGGCGGTCGTGCTCACCCAGGTCGGGGTGCCGGTCGTCGTCGCCGAGGTCATGCTCACGCTGCTCGCGGTGGCGAGCCTCGTCACGGTGGTGCAGCGCGTCGCGACAGTACGCCGTCAGCTGTCGCGCACCACGCCCACCGAGAAGCCCACCGAGAAGCACACCGAAGCCACCCCCGACCCGGAGGCCTGATGCGGATCGACGTCGCCCGCCTGTACACGTTCGCCTGGCGCCACGCGCCGAAGATCCCGGAGCCGGTGCTGCGCGCGGCGTTCACCGCCGTCGCGGACCTCACGTGGCTGCGGCGCACCGAGGGGGTGCGCCGGCTGGAGGCGAACTATGCACGGGTGCGGCCGGACCTCGACGCCCCCGAGCTGCGCCGCCTGACGCGCGCAGGCATGCGGTCGTACATGCGGTACTTCCGCGAGGCGTTCACCCTGCAGGGCGCGACGGCCGAGCAGGTCGCGGCGCGGGTGCGCGTCGAGGGCCTGGAGCACGTGGCGGAGCCGGTCGCCGACGGTCAGGGGGTCTCGCTCGCGCTCGCCCACCTGGGCAACTGGGACCTCGCGGGCGCGTACGCGACCCCGCACATCGCGCCGGTGCTCACCGTCGCGGAGCGGCTGAAGCCGGAGGAGCTGTTCGTCGAGTTCGTCGAGTTCCGACGCTCCGTCGGCATCGACGTGCTGCCGCTGGGCGACCCCGACGTCTTCCGCAACCTCGTGCGCGGCGCCTCGAGGGGCGGCTGCATCATCCCGCTGCTGGCCGACCGTGACCTCACGTCGTCCGGCGTCGAGGTGGACCTGTGCGGTCACCGGGCGCGGGTGGCCGCGGGCCCTGCGGCGCTGGCGCTCGCCGCCAAGGTGCCGCTCGTGCCCGTGGGGATCACCTACGAGCGGCTGACGGGCGACCGCCGCCGCGCCGCGGGCACGCCGTGGGGCATCGTGATCCGGTTCTCCCCGGCGGTCCCGGTGCCCGACGACTCGGGCCTGCACCGCAAGGAGCGCGTGGCACGCATGACGCAGGGCTGGGTGGACGCGGTCGCCCGCACCCTGCAGGAGTCCACGGAGGACTGGCACATGCTGCAGCGCGTCTTCGTCGACGACCTCGACGCCGCGCGGTACGCCCGCACCAGGGCCGAGGCGGGCGAGGCATGAGCGCCGCCCCCGACACCGCAGCGGCCCCGACGCCGTCGCGCCCGCTGCGCGTCGGCATCGTCTGCCCGTACTCGTTCGACGCGCCGGGCGGCGTGCAGTTCCACGTGCGCGACCTCGCGCAGGCGCTGCAGCGCGCCGGGCACGAGGTGTCCGTGCTCGCCCCGGCGGACGACGACACGCCCGTCCCGGAGGTCGTCACCGCGGCGGGCCGGGCGATCCCCGTGCGCTACAACGGCTCCGTCGCGCGGCTGACGTTCGGGCCGCGCACGGCGGCCCGGGTGCGGCGCTGGCTCGAGGCGGGCCGGTTCGACGTGGTGCACGTCCACGAACCGATGGTGCCCAGCCTGTCGATGCTCGCCCTGTGGCAGGCGGAGGGCCCGGTCGTGGCGACGTTCCACACCTCGCAGGAACGCTCGCGGGCCCTGCAGGTCGCGTTCCCGCTGCTGCGGCAGTCCCTGGAGAAGATCGCCGGACGCATCGCCGTGTCGGAGGACGCCCGCCGCACCCTCGTCGACCACGTGGGCGGCGACGCGGTGGTCATCCCGAACGGCGTCTACGTGGACACGTTCGCGGCCGCCGAGCCGTCCGACCGGTGGTGCGGCACCCCCGAGGCGCCGACGATCGCGTTCCTCGGCCGGCTCGACGAGCCGCGCAAGGGCCTCCAGGTGCTCGCCGCGGCCGCGCCGCGGGTGCTCGCGCAGGTCCCCGGGGCGCGTTTCCTCGTGGCGGGCAAGGGCGACGACGGCCGGGACGCCGCCCTCGAGGCGCTCGGCCCGCACGCCGGGTCGTTCGAGTTCCTCGGCGGCGTGAGCGACGAGGACAAGGCGTCGCTGCTCGCGTCGGCGGATCTGTACGTCGCACCGCAGACGGGCGGAGAGAGCTTCGGCATCGTGCTGGTCGAGGCCATGAGCGCCGGCGCCGGCGTCGTGGCCAGCGACCTCGGGGCGTTCCGCCGGGTGCTGGACGAGGGCACCGCCGGGCGCCTGTTCCGCACCGGTGAGCCCGACGACCTGGCGCGCGCGATCCTCGAGGCCCTCGGCGACGCCGTGGGCACCCAGGAACGGCGGAAGCGGGCCACGGCGTTCGTGTGCCGGTTCGACTGGTCCGCCGTGACCGCGCAGGTGCTCGCGGTCTACGAGATGGCCGTCGCCGCGGGGGAGGCGCTGGGCTCTCCGGTCGCCCCGACGCGGACGGAGAGCGCCGTCGGCTGGCTGCGCACCCGGCGCGCCGCGGGAGGTGAGGGGGCATGACCTGGTCCGAGCTCGCGCTCGTCGTCCTCGTCGTGGCCGCCGTCGTGGTCTGGCTCGCCTGGATCTCGGCGTCACGCCTCGACCGGCTGCACCGCAAGGTGGTCGCGTCGCGCATCGCCCTGCAGGCCCAGTTCGCGCGTCGCGCGGGGGCCGCCATCGACCTGGCCTCCTCAGGGTTGCTCGACCCGGCGGGGGCCGTGCTCGTCGCCGACGCCGCGTTCGCCGCCGTCGAGGACGCCGGGCCGGCTTCGACGCCGGGCGCGGAGCTCGCGCTCGACGGCCTGGGCCCCGACCGTGAGCGGACCGAGAGCGAGCTGTCCGCGACGCTGCGCTCCGCGCTCGGCGACGGCGAGGCGCTGGCCGAGCTGCGCGCGACGCCCGCCGGCGGCGAGCTCGTCGGCCAGCTCGGTGCGGCCTGGTACCGCGCCCAGCTGGCGCGGAGGTTCCACAACGAGGCCGTCGCCCAGGCGCGGCGTGCGCGGCGCACCTGGTACGTGCGCCTCCTCCGGCTGTCCGGGCACGCGGCCCTGCCCCGCACGGTCGAGCTGGACGACCAGATGCCGGAGGGGCTCTCCGGAGCCTGACGCGCGGAACTAGGATGGAAGGCGCGTGACAGCGGTCACGCGTCCCACTGCGACACGAGCGAGGTTGCGTTGAGCGAGACCATCGGCAGCGACGGCCGGATCCCCGCGGGAGAGGTGGGCACCGCCCGCGTCAAGCGCGGCATGGCCGAGATGCTCAAGGGCGGCGTCATCATGGACGTCGTCACGCCCGAGCAGGCGAAGATCGCCGAGGACGCCGGCGCCGTGGCCGTCATGGCCCTCGAGCGGGTGCCCGCCGACATCCGTTCGCAGGGCGGCGTCGCCCGCATGAGCGACCCCGACATGATCGACGGCATCATCGACGCCGTCTCGATCCCCGTGATGGCGAAGGCGCGCATCGGGCACTTCGTCGAGGCGCAGGTGCTGCAGTCCCTGGGCGTCGACTACGTCGACGAGTCGGAGGTGCTCACCCCCGCCGACTACGCCAACCACATCGACAAGTGGCAGTTCACCGTGCCGTTCGTGTGCGGTGCCACCAACCTTGGCGAGGCGCTGCGCCGCATCACCGAGGGCGCGGCGATGATCCGCTCCAAGGGCGAGGCCGGCACGGGCGACGTCTCCAACGCGACCACGCACATGCGACAGATCCGCGCGCAGATCCGCCGGCTGACCTCGCTGCCCGAGGACGAGCTGTTCGTCGCCGCCAAGGAGCTGCAGGCGCCGTACGAGCTGGTCGCCGAGGTCGCACGGGCCGGGAAGCTGCCGGTCGTGCTGTTCACCGCGGGCGGCATCGCCACCCCGGCGGACGCCGCGATGATGATGCAGCTCGGCGCCGAGGGCGTGTTCGTCGGCTCCGGCATCTTCAAGTCGGGCGACCCGGTGGCGCGCGCCAAGGCGATCGTGCAGGCGACCACGTTCCACGACGACCCCGACGTCGTCGCCAAGGTGTCCCGCGGGCTGGGCGAGGCCATGGTCGGCATCAACGTCGAGGCCGAGCCGGCCCCGGTCCGACTGGCCGAGCGCGGCTGGTAGTCCCGCATCGCGACCGTCGTCGTCCTGCCGATCACATCCAGCACGGCCCTTGCGCGGCACCCCGGCAACGTGTTCGTCCCGTCCCTGGCGTCGGGGCTGCCGAAGGAATCCGTCGTCAACGTGTCCCAGCCGATGACTCTGGACCGCGTCGACATCGAACCCACCGGGCTCACGCTTCCCGAGAATCTGATGGACGCCGTCGACGCCGGCATCCGACGAGTCGTGGAACTGGGACGCGTTCGTTCATGAAGAGCGTGCTGCTGCCCGAATCGTCGGTGCCGGGCGCCGACCTGCCCGTCCGCGCGGTGCTGCCCGCGACGGTCGATGCGGTGCGGGAGCGCGGCACCGCGGTGCTGGTCGCGCCGCCCGGCTCGGGGAAGACGTCGTTGCTGCCGCTCGCGCTGGCCGATGCGCTCGGGGGCACGATCCTCGTCGCCGAGCCGCGCCGTATGGCGACCCGCGCGGCCGCGACCCGGCTGGCGGCCCTGGTCGGCGAGCCGCTCGGGCAGCGGATCGGCTACGCCATGCGCGGTGAGCGCAGCGGCGGCACAGGGCTCCGCGTCGAGGTGGTGACGACAGGGCTCCTCGTGCGGCGCCTGCAGCAGGACCCGGAGCTGCCGGGGGTCTCGGCGATCGTGATCGACGAGTGCCACGAGCGGCACCTGGACGCCGATCTGCTGCTCGCGCTCTGCGTCGACGTCCGGGCGAACCTCCGGGACGACCTGGCGATCGTCGCGACCTCGGCCACGGCGGACACCGTCCGGTTGAGCCGCGCACTGGGCACCGACGTCCCGGCACCGGTGATCACGGCGACTGCCGCGCTGTTCGACGTGGCGGTCGAGTGGGCCCCGCCACCGTTGCCCGCGCCGCTGCTGCCCGGTGGGCGGGTCGACCCGCGCCTGCTGGACCACGTCGCGGCCGTCGTCCGGCGGGCCCTGGACGAGAGCGACGGCGACCTCCTCGTGTTCGTCCCTGGTGAGGCCGAGATCAACGGTGTGACACGCCGGTTGGCCGGTGAGAACGTCCTGCCGTTGTTCGGTCGCCAGTCGAGGGCCGAGCAGGAGCGCGCGCTGGCGCCGGCCGCCGCTCGTCGGATCGTGGTCACGACGTCGGTCGCGGAGAGCTCGCTGACCGTGCCTGGGGTCAGGGTCGTGGTCGACGCGGGTCTCGCCCGCGAGCCGCGTACCGATCACTCCCGTGGCCTCGGCGCGCTGGTCACCTGCCGGGTCTCGAGGTCGTCGGCCGATCAGCGTGCCGGCCGCGCCGGGCGGGAGGCACCCGGCCGGGTCTACCGGTGCTGGTCGGCCACCGACCACGCGCGTCTCGACGAGCACGCGGCGCCGGAGATCGCGATCGCCGACCTGGCGGCCTTCGCCCTCGACCTCGCGGCGTGGGGTGCGCCTGCCGGCGACGGCCTGGCGCTGCTCGACGCGCCGCCGGCCCCGGCGATGGCCGCGGCCACCGAGCTGCTGCGCCGCATCGATGCCGTGGACGACGACGGCCGCATCACCGAGCGGGGCCGCCGGATGCGGGCGATCGGGGCGCACCCACGGATGGCTCGTGCGCTGCTCGACGGGGCCGCGCGGGTCGGCACCGCCCGGGCACGCGAGGTCGTCGCGATGCTCTCGGAGGACTCGGGCCGCTCCTTCGGCGACGACCTGCCGGCCCGCTGGCGCGCCCTGCGTCGCGGCGAGGACCGCGCGGCCACGGCCCGCTGGCGGGAGGAGACGAAGCGCCTCGGCCGCGGCACGACGACCGGCGACCCGAGGGACGGGCGGGCGGGTCGGGAGACGCACGGGGTTCCGGACGACCTCGCGGTGGGGATCGTCGTGGGGCTGGCATACCCGGACCGGATCGCGCGGGCCCGGGGGGCCGGCTCGGCGACCTATCAGATGTCCGGTGGCACGGGGGCCGCGCTGGACCCGCAGTCGCCGCTGCGCAGCACGACCTGGTTGGCGGTCGCGGTCGCCGACCGGGCACCCGGTCGTGCCGACGCCAGGATCCGTGCCGCGGCGCCGATCGACGAGCAGACCGCACGAGACGTCGCGGGCGACCTCGTCCGGACCGTCGACCAGATCCGCTGGGACGACGGGCGGGTCGTGACGCGGCGCGTCGAGAGGCTCGGCGCGATCGTCCTGGGCGACGTCCCGCTGGCAAGACCCGACCCGATGCTCGTCCAGGCGGCAGTTCGCGACGGCATCGCCCGCAGCGGTCTGTCCGTGCTGCGCTGGTCGGAGGCCGCGCACGGGCTGCGGGAACGGCTCGCGTTCTGCCACGCCCACCTCGGCGCCCCCTGGCCGGCGGTCGACGACGGCGCGCTGCTGGCCGATCTCGACGGATGGCTGGGAGCCGAGCTCGCCTCGGTGCGCAGCGAGCGCGACCTTGCGCGCATCGACGTGGCCTCGGCCCTGAGGCGGCTGCTGCCGTGGCCCGCGGCATCCCGGTTCGGCGAACTCGCACCCGAACGCCTCCGGGTCCCGTCGGGCTCCGAGGTCCGGCTCGCGTACGACGACGTCGAGCCGCCCGTCCTCGCCGTGAAGCTGCAGGAGGTGTTCGGCTGGACCGCCACGCCTGCCGTCGCGGACGGCCGTGTCCCGGTCGTGCTGCACCTGCTGTCGCCCGCGCGGCGTCCGGTCGCGATCACGAGCGATCTCGCCTCCTTCTGGCAGCGGGGCTATCCGCAGGTCCGGGCCGACCTGCGGGCTCGCTACCCCCGCCATCCGTGGCCGGAGGATCCGCTCACCGCCGTCCCGACCGGGCGAGCGAAACCTCGCAGCCGACCGTGACTAGCATGGGCGCCATGGATGCCCGCCTCCCGCTGCTCGCCGCACACGTTCGAGGCCCGGGGGGCGGCAGGTGACGTCGGCATCGCTGGGGCCCGACTGGGCGGTCGGACCGGACGGGCTGCGGCAGCGGCGCGCGGCGCGCGTCATCGTGCTGGACGACGCGGACCGGGTGCTGCTCGTCCGCGGGCACGACGCCGACCAGCCCGAGCGGTCGTGGTGGTTCACCGTGGGCGGCGGCATCGACGGCGGCGAGAGCGAGGTCGACGCCGCTCTGCGCGAGCTGCGCGAGGAGGCCGGCCTCGCGCTCACGCCGGGCGACCTCGTGGGCCCCGTGCTGACCCGGGACGCGTACTTCCACTTCTTCGCGGAGACGTGCCGCCAGCAGGAGGTCTTCTTCCTGGCGCGCGTGGACGGCGGCCATCGGCCCACCGACGACGGGTGGACGGCCGAGGAGCGCGACGTGCTGGACGAGATGCGGTGGCTGACCACCGCGGAGCTGCGCGCGGAGACGCGCGAGGTCTTCCCGACCGCCCTGGCCGACGTCGTCGACGCCCTGGCCCGCGGGTGGGACGGCACCGTGCGCCACCTCGGCGTCCAGCACGACGACGAGCCCTCCGACCCCGAGGAGCTCGGCCCCTCGACCCGGTGACGCCCCACACGACGCGCGCCCGAGGCATCCGTTCGTTACCGTCGCTGTGAGACGCGTCACGCACGACGATGTGCGGACGCCGCGGGCGGCAACGACGGGGGGCGTCGACATGAACCGACTGACGAAGGCTGCGATCGCCGTGGGAGGTGCCGCCGTCCTGCTGGTCGGCGGTGCCCAGACGATCGCCTACTGGACCGCGCAGGGGACCGCCACGGGGACCGACGTCACGGCGGGCACGCTGACCATGACGGACGGCGACTGCGGTGACTGGACCCTCGACGGGGGCGGCGCCGTGACGGACGGCATCGTGCCGGGCGACACGGTGACGTCCACCTGCACCATGGCGCTCGGCGGCGCCGGCGACCACCTGGCGCTCGGCGAGATCACGGTCTCGGCGCCGACATGGGCCGAGGAGAACGCCCTCACGGGGGCGCTCGACCTGAGCCTCACCTCGGCGACGCTGGGCGGCGAGACGCTGACCCTCCCGCTGGCCGACCCCGTCCCGGTGGGGGCCTCGGACTCGCTCGTGGTCAACCTGGAGGCGGTGTTCGACACGGCCGCGGCGAACGACACCCAGGGGCTGACGGCCGCGCTCGAGGACGTCACCGTCCAGGTCACGCAGGCGCACGTCGTCCCCGCGCCCTGAGCGGGCGCGTCGTGGCCCCGCCACGTCCGCGCCCGGGCGGCGCCGTGCGGCGCGCGGTCGGGCGAGGCCTCGCCTGGCTCGTCCTGCTGGTCGCCGGCGGGGCGCTGCTGCTCGTCGTGGTGGTCCCGCGCCTCGGGGGAGCGACCCCGTACGGCGTGGCGACCGGCTCGATGCGCCCCGCGTTCGACGTCGGCACGCTGGTCGTGACCCGGCCCGTCGACGTCGCGGAGATCACGACCGGACAGGTGGTCACCTACCAGCTGCGCTCCGGCGACCCGACCGTCGTGACCCATCGCGTGGTGGGTCTCGGCACGACGGCGACCGGCGAGCGGACCCTGGTGACCCGGGGCGACGCGAACGACGTGGCCGACCCGCAACCGGTGCGGGCCGTGCAGGTGCGCGGGGTCCTCTGGTACGCGGTGCCCCAGCTGGGACGGGTGATGGGCCTCGGGACGCCGGACCAGCGGCAGCTCCTGACCACCGGGGCCGCGGTCGTCCTCCTGGGGTACGCGGCCTGGCTGGTCGCGGGCGAGGTGCGCGACCGACGAGCGGCTCGCCGGCCCGGACCTGGCCAGGACGCTCCCTCCGCCGGCGCGACGCGTACCGAGGACCCGCCCTCGGCCGGGCTGGCGACGTGGTGGCCCGACGACCGGACGCCCGCCGCAGGCGCCGGTCCGCGCGACCGGCCGGGTGGAGCCGGGCCATGACGCGAGCGGGTCGACGGACGACGGGCCGGCGGTGCCGGCCCTGTGGCACCGCGGGGACGGCGCGGGGCGCGGGCGTGCTCGTCGCCGCGATGCTGCTCGCGTCGGCGGCACCGGCGGCCGCGGCGTCGGCGGACGACGACGGCCGCGCCGTCGCGCTGAGCGTGGACGGCCGGAGCTGGTCGAACGACCTCGACGTACCGCTGTTCCCGGCCGGCGCGTGGGTGCCGGGGGAGACGCGACGGACCGCGCTCCTGATCCGCAACGACGGTCCGGGCCCCGCACGCGGCGAGCTGGCGGTGGCCGTCGGCGCCGGCGCGGACGCCGCGTCGGCGACCGCGCTCGCCGACGCGCTCCGCGTCCGCGTGCGCCCCGCCGGCGCCGCATGGTCGCCGGCCGGTGGGGTGCCGGTGAGCCTCGCCGAGTCCGAGGTGCTCCCGGTGGCGCTCGAGGTGACCCTGTCGGCGTCCGCCGGGAACGCGACGCAGGCGGCCCGCGTGCCCGTCGACGTGGTGGTCACCCTCGCGGGTGACGAGCGCGAGCCGGGCGGGCCCGCGGAGCGGCCGGGTGTCGAGGCCCGTCCGGGCGGCGAGCTTCCGCAATCCGGCGGGGTCTCGCTCGCGGCCGTGCTCGCCGCGGTCAGCGCCGTCGTCGTGGGCGCGGTGCTGCGCTTCGTGCGCCCGCGCGGAGGGTCGCGCCGTGGCTGAGCCGGAGCACGGGCGGGGGACGCGCCGCGTCGCCGTGCTGATCGTGGTGGCGCTGGCCTTCGTGCTGGCCGGGAGCGGGGCGGCCTGGGCGTGGTGGCGTACGACCGGCACCGCCGAGGCCCCCGCGAACCGGCTCGCAGCCGGGACCGTCGACGTGCAGGTCGCCGGTCTCGGCAACGGGCTGGTGGGCCGCGGGGGCACGGTGAGCCTCCCGGCCCTCGCGCTCACGGGCGCGACGCCGGGTGCCGGCGACTCCGAGCTCGTCACGGTGCGCAACGCCGGGTCCCGGCCCGCCACCGTGACCGCGACGGCGGCCCGGACGGGGACGCTGGGCACGAGCTTCGCCGCGACGGCGTCGTTCGGTGCCACGGACACCGGAACCGGCTGCAGCGCGGGCGCCGGAGGCACGGTGACCGTCCCCGCGGGCGGGACGGTGTCGCTGTGCGTCGCGGTGTCGCTGGCGACGAACGCGCCCTCGGCGACCCAGGGGCAGTCGGGCAGCGTGTCCGTGGTGCTCCGGGCCGCGCTGCCCGGCACGTCGTGGGACGACACGGGCACGGTGGTCGGCGGCGCGGTGGGAGCGGCGACGGTGCCCGCCCCCACGCTGTCCTGCGGCCTGCTCGGCATCGCCTCGGTGACCTTCGGCTGGACCGCGGTGTCCTCCGCCACGCAGTACCGCTTCGGGTACGGCCCGGGCGGAGGCACGTCCGCGACGGTCGCGGCCGGGACGACGACCTACCAGGTGACCGGTCAGGCGACGAACGCCACGGCCCGGGTCCGCGCGGAGCGCGTCTTCTCCGGCACGAGCACGTGGACCTCGGCGTGGTCCAACACCCGCCGGTACACGATCACGCTGGGCCTGCTCGGCACGTGCTCCTGACCGGGCCCGCCCGCCCTAAACTGCCCCGGTGACCACGACGATCGGAGTCCTCGCACTGCAGGGCGACGTGCGCGAGCACGCCGCAGCGCTGGAGCAGGCCGGGGCGCGCGCGGTGAGCGTGCGCCGTCCGTCCGAGCTGGACGCGGTCGACGGGCTCGTGCTGCCCGGCGGCGAGTCGACGACGATCGACAAGCTGCTGCGGCTCTTCGAGCTCGCCGACCCGCTGCGGCGGCTGATCGGCGAGGGGCTGCCGGTGTTCGGCTCGTGCGCGGGCATGATCCTGCTGGCGGACCGCATCGAGGGCGGCACCGCCGACCAACGCACGCTCGGCGGGATGGACGTCGTCGTGCGGCGCAACGCGTTCGGGCGCCAGGTGGACTCGTTCGAGGCGGACCTGCAGGTCGCGGGGGTCTCGGACGCGCCGGGCGGCCGTCCGGTGCGCACCGCGTTCATCCGGGCTCCGTGGGTCGAGTCCGCGGGGCCGGACGTCGAGGTGCTCGCCCGCATCCCGGACCGCTGGGCGGACGGCTCGGCGGTGGGGCCGGCCGCCGGTAAGATCGTCGCAGCACGTCAGGGACGGCTGCTCGCCACCGCGTTCCACCCGGAGATCACGGGGGACGCGCGCGTGCACGGGTTGTTCGTCCAGATCGTTCACGCATCGCGAAGGAGTTAGTTAGCGCATGTCAGGTCACTCCAAGTGGGCCACGACCAAGCACAAGAAGGCGGCCATCGACGCCAAGCGTGGCAAGCTCTTCGCGAAGCTGATCAAGAACATCGAGGTCGCCGCGCGCACGGGCGGCGGCGACCCGGCCGGTAACCCCACGCTGTTCGACGCCATCCAGAAGGCGAAGAAGTCGTCGGTCCCGAACGACAACATCGACCGCGCGCTCAAGCGCGGCTCCGGCGAGGGCGCCGACGCCGTCGACTACCAGACGATCATGTACGAGGGCTACGGCGCGAACGGCATCGCCGTCCTCGTCGAGTGCCTCACGGACAACAAGAACCGTGCCGCCTCCGAGGTGCGCCTGGCGTTCTCGCGCAACGGCGGCAACCTGGCCGACCCGGGCTCGGTGTCCTACCTGTTCTCCCGCAAGGGCCTCGTCGTGGTGCCGAAGGCGGAGGGCGTCACCGAGGACGACGTCATGCTGGCCGCGCTCGACGCGGGCGCCGAGGAGGTCAGCGACGAGGGCGACGTCATCGAGGTCCTCTCGGAGGCCACCGACCTCGTCGCCGTGCGCACCGCCATCCAGGAGGCAGGCATCGAGTACGACTCGGCCGACTCCGTCTGGCACCCGTCCATGGAGGTCGAGGTCGACGTCGAGGGCGCACGGAAGATCATGCGCCTCATCGACGCGCTCGAGGACAGCGACGACGTGCAGAACGTCTACGCGAACTTCGACGCCTCCGACGAGGTCATGGCCGCCCTCGACGAGGACTGACCCTCGTCGAGGTGGTCGGGATCCCCGCGAGGTAGTCGGAATCCCTGCGAGGTAGTGCAGAGTTCCGCGAGGTAGTTCCGTCCTCGCCGAGGTAGTGGTCCAGACCACTACCTCGCGGAGATTCGGACTACCTCGCGGAACTTTGCACTACCTCGCGGAACTTTGCACTACCTCGGCGAATCTCGGACGACCTCGGCCCCGCCGGTGAGAGGGTGACGACGTGCGCGTGCTGGGGGTGGACCCGGGCCTGACCCGGTGCGGTGTCGGCGTCGTCGACTCGTTGCCGGGTCGCAAGGCCCGGATGGTCGACGTCGGGGTCGTGCGCAGCGACCCCGAGCTCAGCGTCGACCTCCGGCTGCTGCGCGTCGCCGAGGGGCTCGAGGAGTGGCTCGAGCGCACGGTGCCCGACGTCGTCGCCGTGGAGCGCGTCTTCGCCCAGAACAACCGCGGCACCGTGATGGGCACGGCCCAGGTCGCGGGCCTCGCGATGGTCGCGGCCGCGCGGCGCGGGGTGCCGGTCGCGATGCACACGCCGAGCGAGGTCAAGGCCGCCGTCACCGGGTCGGGCCGCGCCGACAAGGAGCAGGTGCAGCGCATGATCGCGCGCATCCTCGGGCTGGCCGAGCTGCCGCGGCCGGCCGACGCCGCCGACGCGCTCGCCCTCGCCGTCACCCACCTGTGGCGGCCGTCGGGCGCGCTCCAGGGCGGCGAGCGGAATGAGCTCACCCCGGCACAGCGCGCCTGGGCCGCGGCGGAGCGCACCGCGCGGACGGGCTCGCACCGCGGCGCCCCCTCGCGTGCGCGGCGCTGACCGGCACGCGGTGCACCCGGTCGCCGTCGGGGCAGGTCCGTGCTTGCGGTGCTGCCGCCGCGTGCGGCATCGCACCCGTCGCCCGTGTCGCCGCCCGTCCGTCGGGACCGGTTGTTACAGTGACGCCTCGTACGGGTGTTCGACGGCCAGTTTGACGGAAGGACCATGGTGATCGCCTCCTTGACCGGCACGGTCACGCACGTGACGCTGGAGCGGGCCGTGCTCGACGTCGGCGGGGTCGGGTACCTCGTGCACGCCACCCCGGGCACGCTGGCCGGCCTGCGGGTGGGGGAGCGGGCGCAGCTGCACACCACGCTCGTCGTCCGCGAGGACTCGATGACGGTGTTCGGCTTCGCCGAGGCGGACGAGCGTGAGGTGTTCGAGACCGCGCAGTCGGTCTCGGGCGTGGGCCCGCGTATCGCGCTCGCCATGCTCGCCGTCCTGACCCCCGACGCCCTGCGCCGCGCCGTCGCGTCCGAGGATCTCGCGGCGCTGCGCCGTATCCCCGGTGTCGGGCCCAAGAGTGCCCAGCGACTCGTGCTCGAGCTGTCCGGCAAGCTGGGCGCACCCACCTCCGCGGCCTCCGGCGCCGTCGTTCCCGACGCGCCGCCGGCCGCGGGAGACCCGGCGCGCGACCAGGTGGTCGAGGCGCTCGTGGGCCTGGGCTGGGCCGCCAAGGTCGCCCAGGACACCGTCGACCGTGTCCTCGCGGACGCCGGCGACGACGGCTCCGTCCCCGGTCCGGTCGACGTGGCGGCCACGCTGCGGGCGGCGCTGCGCTCCCTGGGCGGACGGCGTGGCTGAGCCGCTGGAGCCGGAGTACGGCGGCGAACGGCTCGTCACGTCCTCGGCCGACGACGTCGAGCGCGCGGCCGAGGCGGCGCTGCGGCCCAAGAAGCTGGACGAGTTCGTCGGTCAGCGGGTCGTGCGCGACCAGCTCTCCCTGGTGCTCCAGGCGGCGCTGGCGCGGGATGCGGCCCCCGACCACGTCCTCCTGTCGGGACCACCCGGGCTCGGCAAGACGACGCTGGCGATGATCATCTCCGCGGAGCTCGGCACGTCGCTGCGGGTCACGAGCGGCCCGGCGATCCAGCACGCGGGCGACCTCGCGGCCGTCCTGTCCTCGCTCGAGGAGGGCGAGGTCCTGTTCATCGACGAGATCCACCGGCTCGCCCGCCCGGCGGAGGAGCTGCTGTACGTCGCGATGGAGGACTTCCGCGTCGACGTCGTCGTGGGCAAGGGGGCGGGCGCGAGCGCGATCCCGCTGGCACTGCCGCCCTTCACGGTGGTGGGCGCGACGACGCGGTCGGGCCTGCTGCCGGCCCCGCTGCGCGACCGGTTCGGGTTCACCGGGCACCTCGACTTCTACGACGCCGCCGAGCTGGAGCGCGTCATCCTGCGCTCGGCCGGCCTGCTGGGCGTGGAGATCGAGCACTCCGCCGCGCACGAGATCGCCGGCCGGTCGCGCGGCACGCCCCGCATCGCGAACCGGCTGCTGCGCCGCGTGCGCGACTGGGCGCAGGTGCGCGGGGACGGCAGCCTCGACCTGCGGGCGGCCAGGGCAGCGCTGGAGGTCTACGAGGTCGACCCGATCGGCCTGGACCGTTTGGACCGTGCCGTGCTCGACGCCGTCTGCCGCCGGTTCGGCGGTGGCCCCGTGGGCCTGGGCACGCTCGCGATGACCGTGGGGGAGGAGCCGGACACCGTGGAGACGGTGGCCGAGCCCTACCTCGTCCGCGAGGGTCTCCTGGGCCGCACGCCGCGCGGCCGGGTCGCGACGCAGGCCGCCTGGGAGCACCTCGGGCTCGAGCCGCCGCCCGGGGCGTGGGGTGCCCCGCTCGGGGGGACGCTGTTCGAGGGGTCCGGCAGTGCCGACGGGGACGCCGCGACGCCCCAGTAGACTGGGAGCGCCCCCGGCCGCCGACGGCCCCGGGCCGGAACTCGACGGGTGCCGTGCTCGTTGGGGGCCGTGTGCGCAGGACCCTGCGCCGGCGCGCCGACAACCGGTGCGCCCCCGACGCCCGGCTGTCGGTCGACGACCGTCGGGCAGCGACAGACAAGGACGCTCCGTGGAACTCATCATCCTCTTCGTGGTCCTCGCCGGCCTCATGTTCTTCATGAGCCAGCGGACGCGCAAGCAGCAGAAGCAGCAGGCCGAGTTCCGGTCGCAGCTCGAGCCTGGCCAGGAGGTCATGACCGGTTCCGGCCTGTTCGGCACGGTCGTGGAGATCGACGAGGCGACCGACACCGTGACCATCGAGACGGCTCCCGGCGGCGCGCAGACCCGCTGGCTGCGCGCGGCGATCGCCAAGCGCGTCGACACGCCGGTCGAGGAGCCCGTCGACGCGGTCGACGAGACCGACGTCACAACCGACTCCTCCGAGACCGGTACGATCACCTCCGGCGACGGTCACATCGACGTCCCCGACGACCTGTCGAGCCTGGACACCGCGCAGCGGGAGTACCGGGAGCAGCAGCGTCGTGACGAGGGCGAGGCCGGCACCACGAAGTGACAGCACCAGCGACATGGGACGACGGGCGCTCGCGCCCGTCGGCCTGACGACGCGCCGGTCGGGGTGATCCCGGCCGGCGCCATCACGCGTCGACCCCGGGGCGACGCGCAGACGGGAAGAGACAGAAGTTGGCGAACTCACGCACGAAGCGGTCGCGTCCGGTACGCACCCTCGTGGTCTTCACGATCCTGACGATCGTCCTGCCGTTCCTCGCCCTCGGCGCCGGCGTCTTCTGGGACGCCAAGTCCGACTCCAACCCGGACGGCGCGAGCTGGGCCCCGGGGCTGGCGCTCGACCTGCAGGGCGGCACCCAGCTGATCCTGAAGGCGGACACCACCGACGGGTCGCAGGTCACGTCGGAGACGATCGACGAGTCGATCAACGTCATCCGCCAGCGCATCGACTCCTCGGGCGTCTCCGAGGCGGAGATCACCGCGCAGGGCTCCCAGAACATCGTCGTGGGTATCCCCGGCGAGGTGTCGCAGGAGACCATCGACCTCATCTCGCAGCCCGCGCAGATGCGCTTCCGCCCGGTGCTGACGTACGCCGCGGGCACGCCGACCCCCGAGCCGTCCGCCTCCCCGAGCGCCGACGCCGGTGACGCGGCCGGCGACAGCCCGAGCGGCAAGGGCGCCGGCGCCCCGCTGTCCGTCCCGGCGGACGTCGACCCGTCGGCCACCCCGACCGCTACCGCGACGTCCGGCGACGACGCCGACCCGTCCCCCTCCGCCACCCCGGACGGCGAGGAGGCCGCGGCGTCCGACCCGAGCGACCTGGCGCAGATCACGCCGGAGATCCAGACGCAGTTCGAGGAGCTCGACTGCACCGATCCCGCCAACCTCAAGGGCGGCGGCGGGGACGACCCGGACAAGCCCCTGGTGACCTGCGGCGAGCAGGACGGGATGAAGTACATCCTCGGCCCGATGGAGGTCGACGGCGTGCACATCGCGTCGGCGAGCTCCGGCCTGGTCCCGGGCGCGAACGGCACCACCACCAACGAGTGGGGCGTCTTCCTCAACTTCGACTCCGAGGGGACCAAGGAGTTCCGCGAGACCACGACCCGCCTGCAGGGCCTCGAGGCGCCGCGCAACCAGTTCGCCATCGTGCTGGACGGCCTCGTCGTGACGGCCCCCTCGCTCGACCCGGGCGTCATCATCTCCAACGGCCAGGCGACCATCTCCGGGTCCTTCACCCGCGACACCGCGGCCACGCTGGCCAACCAGCTGAGCTTCGGCGCCCTGCCGGTGCAGTACACGGTCGAGAGCCAGGAGGTCATCTCCGCGACCCTCGGCTCGGAGCAGCTGCGCAACGGTCTGATCGCCGGCCTCATCGGCCTCGCGCTCGTCGTCGTGTACTCGCTGCTGCAGTACCGCACCCTCGGCCTGCTGACGGTCGCGTCGCTGGTGGTCGCGGGCGTGATCACCTACGTGTCGATCGCCCTGCTCTCGTGGGGGATGGGCTACCGGCTGTCGCTCGCGGGCGTCGCGGGCCTGATCGTCGCCATCGGCTTCACCGCGGACTCGTTCATCGTGTACTTCGAACGCATCCGTGACGAGCTGCGTGACGGGCGCACGCTGGCCTCCGCCGTCGAGCGCGGCTGGGCCCGCGCCCGGCGCACGGTCCTCGCGGCCAAGGCCGTCAACCTGATCTCCGCGGTCATCCTGTACTTCCTCGCCGTCGGCGGCGTGCAGGGCTTCGCGTTCACCCTGGGTCTGACGACGATCATCGACGTCGCCGTCGTCTTCTGGTTCACGCACCCGATGATGGAGGTCATCACCAAGATCCCGTTCTTCCGCGACGGCCACCTCTGGTCGGGCCTGTCGCCCGAGAGGCTGCGCGCGGGCTCCGGCGCGCGGTACGCGGGCGCCGGGCGGGTACGGATGCCGCAGCCCGCCGTCGCGGGCGCGGCGGCCGACGCCGCGGACGCGGACGCCGCGAGCGAGCGCGTGGCACCCGAGCCCGTGCACAGCGGCGCGCGGCAGGCCCCGGCGGCCCCTGTGACCGACGCCTCCGGGCGCCGGCTGACGATCGCCGAGCGGCGCGCGGCGGAGCGCCGGGCGGCCGCCGAGGAGGCGGACACGGGGCCGGGCGCGGCACCGGACGACGGATCGCCCTCGGCGACCGGTGAGAACCACTCCGGCACGAACGAGGAGAGCCGCTGATGGCCCGCATGCACTTCGCCCAGTGGGGCAACGACCTGTACACGGGCCGGCGGTCCTACCCGATCGTGCAGCGTCGCAGGCGCTGGTTCACGATCGTGGGCATCCTCGCGGTCGCGTCGATCGCCGTGATCCTGATCAAGGGCCTCACCCTCGGCATCGACTTCCGCGGCGGCACCGAGTTCACGGTCAACGACGCGAGCTCCACCGAGCAGCAGGTCGCGATCGACACCGTGCACGAGGTGCTTCCGGACGAGGAGCCCCGCGTCGCGATCGTCGGCGGCTCGGCGGTCCGCGTGCAGACCGAGACGGTCACGCCGGAGCAGGAGGCCGCCCTGGTCACGGGCCTCGCCACCGCGTACGACGTCGACGAGTCCGCGGTCACGACGTCGTTCGTCGGCCCGACCTGGGGCGCGGGCGTCTCCATGCGGGCGCTGTGGGGCACCGTGGTGTTCGTCGTGGCCGCGGCGCTGTTCATGGCCGTGTACTTCCGCGCCTGGCGGATGTCGGTGGCGGCGATCGTCGCGATGCTCGCGGACCTGCTCATCTCGGCCGGCGTCTACGCGGCGATCGGCTGGGAGGTCACGCCGTCGACCATCATCGGCTTCCTCACCATCCTCGGGTTCTCGCTCTACGACAAGATGGTCGTGTTCGACAAGGTCCGCGAGAACACCGCGGACGTGCTCACGCAGACCCGCAGCACGTACGCCGAGCGGGCCAACCTCGCCGTGAACCAGACCCTGGTGCGCTCGATCAACACCTCGGTCGTGGCGCTCCTGCCGGTGGCGAGCATCCTCTTCGTCGGTGCGTTCCTGCTGGGAGCCGGCACGCTGCGCGACCTGTCGCTGTCGCTGTTCGTGGGCATCGCCGTCGGCGCCGCGTCGTCGCTCTTCCTCGCGACGCCGCTCGACGTCGCCCTGCGTGAGCGCGAGCCGAAGATCGCCGCGCACACGAAGGCGGTCCTGGCGGAGCGCGCCGGCCTGGTCGCCGAGGGCGGCCACGACGCCGAGGTCGCGGCGTACACGACCGGGTCGGCGCAGCTGATCCCGGGCCAGCACCAGGGCAACCGTGCCCAGCCGCGCCGTAAGCGCGGCCACTGAGCCGGGGCCCGCGCGATGGATGACAGCACAGGTCTCGGCGTGCCTGGCGGCGGGCGCCCCGACGAGCGTCCGGACGACATCGTCCTGGACGGCCTGCGGGGGCTCGGCGCGCAGCGTGCGGCGGAGGTGCGCGCGCTGATCCGCGACGTGCCGGACTACCCGCACCCGCCCGTCGTGTTCCGCGACATCACCCCGCTGCTCGCGGACGGGCCGGCGCTGGCGGACGTCGTGGAGGCGTTCGCCCGCCTCGTGGACGCGGACGGCGGCGTGGACGTCGTCGCGGGGATGGAGGCGCGCGGCTTCCTCCTGGGGGCGCCGCTCGCCACACGCCTCGGGGTCGGGTTCCTGCCGCTGCGCAAGGCGGGCAAGCTGCCGCCGCCGGTGGAGCGGGTGGACTACGAGCTCGAGTACGGCTCCGCCGCGATCGAGCTGCGCACGGGAACACTCGAGGCGGGGTCGCGTGTTCTCCTGGTCGACGACGTGCTCGCCACCGGCGGCACGGCGCGCGCGGCGGCCGAGCTCGTGGAGCGGTCGGGCGGCCAGGTGGTCGCCCTGGCGTTCCTGCTCGAGCTCGCCGGCCTGGGCGGACGCGACAGGCTGACCGGGCGGACGGTCGAGGCTCTGCTGCGCGTGGGGTCGTAGACTTGCCGTCCCGGCCGCAGGCGACCCCGCGGTGGTTGCGGAAGGAGGCGCAGATGAGCGACGAGACGAAGGTCGCGCGCGCCGCCGCCGCGCCCCAGGGACCGACCGGTCAGGGTTCGGCGCCGGGCCGCGGCTCAGGGTCCGGACGCAGCGTGCGCAACCGGCTCGTGCGGCTCGGCGTGCGGGGCGCACCCCCCACGACGCCGGCGCTGGAGCCGGTCCTCCAGGCCGTGCGCACCAACCACCCGAAGTCCGACCTCTCGGTACTCGAGCGTGCCTACGCGACGGCGGAGCGTTGTCACCGGGGCCAGGAGCGCAAGTCCGGCGACCCGTACATCACGCACCCGGTCGCCGTGGCGACCATCCTCGCCGAGCTCGGCTTCGACGGCGCGACCCTGGCGGCCGCGCTGCTGCACGACACGGTCGAGGACACGGACTACGGGCTCGACGAGCTGACCCGCGAGTACGGCGAGGAGATCGCCATGCTCGTCGACGGCGTCACCAAGCTGGACAAGGTGAAGTACGGCGACGCCGCCCAGGCGGAGACCGTGCGCAAGATGGTCGTCGCGATGGCCAAGGACATCCGCGTGCTGGTCATCAAGCTTGCGGACCGGCTGCACAACGCGCGCACCTGGAAGTACGTCTCCGGCACGTCGGCGCAGCGCAAGGCGCGCGAGACGCTCGAGATCTACGCCCCGCTGGCACACCGGCTCGGCATGAACACGATCAAGTGGGAGCTGGAGGACCTGTCCTTCCAGACCCTGTACCCCAAGGTGTACGACGAGATCGTGCACCTGGTGGCGGAGCGCGCGCCCGCCCGCGAGGAGTACCTGTCAGTGGTGCGCGAGCAGATCTCCGCGGACCTGCGCAGCGCCAAGATCAAGGCGACGGTCACCGGCCGGCCCAAGCACTACTACTCGATCTACCAGAAGATGATCGTGCGCGGGCACGACTTCGCGGAGATCTACGACCTCGTCGGCACGCGCGTCCTCGTGGACACGGTGCGGGACTGCTACGCGGTGCTCGGCGCGCTCCACGCGCGCTGGAACCCGGTCCCGGGCCGGTTCAAGGACTACATCGCGATGCCGAAGTTCAACATGTACCAGTCGCTGCACACGACGGTCGTGGGGCCGGGCGGCAAGCCGGTCGAGATCCAGATCCGCACGCACGACATGCACCGTCGTGCGGAGTACGGCGTCGCCGCGCACTGGAAGTACAAGCAGATGGCTCCGGCCGGCAAGGCGACGTCGGACGACCCGCGCGCCAACGACATGGCGTGGCTGCGCCAGCTCGTGGACTGGCAGCGCGAGACCGCCGACCCGAGCGAGTTCCTCGACTCCCTGCGCTACGAGATCGGCGGCGCGGAGGTGTACGTCTTCACGCCGAAGGGCGAGGTGATGGCGCTGCCCGCCGGGGCCACGCCGGTCGACTTCGCGTACTCGGTGCACACCGAGGTGGGCCACCGCACCATGGGTGCGCGCGTCAACGGGCGGCTCGTGCCGCTGGACTCGACGCTGCAGAACGGCGACACGGTCGACATCCTCACCTCGAAGGCGGAGTCCGCCGGGCCGTCGCGCGACTGGCTCGCCTTCGTGAAGTCGGCGCGCGCCCGCAACAAGATCCGCCAGTGGTTCACCAAGGAGCGGCGCGAGGAGGCGATCGAGCAGGGCAAGGACGCCATCACCAAGGCGATGCGCAAGCAGAACCTGCCGATCCAGCGCCTGCTCAGCCACGAGGCGCTCGTCGGGCTGGCGAACGACATGCGCTACGCCGACGTCTCCGCACTGTACGCGGCGGTGGGCGAGGGGCACGCGTCCGCGCCGCACGTCGTCGACCTGCTGGTCAAGTCGCTGGGCGGCGAGGAGGGCACCGAGGAGGACGCCGCGGAGGTGGCGGCCCCCGGCCGCCCGTCGCGCCGCGGCCGCACCGGCGACCCCGGCGTCGTCGTCAAGGGCGTGGACGACATCTGGGTCAAGCTCGCCAAGTGCTGCACCCCGGTGCCGGGCGACGCGATCGTCGGCTTCGTGACCCGCGGCGCGGGCGTCAGCGTGCACCGAGCGGACTGCGCCAACGCCGAGCAGCTGGCCAAGGCGCAGCCCGAGCGCATGATGGACGTGTCCTGGACCACGGGCGCCAACACGATGTTCCTGGTGCAGATCCAGGTCGAGGCGCTCGACCGGTCGCGGCTGCTGTCCGACGTCACGAAGGTGCTGTCGGACTACCACGTCAACATCCTGTCCGCGACGGTCTCCACGTCGTCCGACCGGATCGCGCTGTCGAAGTTCGTCTTCGAGATGGCGGAGCCCGGCCACCTGCAGCAGGTGCTCACCGCCGTGCGCAAGGTGGACGGCGTCTTCGACGTCTACCGCATCACCGGGACGAAGGCCGCCGACGTGCACCAGCAGTCGGCGGGCGTCTGAGCGCATCCAGCGGGCCCCGGCCGGTCGGGGCCGGCAGCGTCCACGCCGCAGTTCAGGGAGGAACCACTCGTGCCGAGCCTGAGCTCGCCCCGCGCCCGCCGGCTCGTCACCCGGTTCAACGCCGGGGTGCTCGCCTGGCGCAGCTCGCCCCGCTGGGGCGGACCGCTGCGCCGTGCCCTCACGATCGTCCGGTACACCGGGCGACGATCGGGGCGCGAGTTCGCGATCCCCGTGGGGTTCCGCCGTCGAGGGGACGAGGTCGTCATCGGCGTGGGGGGGTGACCGTCCGGGTGCGGCTCGAGGCCGCCCGGCCGCGACGAGCGGAGGTGCTCGACCACCTCCCGGAGTAGGTTCGCCCTCATGACGCTGCCGCTCGAGCCGCCGGTGCTGCCCATGCTCGCGAAGTCGGTGCCGGACGTGCCGGACCAGCCCGCGGGCGAGGACGTCTGGGTGTACGAGCCGAAGTGGGACGGGTTCCGTGCCCTGGTGTTCCGTGACGGCGACGACGTGCGGATCGACTCCCGCAACGGCCGGCCGATGCAGCGCTACTTCCCGGACGTGGTGGACGCGGCGCTCGACGCGCTGCCGGAGCGCTGCGTCGTCGACGGCGAGATCGTGGTCGCCCGCCCCGGGGGCGGCGCGGCCGAGGCGGCGCACCTGGACTTCGACGCCCTGGGGCAGCGGATCCACCCCGCCGAGTCGCGGGTGCGGCTCCTCGCGTCCGAGACGCCGGCCAGCCTCGTCGTCTTCGACGTCCTCGCCCTCGGCGACGACGACCTGTCCGGGCGGCCCCTGAGCGAGAGGCTTGCGGTGCTCGACGGGCTGGGGCTCGACGGGCCACAGGTGCACGCCACGCCCCGCACCCGGGACGCCGGCGTCGCGCGCGACTGGTTCGAGGCGTTCGAGGGCGCGGGCCTCGACGGTGTCGTCGCCAAGCGGCTCGACGACCCGTACCAGCCGAACAAGCGCGCGCTGCTGAAGATCAAGCACGCCCGCACGGCCGACGTCGTCCTCGCCGGCTACCGCCTGCACAAGACGTCGACGCCCGAGAAGCCGCTCATCGGCTCGCTGCTGCTCGGCCTGTACGCGGACGCCGACGACCCCGCCAGCCTGCAGTTCGTGGGCGTGTCGGCGTCGTTCCCGGCCGCGCGGCGGGCGGCGCTGCACGCGGAGCTCGCACCGCTGGTCGTCGAACCGGGCGCCGAGGGCGCCGCGGCGCACCCGTGGGCCGACTGGCAGGACCCGGCGGTCGCGGACGGCAGCGCCGGGGAGCGGCGCCCGGGGGCGCAGTCGCGCTGGAGCGCCGGCAAGGACCTGTCCTTCACGCCGCTGCGCGTCGAGCGGGTGCTGGAGGTCGGGTACGACCACATGGAGGGCGCGCGCTTCCGCCACACCGCGCAGTTCAAGCGCTGGCGGCCCGACCGTGAACCGTCGTCGTGCACCTACGCCCAGCTCGAGGAGCCGGTCGGCTACGACCTGGCGGGCCTCCTGCCCGGGGCGCCGGGCACCACCTGAGCGGGAGCATCCGGGGGGCGCCGATGAGTCGAGGTCTCGAGGGAGGTCTGGGGAGCATGGGCACACTGAGATACGGACTGATGAGCTGCTCGCTCGACGGCTACGTGGCGGACGCGTCGGGAGACTTCGACTGGGGCGCGCCGGACGACGCCGTCCACGCCTTCATCAACGACCAGGTCCGGGACGTGCGGACCTTCGTCGTGGGCCGGCGCATGTTCGAGGCCATGCGCGTGTGGGACACGTGGGAGCCCGGGCAGAGCGCCGCCTCGGACGAGTTCGCGGAGATCTGGCGGGGGATCGACAAGATCGTCTGCTCCGACGGCCTGGTCGCGGGCCAGGAGCCCCTCGACGCGCCCCGCACCACGCTCGAGCCGCGGCTCACCCCCGGACGCCTGGCCGAGATCGCGGCGGGGACCGACGGCGTCGTGGAGGTCTCCGGCCCGACGACCGCCGCGGGGGCGTTGCTGGCCGGGGTGGTCGACGAGCTGACGGTGCGCGTGGTGCCGCACGTCGCCGGCGGCGGGCTGCGCCTCCTGCCCGACGGCATGCAGGCCGATCTCACGCGCGCCGAGTGCGTCCCGCTCGGCGACGGGTCGGTCTTCCTGCGCTACACCCGACCCTGACGGTGGTGGGCGTCAGCGCTTGCGGTCGGTGTCCCGGCTGGGCTGCACGCGCTTCGGCTCGCCCGGCATCTTCGGATACTCCGGCGGGTAGGGCAGGTCGCCGAGGCCGTGCTCCTCCTCGTCGCGCCGCGCGAGCTCGAGCGCCGCGTCGAGGGAGCAGTCCAGCTCGGGGTCGCGGTCGGCGCGCAGGGCGGCGAACAGGTCGCCGCGCTCGGCGAACCGGCCCGGCACGGTCGTGACGTCGAAGTCGTCCGGGTGCACGGCGCCGACCTCGTCCCACTCCAGCGGCGTGGAGACGGTGGCGCGCTTGTTCGCCCGGACGGAGTACGCGGACGCGATGGTGCGGTCGCGTGCCATCTGGTTGTAGTCGACGAAGATCTTCTCGCCCCGCTCCTCCTTCCACCACTTCGTCGTGACCTGGTCGGGCAGGCGGCGCTCCAGCTCGCGGCCGACCGCGATCGTGGCGCGGCGGGCCTGCTGGAACGACCAGCGTGGCGCGAGGGGCACGAAGACGTGCAGGCCGCGCCCGCCCGACGTCTTCGGGTAGCCGGTGAGCCCGAGCTCCGTGAGCACGGCGCGCAGGTGGGGCGCGACCGCGGCGGCGTCGTCGAAGGACGTGCCGGGCTGCGGGTCGAGGTCGATGCGCAGCTGGTCGACGGCCTCGACGTCGTCACGACGCACCGGCCACGGGTGAAAGGTCAGCGTCCCGAGGTTCGCGGCCCAGGCGACGACAGCGAGCTCTGTCGGCGCCACCTCGTCGGCGGTGCGCCCGCTGGGGAACGCGATGGTCGCGGTCTCGACCCAGTCGGGGGCGCCCTTCGGGAGGCGCTTCTGGTAGAACGCGTCGCCGCGGTTGTCGGCGCGCGTCGCCATCACCGCCTCCGGCCACCAGCCCTTCGGCCAGCGCTCGAGCGTCGTGGGTCGGTGCAGCAGCGCGCCGAGGATCCCGTCGCCCACCGAGAGGAAGTACTCGACGATCTCGCGCTTCGTGCGGGCCGGGCGGTCGGGCAGCTCGGGGAAGACGACGCGGTCGGGGCTGGAGACGCGCACGGCGCGGCCAGCGGCGTCGAGCTCGACGGCGGGTGCGGCGGGGGCCATGCGGCTCAACCTAGGGCAGGGCGGCGGGCGCCGCACGGAGGGCGGTGGCCCGGGCGAGCACGCGGCGGGCCCGGGGACGCCCGACGACGCGGGCCCGGCGCTCCAGCAGCGCGGCCGCGTCCGGGAGGGTGAGGCTGCAGGAGTCCGCGACGGCGCGGGCGAGCCGGGCTGCGTCCTCCTCGACCGGGACGTGCAACGCCACGTCGACGACCGTCCGCAGCGGTGTGGTCACGCGTGCCCCGGCGAGCTCGACGACGTCGCCGCGCAGCAGCGGTGCCTGCCACACGAGCCCGGCACCCCAGAGCTCGGGCCGGTGACCGCCGGCCGCGTAGGCGACGTCGAGCGGGTCGGCGGCACGCGGGCCCGCCGCCCGGCCGACGTGCACCCACGCCGCCGTGCGCCCGGCCGCCACGGCTCCCGCGGGCAGCGACCCTGCCAGCAGCGCGGCCCGCAGCAGGGGGGTCACGACGGTGCCGGCGACGACAGCCGCGTCGTCCCGCACCGCCTCGAGGGCGCCGTCGCGCACGAGGACGTCCCATGCCGCACGCCCGCCGACGTCGGCCGGGCGCACCAGCGGCCCGGGCGAGCGGCTCGGCGCCGCGAGCAGGTCGCCGAGCCGCCCCGGGGCCGGTGGCCGGCGGCGAGCGCCGGTGGGCGGGACGGGTGTCGCGGGGAGGACGACGAAGGGGCTCACGACGCGGAAACTACCCGGTCGTGAGCCCCCTCGGGTCACCGCCTGTGGATCGTCGCGCGCGACGTCAGCCGCGGGTGTCCTCCGCGGCGCGGACGACCTGCTCGAGCCAGGCACGCCGCGCGGCGAGCGCCGTCTCGGCCTCCTCGACACGCCGTGCGTCCCCCGACTCGCGCGCCTCGGCGAGGTCGCGCTCGAGACCCTCGATGGCCGCTTCGAGCTGTGCCGCGGCGCCCTCGGCCCGCGCGCGGGTCTCGGGGTTGGTGCGGTCCCAGCGGGCCTGCTCGGCGCCCCGGACCGCCGTCTCGACGGCGCGCATGCGCCCCTCGACGCGCTGGATGTCGGCGCGCGGCACCTTGCCGGCCTCCTCCCAGCGGTCCTGCAGGTCGCGCAGCTTCTCCTTCGCGGCGGCGAGGTCCTTGACGGGCAGGAGCGCCTCCGCCTCGGCGAGCAGCGCCTCCTTGACCTCGAGGTTCTGCCCGTACTCGGCGTCGATCGCCGCGTTCTCGGCGTCGCGGGCGCCGAAGAAGGCGTCCTGCGCAGCCCGGAACCGGGACCAGAGCGCGTCGTCGTCCTTGCGGCTGGCGCGCCCTGCGGCCTTCCACTGCGCCATGAGGTCGCGGTAGGCGGCAGCGGTCGCCCCCCAGTCGGTGCTGGTCTGGAGGGACTCCGCCTCGGCGACCAGCTTCTCCTTGGCCGACTTGGCGGCGGAGTTGCGCTGCTCGAGGTCGGCGAAGAAGTGGCGCCGCTCGCGGTCGAACGCGGTGCGCGCGTGGCTGAACCGCTTCCAGAGCGCCTCCTCGGAGGGGCGGTCGATGCGCGGCCCGGTGCGCTGCGCCTCCTTCCACCGGTCCAGGAGAGCGCGCAGCTCCTCCCCGGCAGGACGCCACTGCATCTTGGCGGGGTCGGTGGCGGCGATCTTCTCCGCGGCCTCGACGATCGCGGTGCGGGCGGCGACGGCCTCGGCCTTGGCGGCGGCGCGCTCCTGCTCAAGGGCGGCACGACGCTCCGCCGCGCGCTCCCTGAGACCCTCGACACGGGCACGCAGAGCGTCCAGGTCGCCGACGGCGGCGGGCTCGCCCGTCTCCTCCGCGAGCTTCGCGAGGGTCTGGTCGATCTCGCGCACCGACAGGTCGGCGCTGTCGAGACGGGTCTCGAACAGCGCGACCTTGGCATCGAGGTCGAGGTAGCGGCGCACGTAGAGGCTCATCGCCTCCGAGGCGTCCACGCCCGGGAACTGGCCGACCTGGCGCTCGCCGGCGGCCTCCCGCACGAACACCGTGCCGTCGTCGTCCACCCGGCCGAACTCCTCCGCGGCGGCCGCGGCTGCGGCGTCCAGGGCCGGCGGCACCACGGGGGCCGCGGGGGTGGTGGGCTCGGCGGACGGCACGTCCGCCGGCGTGGGCGTCGCCGGTCGGCGCAGCGCCGACGGCTTGGGCGTGCCCGGGCGGGGCGGCTTCGGCATTGCAGACGGCTTCGGCGCCGCCGGTGTCGCCGGGGCCGGAGCGGGCTCGACCGGGGCAGCGTCGTCGGCCTCGGGCTCAGCAGCCGGCTCGGTCGCCGCGCTCTCCGGCTCGGCGGCCGCCACGGGCGCCGGTGCGGTCTCGGGATCCGTGGTCGCCTCCGCGGTGTCGTCCTGGGGAGCCGCCTCGATGGTCTCGGCCGCAGGGGCCGGCTCGGTGGGCTCGTCCTGGGGAGCCGCCTCGATGGTCTCGGCCGCAGGGGCCGGCTCGGTGGGCTCGTCCTGGGGAGCCGCCTCCGCGGTCTCGCCCGCGGCGGGCTGCGGGTCCGCCGCGGGAGCCGGCGGGGTCGCCTCGTCCGGGGTCGTCTGCGATGGAGTCTCGGCCGTCTCCTCGGTGCCGGCCGGGGTCTCCTCGGGGCCGGTCGAGCCGGGGGTGCTCTCGCTCACTGGGTCTCCACTCCTTCGATGATGACGGGGCTCGTGGGGGAGCCGTCGCCGGCCCCTCCCTCGACGCCCGCGTCAGCGACTGCCTGGACGGCGTCCAGGCCGGACGTGACGGTGCCGAGCACCGTGTACCCGCCCGCGGTGTCGGACGGGATGGTCGAATCCTGGTACACGATGAAGAACTGCGAGCCCATCGACTCGCCGTCGTCGCCGCGGCGGGCCATCGCGATGGTCCCGGCGGGGTAGACGTCGTCCTTCGGGGCGTTCTCGATCGGGCCGTACGAGTAGCCGGGGTCACCGGTCCCGGTTCCCGTGGGGTCGCCGCACTGCAGCACGTAGATGCCCTGGGTGGTGAGGCGGTGGCAGGAGGTGCCGTCGTAGTAGCCCTGGTCCGCGAGGGACACGAAGCTCGCGACGGCCTGCGGGGCGGCGGCGCCGTCCAGCTCCAGGACGAGGTCCGTCTCCGTGCCGCCTGCGCACAGGTCGACGGTGGCCGTCCACGTGCGCGCCTCGGCGACCGAGGGGTCGGGCAGGTCCCCGCCGGACCGGGCGCCCGTCTGCGCGGCGGGGCAGTCGCCGGCGGCCGCAGGGTTCGCGGCGCGGCCCAGGTTCGCGACGACGAACCCGCCGCCCACCAGCGCGAGGACCGCGACGATCGCCACGATCGCGAACGTCCGCTGCCGCCGGGCGCGCGCCTGCGCCTGCCGCTGCTCCCACTTCTCCTGCCGCCTGCGGGCGTACTCCCGCTCGCGCTTGGTGGCCGCCAACGCGCGGACCTCCTCGACTCGTCCCGGTCGCCGCACGGGAAGTTCCGCGCGCGGGGGACAGTCTAGGGCGCGGGACGCAGGTCACATCCGCTACCGCGGCGGCGACCACGACCACCACGCCGGCTTCCGTCAGCCGGCCGCTAGCGTGGCACCGTGCAGATCCTCGTCGTCGTCGCCCCCGTCTTCGCCACCAACTGCTGCATCGTGGTCGCCGGCTCGGACGGCCGGGACGCCGACTGCGTGGTCGTGGACGCCGGGGCGGGCGTCGCCCCCGAGGTCGAGCGCCTCGTCGCCGACCGCGGCCTGGCCCCGCGCGCCGTCGTCGCGACCCACGGGCACGTGGACCACACCTGGGACGCGGCGGCGCTCTGCGAGCGGTACGACGTGCCGTTCCGCATCCACCCCGCGGACGCCTACCGGCTCGCCGACCCGTTCGGCACGCTGGGCCTCGCCGCGGTGCGCGACGGCGGCGACCCGGGGGTGAGCGGCGCCCTCGCGCAGGCGCTCTCGGCCACGGGCCGGCGAGCCGAGGACTACCGCGCGCCCGGCGTCGTCCAGCCGCTCGACATCGGCCCGGACGGCGAGGGCGAGCTCGTCGCGGGCGCGGTGCGGCTACGGACGCGGCACGCGCCGGGCCACACGGAGGGCTCGACGCTCCTCGTCGCCCAGGAGCCTGCCCGGGACGGCGCCGGCGGCGGCGCCGGTGTCGTCCTCGCGGGTGACGTGCTCTTCGCGGGCGGGGTCGGACGCACCGACCTGCCGGGCGGCGACGCCGCGACGATGGCGCGCACGCTGCGCGCCGTCGTGGGTCGCCTCGACCCGGACCTCGGCGTCGTGCCCGGGCACGGCCCGACCACCACCGTCGGCCGCGAGCTGACCACCAACCCGTACCTGCGCCCGCACCTGCGCTGATCCTGCCCCGGCTGCCGCGTCGGCGGCGTGGGACGGGGTCCCGCGACGGCCCCGGCGTCTGGGAAGATGAGGCCCATGGCACGCCTCACCCCGCTCTCCGGCTTCCCCGAATGGCTCCCCGACGGTCGCGTCGTCGAGCAGCACGTCCTCGACACGCTGCGGCGCACGTTCGAGCTGCACGGGTTCGCCGGCATCGAGACGCGGGCGGTGGAGCCGCTCGACCAGCTGCTGCGCAAGGGCGAGACCTCCAAGGAGGTGTACGTCCTGCGGAGGCTCCAGGAGGAGCAGGGCGGCGACGCCGTGGAGCCGCGCGGCGACTCAGGCGCGGCCGACAAGCAGCTCGGCCTGCACTTCGACCTCACCGTCCCGTTCGCGCGCTACGTGCTCGAGAACGCCGGCCGGCTCGCCTTCCCGTTCAAGCGCTACCAGATCCAGAAGGTGTGGCGCGGCGAGCGGCCCCAGGACGGCCGCTTCCGCGAGTTCGTGCAGGCCGACATCGACGTCGTGGGTGCGGGCGAGCTGCCGTACCACTACGAGGTCGAGCTTCCCCTGGTGATGGCCGAGGCGCTCGGCGCCCTGCGCGACGTGGGTGTGCCCGAGGTCCGCATCCTCGTGAACAACCGCAAGGTCGCGGAGGGGTTCTACCGCGGCCTGGGCCTCGACGACGTCGAGGGGGTGCTCCGCCAGGTCGACAAGCTCGACAAGGTCGGGCCCGACGCCGTCGCCGACCTGCTGCAGGCGGAGCAGGGCGCCACGCCCGAGCAGGCGAAGGCCTGCCTCGAGCTCGCCGCGATCTCCGGCGAGGACGTCGGCGTGATCGACCGGGTCCAGGCGCTCGCGGCGTCGCACGACGCGGTCACGGAGCTGCTCGAGACGGGCCTGGGGGAGCTCGCGGCCCTGATCGAGGCGGCCGCGCGGCGCGCGCCCGGCGTCGTCGTCGCGGACCTGAAGATCGCGCGCGGCCTCGACTACTACACCGGGTCGGTCTACGAGACCGTGCTGGTGGGGCACGAGCAGCTCGGCTCGATCTGCTCGGGCGGGCGCTACGACACCCTGGCCTCCGACGGCAAGAACACCTACCCGGGCGTCGGCCTGTCCATCGGCGTCTCCCGCCTCGTCTCCCGGCTGCTGTCCGGCGGGCTGGTCGCGGCGACGCGCGGGGTCCCCGCGGCCGTGCTGGTCGCGGTCACGGACGAGGCGCACCGGGACCGGTCCGACGCCGTCGCGACCGCGCTGCGCGCCCGCGGCGTCCCCGCCGACGTCGCGCCCACCGCGGCCAAGTTCGGCAAGCAGATCAAGTTCGCGGACCGTCGCGGCATCCCGTTCGTGTGGTTCCCGGCACAGCCCGGCGAGGACGGCACGGAGCCGGAAGAGCTGGCCGGTGAGGTCAAGGACATCCGCTCGGGCGAGCAGGTCACCGCCGACGCCGCGACGTGGGACCCGCCGGCGGCGGACCTGTTCCCGCGGGTGGTCCCGGCCGTCGCGGGGTGATCCGGGCCTGCGTCAGGCCTCGATGAGCGCGACGACGTTGCGCGCGGGGTCCCGGAACCAGCCGATGGTCGGGCCCTGGCGCGGGTCGTCGCTGCGCACCACGCCGTCGGCGTCCTGCGCGAACCCCGGGTAGCGCACCAGGTCGACGCCGGCGGCGTGCAGGTCCGCGGCGGCGGCGGCGACGTCGGGCACGACGAGGTTGAGCACGGTGTGGCTCGCGGGCTCGTGGGCCTCGCCCTTCGGGTACACGAAGACGGCGGTGCCGCCGGTGACGTCCAGCTCGAGCCCCATGGGCGTCCGCCGCACGCGGAGCCCCACGACGTCCCGGTAGAACGACTCGACGGCGTCGAGGTCGTCGACGGAGAAGCTGCTGAAGCCGTGCTGCACGGTGATCACGAGGACTCCTCGGGTCTCGGGAAGCGGCCGGCGGGGGCCGGTCCTGAGGGGTGGACGCCGCGGGCGGGCGGAACTGATCGGGGGGCATCCCCCGGGGGGCGTCCCCCGAAGACCCTGAGGCGCCCCTGAGATTCACCCTGGTCTCGCCGCTGACCTGGCCGGACGGACCCCGGGGGGCGGTACGGTGACCGCCGTGAGCATCTACGTGGTCCTGTCCCGCAGCAGCACCGTCCTGTCGCGGACGATCCGCCTCGCGACCCGGGACGAGTACACGCACGCGGCCCTGGCCCTCGACGCCGAGCTCGAGCTCATGTTCAGCTTCGGGCGCCGCCGCGCGTCCAACCCGTTCGTCGGCTGCTTCAAGCGCGAGCGGCTCGACGACGACCTGTACCGGGGGATGCAGAGCCTGCCGGGCGTCGTCCTCGAGGTCCCCGTGACGTCCCGGCAGCGGGACGCCGTGGGGGCCCGCGTCGCGGAGTTCCTGCTCGACAGCCACACCTACGCCTACAACGCCCCCGGCCTCGTGACCGGCCTGCTCGGACGCGGGTCCGAGGACGACCGGCGGTTCTTCTGCTCGGAGTTCGTCTACCACGTGCTGCGCGACGCGGGGGTGTGCGACCTGGGCGTCCCGCGCTGGAAGGTGCGACCGCAGACGCTGCTGGACGTGCCGGGCACCGTCGTCTACCGCGGAGACCTCAAGCGCTACCGCCCGTCGGACCTCTCGGCGGCGCCGGTCCCGGCGCTCTCGCTCCAGGGCGCGGACGGGCTGTTCGCCACGCCGCGGTCGGGGATCTCGCTGGCGCTGTGACCGGCGGGCTCCCCGGGTCCGTCCGCAGGCCGTCCAGGGGGCGCACAGGGCGGCGTGCGACGCTGGGCCCATGCCGAGCCGAGTCTTCCTGCACGTGGGCGCGCCCAAGTCCGGCACGACCTACCTGCAGTCCCGGATGCACGCCAACCGCCGGGAGCTGCGACGTCACCGCGTGCACTACCCGCACGGCCCGCTGGGCGAGCCCCGGCTGCACTACTGGGCCGCCCTGGAGATCACCGAGACGGACCACGGCGTCGACCCGCGGCGGGTGCAGGGCGCCTGGGACCGCCTGGTGCGCCAGGTGCGCCGGGCCCGCGGGGACGTCGTCGTCAGCCACGAGATGCTCGCGAAGGCGACGCCCGACCAGGCGGCCCGGGCGCTCGCGGACCTCACCGCCACCGGGGCGGAGGTGATCGTCGTGCTCACCGCTCGCGACCTCGCGCGCGAGCTCGCGAGCGGCTGGCAGGAGACGCTGAAGTTCGGCTCCCGCACCACGATGCGCGCGTTCCTGGACCGTGCGCGGGCGGGCCGGTCCGCTTTCCTCGACGGGTTCGACCCCACCCGCGTGCTCACCGCCTGGGCCGGGGGGCTCCCGGCGTCGCAGGTCCGTGTCGTGACGGCCCCGCCCCCGGGCGGGGGCGGGGACCTGCTGTGGCTCCGGTTCCTGGCGGCGGTCGAGGTCGACCCGGCGTGGGCGCCGCGGGAGGCCGAGCGGGCGAACGCCTCGGTCGGCGTGCCCGAGGCGCAGGTGCTGCGGGGGCTCAACCGCCGGCTCGGGGACGACGTGCGACGCGGCGGCGAGCTGTCGCCCATCGTCGACGGCATCGTGGTGGGCGACGCCCTCGCGCCCCGGGAGTCCACGCGCATCGCCGTGGGCCCCGACGACCACCCGTGGGTCACCGAGCTCAGCACCATGTGGGTCTCCTGGCTGCGCGAGAGAGGGGTGACCGTGCACGGCGACCTGGACGACCTGCTCCCGGCCCCGCCCGGCGAGGACTGGAAGGACCCCGACGTGCTGCGGCCGCGCGAGGTGACCTCGGCCGCGCTGGACACGGTCGAGGTGCTGCTCGCCGAGGCCCGCGCCCGACCGCTGCCGTGGCGCGAACGGGCCCGCCGGGCGGTCGCGCGCGCCCGGGTCTGAGGGCGCCCGCCCGACGCTGGACACCGGATCGAACGTGTGTTCGAATGTGCGGGTGAGATGGGAAGGTCAGACGGTCGCCGCGGACGACGGCGCCCTGCCCGGGCTCGAACGGGCAGGGCTGGCGCGGCTCGGGCTCGTGCGGACCGTCCGGACCCCGGAGTTCGCGGACGTCACGTTCCACGAGGTGCTGGCGAAGAGCGCGCTGTCCAAGGTGCCCGCCGCGTCGCGCATGCCCTTCGGGTGGACGGTGAACCCGTACCGGGGGTGCAGCCATGCGTGCCGCTACTGCCTCAGCCCGGACACGCTGGTGCTGATGGCGGACGGCCGGCAGGTGGCCGTCCGGGACGTCCGGGTGGGGGACCGCGTCGTCGGCACACGGCTCGACGACGGAGAGCGCCGGTACGTGGAGACCACCGTGCTCGCGTGGTGGGTGACCCGCCGGCCCGCGCACCGTGTGACCCTCCGGGACGGGACGCGGCTCGTCGCGAGCGACGACCACCGGTTCCTCGTCGACGGGCGCGGGTGGACGCACGTCGCCCGGCACGAGGCCTCCCTGCGACGGCGCCCCTTCCTCACGACCCATGACCGTCTCGTCGGCCCCCGCCCCCGGCCGCTGCCCGACGGCCCGACGTGCGTCGGCGAGATCGCCCTGGCGTCCGACGAGCTGAGGGTGACCAGCGTCGAGGACCTGGGCTCCGAGCAGGAGATGATCGACATCACCACCGGCACGGGTGACTTCGTCGCGAACGGGGTCGTCTCGCACAACTGCTTCGCCCGGCCCACCCACGAGTACCTCGACCTGGACGCCGGCCGGGACTTCGACTCCCAGGTCGTGGTGAAGCTGAACGTGGGCGAGGTGCTGCGCGCCGAGCTGGCGCGGCCGTCGTGGAAGCGGGAGCCGGTGGCCATGGGCACCAACACCGACCCGTACCAGCGGGCCGAGGGCCGGTACCGGCTCATGCCCGGCATCATCGAGGCGCTCGCGGACTCGGGCACGCCGTTCTCGATCCTCACGAAGGGCACGCTGCTGCGCCGCGACCTGCCCCTGATCGCCGACGCGGCACAGCGCGTGGAGGTGGGGCTCGGCGTCTCCCTCGGATTCGCCGACTCGGCCGCCGACGAGGAGCTGCAGCAGTCGGTCGAGCCGGGCACGCCCACCCCGCGGGCGCGGCTCGACCTGATCCGCGCGGTCCGGGCGGCGGGGCTGCCGTGCGGGGTCATGGTGGCCCCGGTGCTGCCCTGGCTGACCGACTCCCGCGACCACCTGCGTCGCCTGCTCGACGCGGTCGCCGAGGCGGGCGCCACCGGCGTCACCGTGGTGCCGCTGCACCTGAAGCCCGGCACCCGCGAGTGGTACCTGCAGTGGCTGGAGCGCGAGCAGCCGCGCGCCGTCGCGGGGTACGGGCGGGTGTACGCCCGCGGCACCTACGCGCTCGAGGCCTACCGGCAGTGGCTGTGGGACCGGGTGGAGCCCCTCCTCGAGGAGCGGGGCTTCCGCTCGTCGGGGCACCGTGCACGATCGGGCGCGACGGGTCGGTTCCCGGACGAGCTCCGGCCGCACGACGAGGGCGACTACCCGACCGGCGCGCTGGCGAGCATGCCGCGCGACGGAGGTGGGCTCGAGGTGGCCGGCGCGGGGGTCGAGCAGGTGCTCTTCTGAGGCGCCCGGGGGGCGCGGCGCGCGCCGGGTCCTCGGCGCAGGAACGTCCTCAGCGGAGGAACGAGAACCACAGCACGAAGACGCACAGCAGGAGCATGCCGGTGGCGTTGACGAAGAAGTTGCGGCCGAAGTCCCGGGCCCGCACGTGGAACGTCAGGGCGAGGACGAAGTACACGACCAGGCAGACCGACGTCACGAGCCCGAGGTAGGGCACCCAGATCCCCGCGACGAGCCCGGCCGCAGCCGCCGCCTTGATCCACGGCATCACCCACCACCAGCGCTCCGGGAAGTTCACGTCCCGGAAGCACTGCGCGATGAACGCCACGGGCTTCACGCACAGGAGCGCGTCGCCCGCGCAGACGAACGCGAGCACGAGCACGGGCCAGATGGGGTCGGGCAACGTCGCCATGGGAGCGACGCTACGGCGCGCCAGGCGTGCGTGCGCCGGGTGTGACCAGCCTCTCAGGCGCCCTCGACCAACCGGGCGGGGAACCCGCCCGTCGCGACGGGGCCCCACCGCTCGACCGTGATCCGCACGACGCTCTTGCCCTGGCGCAGCATCGCCTCCCGGTACTCGTCCCAGTCGGGGTGCTCCTTGCCCGCGGCCGCCCGGTAGTACTCGACCAGCGGCTCCACCGAGTCCGGCACGTCGATCACCTCGGCCGTGCCGTCCACCTGCACCCAGGCGTCGTCGAAGTCGTCGCCGAGGGCCAGGAACGACGCGCGCGGGTCGCGCCGCAGGTTGGCCGCCTTCGCGCGGTCCGGGTACGTCGACACCACGACCCGGCCCGCGTCGTCCACGCCGAACGTCACCGGGCTGAGCTGCGGCGAGCCGTCCCGCCGGGTGGTGACGAGCACGCCGTGGCGCCGTTCGCGCAGCACCTCCAGCAGCCCGTCGCGGTCGACGGTGGTCGTGGTGGCGATCCGTGGCGCCATGGGAATCTCCTCGCTGAAGGGGTCCGGCCACCGACTAGACTCGCACGGGCGCGTTCGCGTGCCCGGACGCCGCCACCGGCGGCGTCGTCCCTTCCCCGTTCGAAAGGAACACTCCGTGCTCCGCACCCACACGGCCGGCTCACTGCGGGCCGAGCACATCGGTCAGACCGTCACCCTCACGGGGTGGGTCGATCGGCGCCGGGATCACGGGGGAGTGGCGTTCATCGACCTGCGCGACGCGTCGGGCATCGCGCAGGTCGTCATCCGCGACGAGGCGGTGGCGCACCCGCTCCGCTCCGAGTTCGTGCTCCAGGTCACGGGCGAGGTCGGTCGCCGTCCCGAGGGCAACGCCAACCCGAACCTCGCCACCGGCGAGATCGAGCTCGTGGCCAAGGACGTCGTCGTGCTCAACGAGTCCGCGCCCCTGCCGTTCCAGGTGTCGACGGCGCTCGCGGACACCGAGGTGATCGGCGAGGAGGCGCGCCTCAAGCACCGCTACCTCGACATTCGTCGCCCCGCGCCGGCGCACGCCCTGCGCCTGCGCGCCAAGGCGAACCAGGCGGCCCGCCGGGTGCTCGACGAGCACGACTTCGTCGAGGTCGAGACGCCCACGCTGACCCGCTCGACGCCCGAGGGCGCGCGCGACTTCCTGGTGCCCGCGCGCCTGGCACCCGGCTCCTGGTACGCGCTGCCGCAGAGCCCGCAGCTGTTCAAGCAGCTCCTCATGGTCGGCGGGCTGGAACGCTACTACCAGATCGCCCGCTGCTACCGCGACGAGGACTTCCGCGCCGACCGCCAGCCCGAGTTCACGCAGCTGGACGTCGAGCTGAGCTTCGTCGACCAGGACGACGTCATCGCCCTCGCCGAGCAGGTCCTCGTCGCCCTGTGGAAGCTGGTCGACGTCGAGATCCCCACGCCGATCGCCCGGATGACGTACGCCGAGGCCATGCGCCTGTACGGCACGGACAAGCCCGACCTGCGCTTCGGCAACCCGCTCGTGGAGCTCACGGACTACTTCTCCGAGACCCCGTTCCGCGTCTTCCAGGCGGAGTACGTGGGCGCCGTCGTGATGACCGGCGGCGCGTCGCAGCCGCGCCGCCAGTTCGACGCCTGGCAGGAGTGGGCGAAGCAGCGCGGCGCCAAGGGCCTCGCGTACGTCACCTACGGCGAGGACGGCACGCTGGGCGGTCCCGTCGCCAAGAACCTGTCGGACGCCGAGCGCGAGGGCCTCGCCTCCGCGACCGGCGCGCAGCCCGGCGACGCCGTCTTCTTCGCGGCCGGCAGGACCGCGGAGGCCCGGGCGCTCCTCGGGGCCGCCCGACTCGAGATCGCGCACCGCACCGGCCAGGTCGACGAGGACGCCTGGGCGTTCGTGTGGGTCGTGGACGCGCCGCTGTTCAAGCCGACAGGAGATGCCGCCGACGAGGGGGACGTGGCGCTCGGCCACTCCGCCTGGACCGCCGTGCACCACGCGTTCACGTCGCCCAAGCCGGAGTGGGTCGACAGCTTCGAGTCCGACCCGGGCAAGGCCCTGGCGTACGCCTACGACATCGTCTGCAACGGCAACGAGATCGGCGGCGGCTCGATCCGTATCCACCGCCGTGACGTGCAGGAGCGCGTGTTCGACGTCATGGGCATCGGCCCCGAGGAGGCGCAGGAGAAGTTCGGCTTCCTCCTCGACGCGTTCAAGTTCGGCGCCCCGCCGCACGGCGGGATCGCGTTCGGCTGGGACCGCATCGTCGCGCTGCTGACGAAGTCGGCGTCGATCCGCGACGTCATCGCGTTCCCGAAGTCGGGCGGCGGGTACGACCCCCTCACCGAGGCCCCGGCCCCGATCACCCCGGAGCAGCGCAAGGAGGCCGGGGTGGACGCCGTCCCCCAGGCCGACGAGGAGTGACGCTCTCCCTCGACGTGTTGTCGCTCGCCCCGGTCACCCAGGTGGCCGGGGCGAGCGTGCCTCCCCGCTGGGCGCACCACCCCGTGGTGGTCGCCGAGGCCGCCCACGGCGGGTGGGACGCCAGCCACGTCTGGCACGACGACGACGCGTTCCTCGTGCGGCTGCGGTGGCGGGAGCGGATCGACGGCGGGCGCTCGCTGGTCGTCGACCACGACGCGGCCGGGGTCAGCGTGCTGGCCGTGGGCGGCGCCGAGGGCGCGGCACGCCTGCTCCTGGCCGCGGAGGCGGAGCTGCGCCCCGGCGGCCTGGGGCCGGTGGTCCGGGCGTCGATGCCGCGCGGCACCTACGCCGCGGTGTCGGCGGCGGGCGCGCGCGACGGCCTCACCGTCCCCCCGCCGTTCGACCACGCACCGTTCGACGCCTGGGACTGGTACGCCGTCACGGAGCCGCCCGCCGCCGTCCCGGGAGAGGAGCGGGTCGTCGAGCTGGTGGGCGACGCCGGGCGTGCCGCGGCGACCGCGTGCCTCGCGGTCGCGAACCCGGACGGCGAGCTGCCCGTGGGCGAGCCGCGGTCCCGCTGGTGGGGCTGGCATGACGACGACGGCGTGGTGCGCGCCGTGGCGGGCGCGTCGCGCCGCGTGCCGGGGCGGCCGTGGACCCTGGGCTCGATCGGGACCGACCCGGCGTGGCGGGGCCGGGGGATCGGGGCCGCCGTGACGGCCTCGGCGACCCGCGCGGGTCTCGCCGAGGCGCCGATGGTCACCCTGGGGGCGTACGCCCACAACGCCGCAGCCCGCAGCGTGTACCGACGGCTGGGCTACGTCCTGGGCCAGGAGTTCGAGAGCTCACGTCCCTGACGCCGCGCCCGGTGCCCGGGTGTCGGCGAGGTAGCCGTCGGGGCGCACGAGCAGCGTCGCGTCGTGGCCGTCCGCGCGCCGCACGACCACCCGCTCGGCGGGATCGACCTCTCCGGGCACCGGCGGGATCTCCGGCGGCCTCCCTGCCACCGGTGCGACGACCACGAAGCGCCCCGCGCGCAGGGCCTCGGCGAGACGCGACCCCGACGGTCCCGCGACCAGCGGCAGGTCCGGCACGCGACTCCCGGCCGCAGGGTGCGCGCCGCCCGCCGCGGGGTAGCGCACGCCCAGCGCGGAGACGGTCGCGGCGGCGCGCCGTCGCACGGGAGCGGCCCGCGACAGGAGGGTGGCCCCGACCGCGCGGAGCACGGCGGCGCCCGGGCCCGGGCGGGTGGCGAGCCGAAGCATCGTGCCGCTGGTGCGGAGCACCTGGGCCCCGACCGGGTGACGCTCCGCCGAGTACCCGTCGAGCAGCGCGTCGTCGGCGCCGCGCACCACGGCGGCGAGCCGCCAGGACAGGTTCGCGGCGTCCTGCAGGCCGGTGTTCATGCCGAGCCCGCCCGCCGGGCTGTGCACGTGCGCGGCGTCGCCCGCGAGCAGCAGGCGTCCCGCGCGGTAGCGGGGCGCCTGGCGCTCGTCGGCCGCGAACCGGGTGGCGAACCGCAGCTCGGCCATGCCGTGGTCGTCGCCCAGCGTGGCGCGCGCGACGGCGCGCACCTCGTCGAGGTCCACCGGCCCGTCGTCGCCCGGGTCGAGGGTCCGGTCCCAGCCGATGAAGCGGAACCAGTCGTCCCCGAACGGGGCGAGGAAGCCCAGGGCGCCGCCGGACGACGCCACGGTGAGCGCGTCCTCGGGCGGGCGCGCCAGCCGGACGTCCGCGAGCACCATCGCGCGGATCACCGTCTCTCCGGGGAACGGCAGGCCCGCCGCACGCCGCACCGTCGAGCGCACGCCGTCCGTTCCGACCACCCACGGCGCGCGGACACGTATCGGGGCGCCCGGGGCGCCGTCGCCGGCCTCGTCGCCGGCCTCGTCGACCGCCACCACCGAGGCCACGTGGTCGTCCTGGGCCACGTCGGTGACGTGCAGCCCGTGGCGGAACACCGCACCCGCGTCCTCCGCCCGGCGGCGCAGCAGCCGCTCCACCTCGTACTGCGGCGTGACGAGCACGAACGGGAACCGGCCCGGCAGCAGGTCGAGGCGCACGTCGACGCGGCCGAACACCCGGATGCGCCGTACGCGGCGGCCGGTGGTGAGGAGCTCGTCGGCGAGCCCGCGAGCGTCGAGCGCCTCGAGACTGCGGGCGTGCACCGCGAACGCGCGGGTGAGGTTGCTCAGCCCGGCGGGCCGCTTCTCGAGGACCGTCACCCGCACCCCGGCCGTGGCGAGGTCGCCGGCGAGGAGCAGCCCGGTGGGGCCGGCCCCGACCACCACGACGTCCGCGTCCGGTGCCGTGCTGTCGCGTTCGCTCATGATCCCTCCCGACGTCAACAAGCGTTGGCATATTCGACGGTAGGCCCTGCCGGCCCGCGAGGTCAACACGTGTTGGCATAGGCTTCCCGCATGGACGCCACCTCCGCCCCCCGGCGCTCGGACGCGACCCGCGCCGCCATCCTCGACGCGGCCCGGCACCGGTTCGCCCAGGACGGCTACGACGGGGCGACGGTGCGTGCCATCGCCCGGCAGGCCGGCATCGACCCCTCGATGGTGATCCGGTACTTCGGGTCCAAGGAGGCGCTCTTCGCCCGCGTCGTCGACGTGGCCCTCGACATCCCCGACCCCGCGCGGATCCCCGCCGACGACCTCGGCCGCGTCCTGGTCACGCACTTCCTCGAGCTGTGGGAGCGCGACGGCGTGCTCGTCACGCTGCTGCGCGTCGGCGTCACGAACCCCGCGGGCGCCGAGCGCCTGCGCGGCGTCTTCCGCGACCAGCTGGTGCCCGCCGCCGAGCGCTTCGGCCACGACCCCGCCGACGCGCCCCGGCGTGCGACGCTCGTCGCGTCGCAGATCCTCGGGATGGCGCTGCTGCGGTACGTGCTGCGGTTCGGGCCCGCGGCCGAGATGTCCCGCGACGACGTCGTCGCCTGGCTCGCCCCGACCGTCGAGCGCTACATCACAGCCCCCGAGCCGTGACGCGGGCCCGGGGCGTGGGTGGCGCTCCGTAGGCTGGGCCGCATGGACCTGTTCGACGCCGCGCTCACCGGCACCCGCGGCACGCCGGCGACCGGGCGCACCGGCCCGAGCGCCCCGCTGGCCGTGCGCATGCGCCCGGCCGCCCTCGACGAGGTCGCGGGCCAGGCGCACCTGCTCGTGCCGGGCTCGCCGCTGCGCCGGCTCGTGGAGCCCGACGACGAGTCGACCCGACGGGCCGCGCCGGGGTCCGTGATCCTCTGGGGGCCGCCCGGCGTGGGCAAGACGACCCTCGCGTACCTGGTCGCGACGGTCTCCGGGCGGCGGTTCGTCGAGCTCTCCGCGGTCACGGCCGGCGTGAAGGAGGTGCGCCAGGTCGTCGAGGACGCCCGGCGGCGCCTCGCCACGGGCGGCGAGGAGACCGTGCTCTTCATCGACGAGGTGCACCGCTTCTCCAAGACGCAGCAGGACGCGCTGCTGCCGAGCGTCGAGAACCGGTGGGTGACGCTGGTGGCCGCCACCACCGAGAACCCCTCGTTCTCGGTCAACTCCCCGCTGCTGAGCCGGTCCCTGCTCCTCACGCTCAAGCCGCTCACGTCCGACGACGTCCGCGCGCTCGTGCGCCGCGCCGTCGCGGACGAGCGCGGCCTGGCCGGCGCCGTCGAGCTGGCGGACGACGCCGAGGACCAGCTCGTGCGGATGGCGGGCGGGGACGCGCGCAAGGCCCTGACCATCCTGGAGGCGGCCGCCGGCGCGGCGCTCGCCGACGCCGCCCCCGGCGCCGACCCCGGGGACCCGGTGGCCGTGGACCTCGACACGGTGGAGCGCGCCGTCGACGTCGCCGCCGTGCGCTACGACCGCGACGGCGACCAGCACTACGACGTCGTCTCCGCGTTCATCAAGTCGATCCGGGGCTCGGACGTGGACGCCGCCCTGCACTACCTGGCCCGCATGGTGGCGGCGGGCGAGGACCCGCGGTTCATCGCGCGACGCCTGGTGATCTCCGCGGCGGAGGACGTCGGCATGGCCGACCCGTCCGCCCTGCAGACCGCGGTGGCGGCCGCGCAGGCCGTCCAGCTCATCGGGATGCCCGAGGGGCGGATCGTCCTCGCGGAGGCGGTCGTCCACCTGGCGACGGCCCCGAAGTCCAACCGGGCGTACCAGGGGATCGACGCCGCCCTGGCCGACGTGCGCGCGGGCAAGGTGGGCGTCGTGCCGCCGCACCTGCGCGACGCGCACTACGCAGGCGCCGAGGGCCTTGGCCACGGCAAGGGCTACCGGTACGCGCACGACTCCCCGCACGCCATCGCGGCGCAGCAGTACCTCCCCGACGAGCTCGAAGGGCGGCGCTACTACGACCCGAGCGACCGGGGCTTCGAGAAGCAGGTCACCGACCGGGTGGCGCGGATCCGGCAGATCCTCGACGGCGCCTGACGCCCGGTCGGTGACCGGGCGTCAGGCCGACTCGAGGTCGACGAGCGTGTTCGCCATCGTGCGGTAGACCTCGTCCCAGGCGGCCGCCACCTCCGGCGTCACCGCGTCACCCAGCACCGCGACGATGGCCGCGAACAGGTGCTGGTGCACCACCTCGTACTGGGCCGGCTCGACGCCGACCGCGCGGTGCCGGAGGGCGACCGGCGCGAGCACGTCGCGGGGGTCGGCACCTTCGTCGACGACGAGCATCGCCGCGCAGGAGGTGATCGCGGCCGCGAGCGCCCGCTGCTGCGTGCCGTCGGCGATGCGCTCGGGGGAGAACATCGACCCGAGCAGGCCGGGGTGCTCGTCCAGGAGGGTCCGGTAGAAGATCGTGGTGATGTCGTCGATCGAGTCCTCGACCACGGGGAGGGTGGAGCGGACCACCTCGGCGGACCGGGGCGAGAGCGTGACGGGGGAGGGCATCCTGGCGACTCCTTCGGGCGAGGTGCCGGCGCCGTGCCGGCGGTGCACAGTCAAGCGCCCGGGCGACGCCGGCGACAAGACCTGGTCAGGGGAGGGCACGGGTGGAGTCCCGGCGGCCCGGGCCTCCCGCGGGATGCGATAAGATGCTGCGGTTGCCGTTTCCGGCGACCGCCTGGGACCTCGGCCCCGTGAGCGCCCGCCCCGCGCAGGAGCTCCATCGGCTGGTCCCGCACCCGAATCCTCCCCTCGCCGGGTGGACGTCGGGTGTGACCTCATCCATCACCACAGGACAGGAAGCAACCAGTGACCGCTGTCACCAAGTCGCGCCGCCAGGTCCGCCTGAGCCGCAAGCTCGGCCTCGCGCTGACCCCGAAGGCCGTCCGCCACTTCGAGAAGCGCCCGTACCCCCCGGGTGAGCACGGCCGCGCCCGCCGCCGCACCGAGTCGGACTACGCGGTCCGCCTCCGTGAGAAGCAGCGCCTGCGCGCCCAGTACATGCTGCGCGAGAAGCAGCTCCTCAAGGTCTACGAGGACGCCCGCAAGCACCCGGGCCTGACCGGTGAGGTCATGGTCGAGGACCTCGAGACGCGCCTCGACGCGCTCGTGCTGCGCGCCGGCTTCGGCCGCACCATGCTGCAGGCCCGCCAGGCCGTGACGCACCGTCACATCCTGGTGGATGGCAAGATCGTCGACCGTCCCTCCTTCCGCGTGAAGCCGGGCCAGACCATCCAGGTCAAGCCGAAGTCGCAGACCACCACGCCGTTCCAGGTCGCCGCCGCCGGTGCGCACCGCGACGTGCTGCCGGCCGTCCCGGGCTACCTCGAGGTGAACCTCGAGAAGCTGTCGGCCACGCTGACCCGCAAGCCGAAGCGCGTCGAGGTCCCTGTGACCTGCGAGGTGCAGCTCGTGGTCGAGTTCTACGCGCGCTGATCCCGCGCATCGCCGCGGACGAGTCCGCAGCACCCTGGACGCCCCGTCACCCGCCGTCGCGGGGGGCGGGGCGTCCGCCGTTCGCAGGGAGCCACCCGGGATAGGGTGACGACCGACCGTCTGACGCCTGTGCGAGGAGAGATCTGATGTCGATGGGTGACGTGGCCGGGCTCATCGCGGCCGTCGCGTTCGTGCTGCTCGTGGGCCTGCTCGCGATCCCGCTCGTGAAGCTGGGCCGCGTGCTCGACGAGGCGACGCGCTCCATCCGCGAGGTCACGGAGCACTCGGTGCCGATCCTCGACGAGGCGGCCACCACGGTGGCCTCCACCAACGACCAGCTGATCAAGGTGGACACGATCACGACGTCGGCGGCCCAGGTCAGCGAGAACGTGTCGGCGCTGGCGGGCCTGTACGCCTCCACCCTGGGGCGCCCGCTGGTCAAGGTCGCGGCCTTCTCCTACGGCGTCCGCCAGGCGTTCGCGCGGGCGTCGCGCTCGGGGCGCGACGACTCCCCGAAGGCCGGCCGCTGATGCGCCGGCTGTTCTGGGTCGGCGTGGGCGTCGTGGTGACGGTCGTCGTCGTCCAGCGGGGTCGCAAGATCGTCGCGCAGTACGCGCCCGAGGCGGTGGTCGACCGCGCGGAGCGTGCGGCGCAGGACGCCGGACGGCGCGCGGAGACGTTCGTCGCCACGTTCCGGCGCGAGTTCTCGCAGGCGCGCAGCGCCCGGGAGGCCGAGCTCACGGCCGCGCTGCTGGCCGAGGGGCAGCCCCAACCGGACGACGTCCGTGCGAGCGGGCTGCGCCCCGCCGACCTGCGCGGTGGTCCCGGGCGGGCCCGGCACGCGGCCTCGGCGCCCGAGCGGCACCCGGACCCGGAGGCCGAGATCGCCGCCGACGAGGCGGACCTCGGTTACTCGTTCTGAGAAATCCCGTTCCGACCATCCCTCGGCGGGCGCGAGAATAGGGGACGGCCGCCGCCAGGGCGGGCGGCCCACCCGCCCGTCACCAGCCGTACCGGCCCGACGTCAGCCTCGACATCGGCCTCGACATCATTGAAGGACACCATGCGCACCGCCGAGATCCGCAAGCGTTGGCTCGACTACTTCGAGTCGAAGGACCACGCGATCGTCCCGAGCGCCCCCCTGGTCTCGCCGGACCCGTCGATCCTGTTCACGATCGCCGGCATGGTGCCCTTCATCCCGTACATCCTCGGCACGGAGCCCGCGCCGTGGCCGCGGGTCGCGAGCGTGCAGAAGTGCATCCGCACCAACGACATCGAGAACGTGGGCCGCACCACGCGGCACGGCACGTTCTTCCAGATGAACGGCAACTTCTCGTTCGGCGACTACTTCAAGCGCGAGGCGAT
>Ga0160432_100226_pt1 | contig 48495 bp, 42 predicted proteins | sample HID1971M_E0MG_FD_108250 | JGI IMG/M metagenome (GOLD analysis project Ga0160432, IMG submission 108250) | Enriched millipede-associated microbial communities from UW Madison campus, WI, USA - HID1971M_E0 MG | ecosystem: Host-associated > Arthropoda: Insects > Digestive system > Unclassified ... | reverse complement strand
GCGGCCGCGGCCGTGGGCCCCGAGCTGGCCGACACGCTGCGCGCTCTCGTCGACGAGGTCCGCTTCCCGTACCTGCGCCCCATCGTCGAGCGCGGCTCCTACGCCGCGTACGGGACGAGCACGTTCGACGATGCGGAGGACGTCGGCTGGGGGCTCGAGCGCACGCTCGACGGCGTCGCGGCGTACGTCGCCGCACGGGAGGGGGCCGATGGGCCCGACCCCCAGGCCTCGCCCGGCAGCGTCCCGCACGAGGAGGGCGTGGCCGAGGCGCTGGCCGTCGCGCAGCGATACGCCTCCGACCCGAAGGTCAAGAAGGCGGCGAGCAGGCGCAAGGACGTCGAGCGCCGGCTCCGCGAGGAGCAGAAGAAGGTGCGCGAGCGGGAGAAGGCGCTGCGCGAGGCGCGCAAGGCGGAGGCCGAGGCCGTGCGGGCCGCGCAGGAGAAGGCCGACCGCGGCTGACCTCTTCGAGCACGCGATCCGTCCCGGCAACGCGCCGGTCGCGGGGACGGATCGCCCGCTCGAAGGGGCTGGGCGGGGCGCCGACGGCGTGGACGCGTCGGCGCCACGCGGGGACGAATGGCAGAATCGGCGCGTGCCAGCCCAGACCCGGAACTCCCCGACCCCGGACGGCGGCGCGGACGTCGCGCCCACCCGTGACGAGGCGGAGAGCGCGGCCAGGCGGGCGGCCGACGAGGCCCGCGCGGCCGTCGTCTCCGCGCTGCGGACGGTGATCGCGGGCGACGTCGACGCCGGCTCGCGCCGCCGCGCGGAGTACTCCACCGACGCGTCGAACTACCGCGTGGTGCCCGACCTCGTGGCCTTCCCGCGCAGCTCGCGCGACGTGGTGCGCGGCCTCGAGGTGCTCCGCGAGCTGTCCATCCCGGTGACGGCGCGCGGCGCGGGCACGTCGGTGGCCGGCAACGCGGTGGGCACGGGCGCGGTGCTCGACTTCTCCCGGCACCTGAACCAGGTGGTCTCGGTCGACCCGGAGGAGGGGACGGCCGTCGTCGAGCCGGGCACGGTGATGTCCACGCTGCAGCGCGCCGGCGCCGCGCACGGCCTGCGGTTCGGCCCGGACCCGTCCACCCAGAACCGCGCGACGCTCGGCGGGATGATCGGCAACAACGCGTGCGGCCCGCACGCGGTCGCCTACGGGCGCACGGCCGACAACGTGGTGGAGCTCGACGTCGTCGACGGGCGCGGTCGCCGCTTCACCGCGGGCCGCGGCGACGCGACGTTCGCCGCCGTGCCGGGCCTGGCGGAGCTGGTGCGGGAGAACCTCGCGCTGATCCGCACGCAGTTCGGCCGGTTCGGGCGCCAGGTCTCGGGCTACTCGCTGGAGCACCTGCTGCCCGAGAACGGCTCCGACCTCGCCAAGGCGCTGGTCGGCACCGAGGGCACGGTCGTCACGGTGCTCGGCGCCACGCTGCGGATGGTGCCCGTCCCGACGGCGCCGACGCTCGTCGTGCTCGGCTACCCGGACATGCCCGCGGCGGCCGACGACGTCCCGCACCTGCTCGGCCACAAGCCGCTCGCGATCGAAGGCCTCGACGCGCGGCTGGTCGACGTCGTGCGCAAGGCCAAGGGCGAGGCGTCCGTGCCGGCCCTGCCCGAGGGCGCGGGCTGGCTGATGATCGAGGTCGGCGGCGCGAGCCAGGACGAGGCGAGCGCCCGGGCCGAGGCCGTCGTGACCTCGTCGTCCGCCCTGTCGTCGCTGGTGCTGCCCGCCGGGCCGGACGCCACCAAGATGTGGCAGATCCGGGCCGACGGCGCGGGCCTGGCCGGCCGCACGCCCGCGGGCGAGCAGGCGTGGCCCGGCTGGGAGGACTCCGCGGTCCCGCCCGAGCGCCTGGGCGCGTACCTGCGCGACCTCGAGGACCTCATGGAGCGCTACGGCGTCGACGGGCTGCCGTACGGGCACTTCGGCGACGGCTGCGTGCACCTGCGCATCGACATCCCGATGGAGAAGTCCGGCTCGGTGCTGCGCACGTTCATGACCGACGCCGCGCGGCTGGTGGCGTACCACGGCGGCTCGCTGTCGGGGGAGCACGGCGACGGCCGCGCCCGGTCCGAGCTGCTGCCGCTCATGTACACGCCGGAGGCGATCCGGCTCATGGAGCGGTTCAAGGCCCTGTTCGACCCGGACGACCTGCTCAACCCGGGCGTGGTCGTGCGGCCCGCGGCGGTCGACGCCGACCTGCGCCGACCTGCGGCAAAGGCCGTACTCTCGACGCTGCCGGTCGGGGACCGGGGGATGGCGGGCTCGGGCCCGCTGCACGGCATCTCGAAGAGGACGGGCCACACCGGCTTCTCGTTCGCGCACGACCACCACGACCTCACGACGGCCGTGCACCGCTGTGTCGGCGTGGGCAAGTGCCGCGCGGACAACCACGCCTCGGGCGGGTTCATGTGCCCCAGCTACCAGGCGACGAAGGACGAGAAGGACGTCACCCGCGGGCGGGCGCGCGTGCTGCAGGAGGCCGTCAACGGCACCCTCGTGGGCGGGCTCACCGCGCCTGAGGTGCGCGAGTCGCTCGACCTTTGCCTCAGCTGCAAGGCGTGCTCGTCCGACTGCCCGGCGGGCGTCGACATGGCGCAGTACAAGTCCGAGGTGCTGCACCGTACCTACAAGGGGAAGCTGCGCCCCGTCGACCACTACGCCCTCGGCTGGCTGCCCCGCTGGGCGCGGCTCGCGGGCGGGATGCCGCGGTTCGTCAACACGGTGCTCGGGGTGCCGTGGATCGCCAAGGCCGTGCTGTGGGCGGGCGGCATGGACACGCGACGCCAGGTGCCGCAGTTCGCGGAGATCCCGTTCCGCACCTGGTGGAAGCGGGGCTGGGCCTCGCACGGGGTGCCGGGCCTGGGCGCCGGGAAGACGCCGCACGACCGTCCCACCGACGAGCGGCCGAAGGTCGTGCTCTGGGCGGACTCGTTCAGCGACGCGCTCGCGCCCTCGGTGCCGCAGGCCGCGGTGAAGGTGCTCACCGCGGCGGGGTACGACGTCGTCGTGCCCGACCAGCAGGCGTGCTGCGGCCTGACCTGGATCTCGACCGGCCAGCTCGACGGCGCGCGGCGGCGGCTGTCACAGCTGCTGTCCGTGCTCGGTCCGTACGCCGTCAACGGCATCCCGATCCTCGGGCTCGAGCCGTCGTGCACCGCGGTGCTGCGCTCGGACCTGCTGGACCTGTTCCCCGAGGACCCGCGCGCGCAGGCCGTCGCGGACGCGACCCGCACCCTGGCGGAGCTGCTCACGTCGCCGGAGACGGCGCCGGGCGCCGGGTCGGGCTGGGAGATGCCGGACCTGTCCGACCTCACGGCCGTCGTGCAGCCGCACTGCCACCAGCACTCCGTGATGGGCTTCTCCGCCGACGAGGCGCTGCTGCGCGCCGCGGGCGCCGAGATCACCGTGCTGGCCGGCTGCTGCGGGCTGGCGGGCAACTTCGGCATGCAGAAGGGCCACTACGACGTGTCCGTCGCGGTGGCGGAGAACGCGCTGCTCCCCGCGCTGCGCGACGCGGCGCCGGGCACCGAGTACGTCGCCGACGGATTCTCCTGCCGCACGCAGGCCGTGCAGCTCGAGGGCACCCAGGGCAAGGCGCTCGTGGAGGTCATCGCCGAGCGGCTCTGACCCTGTGAAGTAGTTCGAGAATCGCCGAGGTAGTTCGAGCGGCCGCGAGGTAGTCGACTACCTCGCGAGGTGTGGAACTACCTCGGCGATTCTCGAACTACCTCGGCGATTCTTGAACTACCTCACGGGGCGGCGGACGAGGGCGAGGACGGCGGAGCGTGCCGGCTCGGGAAGCTCCGGCACCAGCACCACCAGGCTGCCGAGCAGCAGCCCCTCGAGCTCTTCCTGCGTCAGGTCGCCGCCGCCGAGCCAGGCGGCGGTGACGTTCTCGACCAGCGCCACCCACCCGCGGGCGAGGAGCTGCAGCCGGTCGCTGGGCGTGAAGCCGATGACGCCGGCCGTCGTCGTCATGCGCGCGACCAGCGCCGTCCGCACGCGCTGCAGGGCGTCCTCGGTGGCGTCGTCGCCGGCCAGGGCGCCGCGCCAGATGCCCTCCCAGACGCGCCGGTGCGCCGTGACCGAGCCCAGGAACAGCGTCATCGCGTGCGCCGGGCGGTCGGCGAGGGGACGATCGTCGGGTGCCAGCAGCGTCTGCTCCAGGTCGGACACCGCCTCGAGCGCGACCGTGCGGCGCAACGCCGTCGTGGAACCGAAGTAGTGGAAGACGAGCGCCTTCGACGCCCCCGCGCGGGCGGCGGCCGTCGCGGGCGTCAGCACGTCCAGGCCCGCCGCCTCCGCCTCGGCGACGGCCGCCGCGAGGAGCTGGCGACGCCGGTTCGACGGCTCGTGGCGCGTGCGGGGGCGGGGAGTGGCGGAGGTCATGGCCACAGTTCTACGGCGTTATTGACCGCCAGTCAACACCGGTCGTAGAGTTGTTGATCGCAAGTCAACAGTGCGTCGGGGGACGGGGAGCAAGGTGCAGATCACGCTGAGCGGCGTGCGGGTCGAGGGGCGTCGCGACCCGATGCTGGAGGCCACGGACCTCTCCTGGTCGACGGGGGAGTGCCTGCTCGTCGCGGGCGAACCCGGCCACGGGCACACCGCCCTCGCGCTCGTCGCGACCGGACGGTTCGTCCCGTCGTCCGGCACCGTGCGCCTCGACGGCGCCACCGTGCCGCCGTCCGCGCTGCGTGCGCGCACCGCCGTCGTCGACGTGCCCGGCATCAGCGAGCCCGACGACGCGCTGTCCCTCGCCGACGTCGTCGCCGAGGGCCTCGCGCTCGCCGGGCGCCGGTCGCTGCCGCGGGACGTGACGGGGTGGCTCGACGAGCGCGCCCTCACCGAGGACCGCGGCCGCCGGGTGGACCAGCTGCCCGGGGTCGTGCGCACCGCCGTGCTCGCGGCGCTGGCCACCGAGGACCCCGACGTGCGGTTCGTCGTGCTGACGCTGCCCGACCGGCACGGCGGCGAGCCGTCCGGCTGGTGGGAGACGGCGCGCACGCTCGCCGCGTCCGGGCTCGGGGTGCTCGTGCAGTGCACGCGGTCGTCCGCCCGCGACCTGGGCGTCGACCTCCCACCCGCCCGTGGCGCCACCCTGCACGAGCCCCCGCAGGTCGTGCTGCGCGAGGTGCCTGGCCCGCCCGTCGAGGACCCCGGTGCGACCGCCGTCCTTCCGGCGGCGGAGCCGGAGGCCGAGGCCGTCGTCGAGCCCGAGCCCGACGTCGAGGACGAGCTGGAGCCGTCCCTCGACCCCGACGCCCGCGCCGAGGAGGAGCTCGACGACCCGCTCGACGACGCACCCCCGGAGAACACACCGATCCACGACACCCTGGCCGCGACGCCGGCCGACGACCCGCAGGAGGAGGCCCGATGACCGCGGTCCGGCTCGCACTCTCGGAGCTCAAGCGGCTCGCCGCCGGGCGTCTGCCGAAGCTCGCCATCCTCGCGATGGCGCTGATCCCCACGCTGTACGCGGGGCTGTACCTGTTCGCCAACCACGACCCGTACGGGCAGCTCGAGCAGGTGCCGGCGGCCGTCGTCGTGCAGGACGAGGGCACCACCGTCACCGACGCCGACACGGGCGACACGACCGAGAAGGACTTCGGTCGCGACGTCGCCGACCAGCTGCTCGACGACGGCGGCTTCGGCTGGGTGGAGACGTCCCAGGCCGACGCCGAGGCGGGCGTGCGCTCAGGCCGTTACGACGCCGCGCTGATCATCGGCCCGACGTTCTCCGCGGACCTCGCGTCGGCGGGGGAGTTCGAGCCGCAGCAGGCCAGCCTCACGCTCATCACCAACGACGCGAACAACTATCTCGCGGGCACCATCTCGGACACGATCGTGGGGAAGGTGCGCGACTCCATCGCGGAGGAGGTCGGCACGGAGGCGGCCGACACGTTCCTGCGCGGGTTCGCGTCGATCCACACCAACCTCGCGGACGCGGTGGACGGCGCGAAGCAGCTGCTCACGGGCGCCACGCAGCTCGACGACGGCCTCGCCGACGCGGACGACGGCGCGCACACCCTCGCCGACGGTGCGCAGCAGGCGGCCGACGGCGCCGCCACCCTGGACGGCGAGGTCGGCACGCTGGCGTCGGCGGTGGGGCAGCTCGACGACGGCGCGGGACAGCTCGCGACCGGCCTCGGGACGCTGCAGGACAGGACGGCGGACCTGCCCGCCCAGACGAAGCAGCTCGCCGACGGCGCGGCGCAGGTGGCCGACGGCAACGCTCAGGTGGCGCAGTACGGGCAGGAGGCCGCCGACGCGGCCGGGCAGGTGCTGCCGACCCTCGACGGCGCGCGCTCCGACGCGGCGGACGCCCTCGACCAGGGGCGTGCGGACCTCGACCAGCAGCTCGCCGACCTCTGCGCGCAGGTGCCGGACGACGCCGCCGACCTCGCGGCGCAGTGTGCCGACCTGCGCGCGCAGGCGCTCGACCGTCTGGACACCACGCGTGCCGACGTCGACGGCGCCCTCGACGCGCAGCGGAAGGACGTGCAGTCGGCCGTGACGACGGTCGAGGGCGCGTCGGCGAAGCTCGACCAGCTCGCCGACGGCTCCCGGCAGGTCGCCGACGGCGCCGCCACCCTGGCAGGCGCGACACCACAGCTCACCGCCGGCATCGCGTCGGCGGCGGACGGCGCCGACCGGCTCGCCGACGGCACCGGGCAGCTCGCCGCCGCCACGCCCGCGCTCGTCGACGGCGTGCACCGGCTCGCGGACGGCACCGGCCAGGTCTCCGACGGGGCCGCGGAGCTCGCCTCGGGCACCACGAAGCTCGCGGACGGGTCCGGGGAGCTGAAGAGCGGCATCACGCAGCTGCGCGACGGGCTCGCCGAGGGACTCGGCCAGGTCCCCGACCTGGACGACCAGACGCGCGAGGACACGGCGTCGACCATCGGCAACCCGCTGGAGGTGCGCAACGACGCGCTGTCGTCGGCGGGCACCTACGGCGCCGGGCTCGCGCCGTTCTTCCTGTCGCTGGCCACGTGGATCGGCGCGTACGTGCTGTTCCTGCTGGTGCGGCCGCTGTCGACCCGGGCGCTCGCGGCGGGCCGGTCGGGGCTCGCCACCGCGCTGGGCGGCTGGGCCACGCCGGCCGCGATCGGCGTCGTGCAGGTGGCGGCGATGTTCGCCGTGACGAAGTTCGCGCTGGACATCCAGCCCTCCTACGGGTTGTTCACGGCGCTGTTCCTCGTGCTGGTCTCGGGCACGTTCGTCGCGATCCTCCAGGCGCTGAACGTCTGGCTGGGCGCAGCGGGCCAGTTCCTGGGGCTGGTGCTGATGCTGGTGCAGCTCGTCACCGCGGGCGGCACGTTCCCGTGGCAGACGATCCCGCAGCCGCTCAAGGCGATGCACCAGTTCATGCCGATGACCTACGCCGTCGAGGGCCTGCGCCAGCTGCTGTACGGCGGCAACCTCGCCACCGTCACCCGCGACGTCATGGTGCTGCTCGGCGTGCTCGTCGTCGCGCTGGGCCTCACGACCCTCGCCGCGCGCCGGCAGCGCGTGTGGACCGTGACCAAGCTGCAGCCCGAGCTGGTCCTGTAGCCACCCCGGGAGCTCGATGCCGGACCAGGTCGGGGCGCGGGGCAGGATGGGCCCGTGGAGTTCCAGGACGTGGTGCGCAGACGGCGGATGGTGCGGCGGTTCACGGACGAGCCCGTGGCGCCCGAGACGGTGGACCGGTTGGTGCGCAACGCCGTGCGTGCCCCCAGCGCGGGGTTCTCGCAGGGCTGGTCGTTCCTCGTCCTCACCGAGCCGGAGGACCGCGAACGGTTCTGGACGGCGGCCACCCCGGCGGACTCCGAGCGCGACATGTCCGCCTGGCTGGCGGGCATGCGCACCGCCCCGGTGCTCGTCGTGGCGCTGTGCTCGAAGGACGCGTACCTCGGCCGGTACGCCGAGGCGGACAAGGGCTGGACCGACCGCGACGAGGCACGCTGGCCCGTGCCGTACTGGCACGTGGACGCGGGCATGGCGTCCTTGCTCATGCTGCAGACGGCGGTCGACGAGGGCCTGGGTGCGTGCTTCTTCGGCATCGGCGCGGGCGAGATGCCGGCGTTCCGGGAGGCGTTCGGCGTCCCCGACGCGTGGGTCCAGACCGGCGTCGTCGCCGTGGGCCACCCGGCCGACGGCGGTGCGAAGGGCTCGCCCACGCGTCGCCGTCGCAAGCCGCTGGAGGACGTCGTGCACCGCGGGTCCTGGTGACGACGTCCCCGCACAGGGTGCTGACGGAACGCGCCGCCTATCTACCTCCCAGGTGACCGAGGGCGACCACGTTCACCCCGTCGGGGCGTGTGTAGCTGGTGGTTCCCGCCGTCAGGACGTTCAGCGACGTGAGCTGGTCGGCCCGCTGGTCCGAGACCTTCCTTGCGAGTGCAGACAAGTGGGCGGCCGCGCTGTCGATGTTCGCCGTGCCGCCGAGCTTGACCTCGAACGCGGCCCATCGACCGTCGGCGATCTCGACGATCGCGTCGACCTCGAGGCCGACTTCGTCCCGGTAGTGGTAGACGGTCCCGCCGAGCGCCTGAGCGTGCACGCGAAGATCACGGATGCACAGGGACTCGAACAGCAGCCCGAGGGAGTGGAGGTCGTCGAGCAACGAGCGTGGGCGCGCGCCGAGGGCGGCCGCCGCGAGGGACGGATCGACGAAATGCCACTTCGACTGCGTGCGCAACCGGACGCGAGAGCGGAGGTGCGGCGCCCAGGCGGGCTGCTCCTCGACGACGAAGACACGGCTCAGTGCGTCGAGATACCTGCGAGTCGTCTGTGCGGAGATCTCGGCCCCGCCTTCGCCGATCTCCGCCTCCTTGCCGAGCCTTGTCGCCGCGATCTCTGTCGACACGTTGCGGGCGAGGGCTCGGATGAGCGCACGCATGCGCAGCGGGTCGGTGCGGATCCCCGCGCCCGCAAGATCGACTCGAGCTACGTCGTCGAGATAGCTGCTCAGGTACTCCGACGCCGAGCGTCGTGGCTGGGTCACGAGCCCCGGCCAACCTCCGCGGACGATGAGGTGGGTGTACTCCTCGACGGATGGACCGCCGAGGCCGCCGAGGGTGTCGCCGGCGAACAAGGTCGACAGGGAGATGTCGTTGGTGCTCTCACCGCTCTCCGCCAAGGACATCGGCCGGAGTGTGACGCGCCGGAATCGACCTGCACCGCTGTGCCGGTTGACGTCGTCGGTCGGGGTCGCAGACCCGGTCAGAATGAACTGACCGGGTGCGCCGCGCTGGTCGACCTCGTGCCGGACAGCGTTCCACAAGGTCGGCGCGAGCTGCCATTCGTCGATCAGCCGTGGCGTGTCGCCCGCAAGGACGCTTCGGGGGGAGATCTCCGCCAGTCCGGAGAGCTCCGGGGACGAGTCCAGGCGTACCGAGCTCTTGGCGATCTGGAGCCCGGTGGTCGTCTTGCCCACGGCTCGGGGCCCTTCGATGATCACAGCACCGAAGGTGTCGAGCGAGTCGAGGAGAATGCTGTCGACGATGCGCCTGGTGTAGCCGCTCGCCACTCGACGCCAGCAGTCTTGCGAGGACCTGGGTAGCACTTCTGCGATCCTTCGGCCATCACTTCTGCGATCACAGGAATATCACTTCTGCGATGTCGCGGGTGTCGTCGTGGTGCGCACGGCCGCGGCGAGCGCCGCCACGGCCTCGCCCATCCGCGCGTCGGCGAGGTTGCCGTAGCCGACGACGAGCGCCTCTGCCCCGGGGCCCGCGGCCGAGACGCGGTAGCGGCGCAGGTCGGCGACGGCGACCTCGCGCGCGGCGGCCGCGCGCACGACCGCGGCGGCGGGTACGCCGTCGGGCAGGCCGAGCACGACGTGCAGGCCGGCCGCCAGGCCGGTCACCGGCAGGCCGGGAAGGGTGGCCGAGAGCGCGTCGAGCAGCGCCGCGCGGCGGCGGCGGAAGCGCCCGCGCGCGGCCCGCAGGTGCCGCTCGTAGCCGCCGCCCGTGAGGAACCGGGCGAGCGCGAGCTGGTCGAGGGTCGACGGCGCCGGGCCGCCGGCGTCCGCCCCCAGCCGCTCCCGCCAGCGTGGCGGCAGCACCAGCCAGCCGAGCCCGAAGGCGGGGGAGACCGTCTTGCTGAGCGACCCGAGCAGCGCCACCCGGCCGGGGTCGTGACCCTGCAGCGCCGCGACCGGCCGTCGGTCGTAGCGGAATTCGGCGTCGTAGTCGTCCTCGACGACGAGGCCGTCGACGGTGCGCGCCCACGACACGAGCGCGTCGCGCCGCTCGGGCGCCAGGGCGACGCCGGTGGGGAACTGGTGCGCGGGCGCGACCAGCGCCGCCCGGGCCCCGGTGCGCGCGGCGGCCGCGGCGAGCGCGTCCACGTCGACACCGCGCCCGTCGACCGGCACCGGCACGGGGACCAGGCCGGCGTCGCGCTCGACGTCGCGCAGCCGCCCCCAGCTCGGGTCCTCGACCAGCACGGCGCGGTGCCCGGCGGAGCGCAGCGCGCGGGCGAGGCGCGTCATCCCGTCGGTGGCCCCGTGCGTCACGAGCACGTCGTCTAGGCCCGCGCAGGTGGAGCGGGCGCGGGCCAGGTACTCGACGACGGCGGCGCGCGCCGCCGGGTGACCGGCGGGGTCGGGGGCGCCGAGGTCGGCGTCGGGGGCGTCGGTCAGGGCGTCGCGCAGCGCGCGCAGCCATGCGGCCCGCGGCACGTGCCGCAGGTCGGGCACGCCGGGGGCCAGGTCGAGACGGGCGCGGCCCGCCGGGGCGGCGGTCGACGACGTCGGGTGCTTCGGCGTGGCGTGCGCGGCAGCGCCCGCCGCGATCCGCGTGCCGGAGCCGACGCGGGCCTCGCAGAACCCCTCGGCGACGAGCTGCCCGTACACCTCCGTCACGACCCACCGCGACACGCCCAACGTCTCCGCGAGCGCGCGCGACGGCGGCAGCGCGGCCCCGCCGGGGACGCGGCCGGCGTGCACGGCGTCGCGCACGGCGCGCTCGAGGCGCGCGACGAGCGGGGCGTCGTCGTCCCCGAGGTCGAGCACGGTGTCCCACGCCAGGACGGAATTGGTCTGGGCAGATCCCATGGCATTGGACGGTACACCCGGGCCGATCTGCTCCTAGCTTCAGGGGTGTCGGCCGGCGGGAGGTCCGCCGGCCATCACGGACAGGAGCACCCATGCGCTACCGCACGATCGGCGACGGCACCACGTCCTTCGAGGTCAGCACGCTGTGCCTCGGCACCATGTGGTTCGGCACCCGGACGGACGAGACGACGGCCCGCGCGGTCCTCGACCGCTTCGTCGAGGCCGGCGGCACGTTCCTCGACACCGCGAACAACTACAACGGCTGGGGCGGCGGGCACGGCCGCGACAGCGAGGACGTCATCGGCCGTTGGCTCGCGGACCGGGGGAACCGCGACGAGCTGCGGATCGCCACCAAGGTGGGCGCGGCCAAGAAGGACCCGAACCTGCCGCTGCAGCAGGTGCCGCCGACGAACTACCAGGGCCTCGGCGCGGAGACCGTCGCGTGGGAGGCGCGCGAGAGCCTCCGTCACCTCGGCGTCGACCACGTCGACGCCTACTACGGGCACGTCGACGACTACGACACCCCGCTCGCGGAGACCGTCGGCGCGTTCGGCAAGCTCCAGGCGGAGGGGCTGGTCGGGGTCACCGGCATCTCCAACGTCGCGCTGCACCGCGTGGTCGAGGCCCGCGAGGAGGCCCGCCGCCAGGGCGTCGCGCCCTACGGCCTGGTGCAGCAGCAGCTCACCTACCCCTACCCGCGGCCCGACGTCGGCCGCCACAACTGGGCGTCGTACGAGCTGCTCGACTACGCCGGCGCGTCGTCCGAGGCGGGCAGCCCGCTCGCCGTCGTCGCCTACTCCCCGCTCATGCAGGGCGCGCTGGTGCGTGACGACAAGCCGCTGTGGGACGGCTTCGACCACCCGACGACGCACGAACGGCTGCGGGTGCTGCGGGAGGTCGCCGCGGAGATCGGCGCCACCCCGAACCAGGTGGTGCTCGCCTGGCTGCTCGGCGGCGACGTGCCGGTCGTGCCGGTCATCGGTGCGAGCAGCGTCGCGCAGCTCGACGAGCTCCTCGGCGCCGCCGAGCTCGACCTCGACGACGAGCTGCGGGCGCGCCTCGACGCGGTGTGAGCCCGGGGCTACTCCAGCCACTCCGTCACGAACCTGTCGTTCGCGTGCACGTGCAGCGCCTCGTACACCTCGGGGCCGATCACGCTGAACTTGTGGGGCGTCCCGGCGGGGGCGACGAGGATCTGGCCGCCCACGGCGACCACCTCGTCGTCCCCCACCTGGAACAGCGCCCGCCCCGAGCGGAGGATGAACGTCTCCGTGTAGGGGTGGCGGTGCAGGCGGGGGCCGACGCCGTCGCGGTCGAACCGCTCGAACATCACCGACACGGTCGAGCCGTGCAGGTATCCCTCGAAGTCGGCGCCCGGCAGCGTGGACTGCTCGATCAGCTCGATGCTCATGGAGGGGTGGACCGTGGTGCCCGGGCGAACTGAGCGGTGTCAGGGGAGCGGGAGGTCGAGCCCGCGCCGCAGCCGGTCGCGGACGGCGCGGGGCAGCTCGCCCCAGTCGTCGATCGTGTCGAGGTCGACGGCGGTGCCGGAGCGGCGCACGACGACGGGCCGCAGGCCCGCGCGCTCGGCCTCGGCGACGTGCGCCGCCCGCGACGCCTCGCCGAAGCGGAACCGGAAGCCGGCCGTCGCCGGCAGCACCAGCAGGTTCGTCCCCGCGAGGTGCCGGTCCGTGGCGACGACGACGGGCGGCGCGTCGTCCGCTGCCGCGCTCGCCCCTGCGGCGAGCAGCGCCGCGACGTCGGCGGGCGCGAGCAGCGGCAGGTCCGCGTGCGCGACGAGCAGCCGGCCCGCGCCCCGCGCGACGGCGGCCTCCCGCCCGACGTCGAGCGCCGCGTTCAGGCCCGGCTTGTCCGCCGGTTGCGGGACGACCTCGACAGCCAGACCGCCGCCGCGAGCGGGGAGGTCGAGGGTCTCCACGGCGAACGGCACGTCGGCGGTGACGACCAGCACGCGGTCGACGCCGTCCGAGGCCAGCAGGGCGGCGACGACGTGCCGCGCCAGCGCCGCCACGAGCCGTCGCCGGGCACCCGGGTCCAGCGCGGACGCCAGCCGCGACTTGCCCGAGACGCCGTCGCGCAGGGGCACCAGCGCGACCGTGCTGCCCGGGCGGTCGTGCCGGTCCGGCGCGCTCATCCCAGGGCGAGGAGGTCGCGGGCCAGGCGCTCGCGGCCGGCGGCGCCGCCCATGATCGTGTCGGTGACGAGCACCTCGACGCCGAGGTCGCGGATCGGCCCCGCGAGGGCGGCGTCGGCGTCGTCCACGACCATGACGTCGACCAGGCCGGCGTACAGCCGGGCCACGCCCAGCGCGGACACCTCGTGCCCCAGCGTCTCGAGGATCTGTGCCGCGGGGCCCTTGATCGCCTGCCCGCCCACGATCGGGCTCACGGCCACGCGCCGCGCGGGCGAGGCCAGGACGGCGTCGCGCACCCCCGGCACGGCCAGCACCGGCTCCACCGACAGGAACGGGTTCGACGGCGCGACGACGAGCAGGTCGGCGCCCGCGACGGCGTCGAGCACGCCGGGCGCGGGCCGGGCGGCGTCGGCGCCGTCGAGCTCGACGCCGAGCACCGCGTCCGCATGCTGCCGGTGCACGAAGTACTCCTGGAACGCGACCCGGCCGGACGGCGTGTCGACGAGCGTGCGCAACCGGTCGTCGGTCACCGGCAGCAGGCGGGCGCGCACGCCCAGCGACGTCGCGAGCCGCGCCGTCACCGCGTGCAGCGGCCGTCCCTCGCGCAGGGCGGCGGTGCGCACGACGTGCGTCGCGAGGTCCCGGTCGCCCAGCGTGAACCACGTGTCCTCGCCGAGCCGGGCGAGCTGGTCGAGGGTCGTGTACGTCTCGCCGGTCAGCCCCCAGCCGCGCGTCTCGTCGTTCAGGCCGGCCAGCGTGTACATCACGGTGTCGAGGTCGGGGGAGACCAGCAGCCCGTGCCGCTCGGTGTCGTCGCCGACGTTCACGACGACGGTCAGGCCGCCGTCCGGCGTCGGCGCGCCGTCGTCGGGCAGGGCCAGGGTGAGGCCGTGCGCCAGGCGGGCGCCGCCGACCCCGCCGGCGAGAAGGGTGACGCGTGTGCTCACCCGACGAGCCTACGGTCCTCGCGGGCGGTCGTGGACGTGCAGGATGGGGGCATGGCCGTCTTCGCGTTCTCCGTCGCCCCGCTCGGCGCGGGCGAGTCCGTGGCGGACTCCGTCGCCGCCGCCGTCCGCATCGTCCGCGAGTCCGGGCTCCCCACCCGCACCACCGCGATGTTCACCGAGATCGAGGGGGACTGGGACGAGGTGATGCCGGTGATCCAGCGCGCCACGGAGGCCGTGGGCGCGGGCGGGCACCGGGTGTCGCTCGTGCTCAAGGCGGACATCCGGCCCGGGTACACCGGGCAGCTCGACGCGAAGGTCGCGCGCGTCGAGGAGCGGCTCGCCGACGACGGCGGCGCCGGGCACGCGTAGCCCGGCGCGCCCTGCCGGACCTCGCCCCGGCGACCTGGCGCGCCGGCGCGCGCCTGTGAGGTTGCTGTGGTACACGCCACGCCGCAGGGGCCTTAGGCTTGCCCCGGGATCCGGCCGCCGGGGTCGGGCCCGATCCAGGAGTGGTGTGCAATGCCCCTGTTCGAGGTCGATGCCCAGAGGCCCCTCCTCGTCCAGTCCGACCGGTCGCCCGCAGCAAGCGCCCAGGGCGTCGGGACCACCGCCCACCGGGTGGTGGACAGTCACATCGACGGTCTGCTCGGCGAGCAGATCTTCCCGGTGAGTCCCGGCGCGGGCCCGGACGAGCCGCACCTGCTCGCCCTCGACGCGACCGGCTCGCCCGTCGTCGTCGAGCTCGTCGCCGACCTCGACCGCGCCGCCCTCACGCGCGCTCTCGACCACGCCGGCGCCGCCGGCCGGCTCACGCGCGGCGCCCTGGCCGAGCGGTACCACGGTGGGCCGTCGGCGTTCCACCGCGACGTCGCGGCGTTCTACGACAGCGTGCCCATCACCCGCTCGCAGCCCGGGCGCAGCAGCGCGCGCCTCATCGTCATCTGCCAGGAGGCGAGCGAGGAGATCCTCAACGCCGTCGACTTCCTGCGCCAGCCCACCATGCCCGTCGAGGTGCTGAAGATGGGCGTGGTGCACAGCGCGGACGGCCGTCGCTTCGTCGACGTCTCGCCGCTGGTGATCCACCCCGCGTCCGCGCCGTCGGCCCCGAGCCTGTCCGCGCCCGCCGCCCCGGCGGTACCGACGGACACCATCGCCGCGCCCGACGACGACGCCCCCGCGGTGGCGGGCGAGGCGTCCGCCCGCGTCGACCCCGAGACTTTCGCCGAGGGCGTGGCCGTCGGCCTCGCGCTGGGCGGGAAGATGCCCGCCACGGTGCAGGCGCCCCGCGACAAGGCGGAGTCGGCCCCGCCGTCGCGGACCCGCCGCCGAGCGGCGCGCCCGCGGTCGGACGAGGCCGGCCCGTCGGCGGCCGCGCTCCCGGGAGGCCCGCTGCCCGTGCCGGCGGCCCCCGTGCCGGCCCCGCACGCCCCCGTCCCTCCGCCCCCGCCGTCCTCGTCGCCGAGCCCGGTGCCTGCGCCGGGTCGCGGGCCGGGTATCGACGACGACCTCGACATCACGCGCGAGCGACCGCCGCTCCGGGCCGGCGCCCCGCGTCGCCGCTCCCGCTCGGACCGCTTCACGTCGCGACCGGAGGTCGACGGGCCGGCGTCGGACCTCGGGCGCCCGGACCTCGGCGAGGCGTTCGCGGAGGTCGCCGCCCCCGCGTTCGACCTGCCGGTGCCGGAGCCGCGCTGGTCCGGCGTCGAGGACGACCTGCCCCGCCTGCAGGTGCCGCCGCTCGAGCCGCCCCGCCTGCGCACGCCGCCGCCGGACCCGCTGGAGACCGGCTGGACGCCCGCCCCGCACGAGCACGGCTACGACCCGCTGACGTCGCCGGTGCCGCCTGCGCCGGAGCCGATCGCGCCGTCCGGGCCGTGGGCGCCGCCGCCCGCCGCGATCGACGACGAGGTGGACCCGGACCTCGTCGCGCTGGCCGGCACGCTGGTGCACCCCACGACGATCGTGTGGTCACGTCCGCGGCGCCGCCAGCACTTCGAGGCGGTGCTGCACCAGGACGGCGCCATCCAGCTGGCCGACGGCTCCCGCTACTGGCACCCCGACCACGCGGCGTCCGCGGCCTCGGGCTCGCCCACCGCCGACGGGTGGAGCGTGTGGCGCCTCGGCGCCCAGGGGCCGACGCTGCTGGACGCCTTCCGGCACCGCTTCGCCTGAGCCCCCGGGGGTCAGGGCAGGACGACGATCTTGCCGGTCTGCTCGCCGGCCGCGAGGCGGGACAGGCCCTCGCCGACGCGCGCGAGCGGCACGACGGAGTCGATGACGGGCCGCACCCCGGTGCGGGCGACGAACCGCACGAGGGCGGCCAGGTCGTCCCGGGACCCCATCGTCACGCCCTGCACGCGGATCTCGTTGAAGAAGACGCGGGTGAGCTCGGCGGGCGGGGCGTCGCCCGACGTCGCGCCGCAGACGACGATCGTGCCGCCGGGTCGCACGGAGCGCACGGAGTGCGCCCAGGTGGCCTGGCCGACGGACTCGATCACCGCGTCCACGCGGGCCGGCACGCGGGCGCCCGTCTCGACGGCGTGCGCGGCGCCCAGCTCCAGCGCGCGCTCCCGGCGCTCCGCGGAGCGCGAGGTCACCGTCACCTCCAGGCCGGCCGCGGCGCCGAGCACGATCGCGGCGGAGGCGACGCCGCCGCCCGCGCCCTGCACCAGCACCCGGTCGCCGGGGGCGAGTCCGGCGGCGCCGAACAGCATCCGGTAGGCGGTGAGCCAGGCCGTGGGGAGGCACGCGGCCTCCTCGAACGACAGGTCGTCGGGGAGGGGCACCAGGTTGTGGATCGGCACCGCGACGTGCTCCGCCAGGGTGCCGGGGTAGTGCTCCGACAGCAGGGTGCGGCGCTCGGTCGGCCCGACGCCGTGCCCGTCGGCGCCGATCACGCCGTGCAGGAGCACCCGCGTGCCGTCCGCGGCGGTGCCCGCGGCGTCCGTGCCGAGGATCATCGGGAGCTGCTCGGGCCGCAGGCCCACGCCGCGCAGCGACCACAGGTCGTGGTGGTTGAGCGTCGCGGCGCGCACGCGCACCGTGGTCCAGTTCTCCCGGGGCTCCGGTGCGGGCCGTTCGCCCACCTCCAGGCCGTCGAGGGGGGAGTCGGGCGAGAACCGGGCGACGGTGGCGGCGAGCATGCGTCCCAACCTACTGGTGGTCGTCCCTCGCACGCGGACCCCGGAGGCCTGACCTGGAGGCCGGACCTGGAGATGCCCTAGGTTGTCCGCCATGCCTACAGGTGGGGTCGAGGAAGAGCTGGCCGCGGCGCGCGCGGCCGTCGTCGAGCACGCGCAGCAGTCCGCACGTCGTCAGGTCGCCGGCCGGGAGCTCGCCGCGGCGGAAGAGGCCCTGATCGCCGCGCGGGCCTCGCTCGCCGACGAGACGGCCGACGTCGCGCGGCTGGAGTCCCTGAGCCTCGTGCGGGTGTGGGCGGGTCTGCGCGGTGACCGCGCACAGCGGCTCGACGCCGAGCGCGCCGAGCAGCAGGCGGCCGAGTACGTCGCTGCGACGGCGCAGGCGCGCCGGGACACGGCGGAGCGCGAGCTGCGCGCCGTCGACGCCGGTCTGTCCGCCCTCGGCGACGCGCAGGCCCGGTGGCGCACCGCGCTCGCGGCGAAGGAGGAGTGGGTGCGCGGCGCCGGCGGCCCGGGAGCGGCCGAGCTCGCCGCGGTGGCCGAGCAGGTGGGCGGGTGGCGCGCCCAGCAGGTCGAGGTCGGTCAGGCGGAGGCGGCCGCCGAGCGGGCCGCGCGGGCGCTGGCCGCGGCGGAGGGGGAGCTGCGCAGCGCCGACGGCTGGTCCACCTACGACACGTTCTTCGACGGCGGCATGGTCGCGAGCATGGTCAAGCACGACAAGATGGACCGCGCCGCGGGCCTGCTGCGCACGGCGGACGCGGCGCTGCGGCATCTCACCGTCGAGCTGGGCGACCTCGGCGAGCAGGGGGTCGGCGGGGTCGGCGTCGACGGGCTCACCCGCACGCTCGACGTCTGGTTCGACAACATCTTCACCGACTGGTCGGTGCGGAACCGGATCGCCGAGGCCCGCGACCGCGTGGCAGCGGCGGGCCGCGCCGTCCACGAGGTCCGGCAGCGTCTCGCCGAGCGGTCCGCGGCCGCCGACGCCGAGCTCGCGGCGCTCGCCGCCCGGCGGGAGAACCTGCTCGTCGCCTGACCGGCGGCCCGCCGACCCGGCGGCATCCCGACCCGGCGGTCAGGGCGCGCCGACGTCGAACATCCAGGTGATGCCGTACCGGTCGGTCACCTGGCCGTAGAAGTCGCCCCACGGCGCCTTGTCGAACGGCATCGCGTCCGTGCCGCCCTCGGCCAGCTTCGCGTACGCGCCGGCGACGTAGTCGTAATCCTCGGGGCCGCCGGTCAGCGCGACGGTGACGCCGCTGGTGGGCGCGACGTACGGCATCATCGAGCCGGTGTCGGCGGCCATGAGGACGAGGCCGGACGGCGTCTCGAGCTGGCCGTGCATCACGAGGTCCTTGTCGGCGTCCTCGATCGGCATGCCGGCGTCCGCCGGCATGTCGCCGAACCTGCTGAGGTCGAGCTCGCCGCCGAGCACCGACCGGTAGAACTCCAGGGCTTCCGCGGCCTGGTCCTTGAAGCTGAGATACGGGGTGAGCCGGACCATGGTGCCTCCAGCAGCGCTGCGGGGTGGCTGGCCGCGCGGGTCGGCGGCCGCCCACCACGCTAGGCGCGGCCTCCGACACCCGCACCGCGATGGCTCCGGCCGGGCGGAGGTTCACCCGTCAGAGCATCTCCAGGGGCGCGGGTCCGCGCGGCGGCGGGAAGGCGGCGTCGAGCTCGGCGAGGTCCTCGGCGCCCAGGCGCAGGTCGCGCGCCGCGGCGTTCTCGCGCACGTGCTCGGCGGACGCGGACCGCGGGATGGCGACGACGCCCTCGCCCGCCAGCACCCACGCGAGCGCGACCTGTGCCGGTGTGGCGCCGTGCCGCCGGGCGACCTTCCGCAGCGCGGGGTCGCCGAGGATGCGCCCCTGCTCCACCGGCGAGTACGCCATGGTCGCGACGCCGCGCTCCCGGAGGAAGGGGAGCAGGTCGTGCTCCGGGCCGCGACGGGAGAGGTTGTAGAGCACCTGGTCGGTCTGGCACGCGCTGCCCAGCCCGCCGGCGACGCCGTCGAGCTCGAGCAGGTCGTCGACGTCGAGGTTGCTGACGCCCCAGCCGAGCACGTCGCCCGCCCGGACCAGCGCGTCGAGCGCGGCCGCAGTCTCCGCGAGCGGCACCCCGCCGCGCCAGTGCAGCAGGTAGAGGTCGAGACGGTCGGTGCCGAGCCGTCGCAGGCTGGCCCGGCACGCCTCCACGGTGCCGTGCGCGTCCGCGTTCCACGGGTACACCTTGCTGACCAGGACGACGTCGTCGCGATGCCCGGCCACGGCCTCGCCCACCAGCTCCTCGGCCGCACCCTCGCCGTACATCTCGGCGGTGTCGATCAGGGTGAGCCCCAGGTCGAGGCCGGTGCGCAGCGCGGCCAGCTCGTCGGCGCGGCGGGACGGAGTCTCGCCGAGGAACCAGGTGCCCTGGCCGAGCGCCGGCACGGTGCGCCCGTCGGGCAGGGTGACGGTGTCGCTCATCCCTCGATCATGCCGTTCGTGCCACGACGGCGCCCAGGTGTCGTCCGTCAGCCGGCGTCGTCCTCGTCCACGCCGTCGTCCAGACCGTCGTCCAGGCCGTCGATGCTCGCCCCCGCGAGGAAGTCGGCGACGATCGGCCCGAGCTGGTCGAACTCGATGAGGAAGCCGTCGTGCCCGTAGTCGGAGGTGACGATGCGCAGCGGCTCCGCCCCGGGCATCCACGCCGCGATGCGGCTCGCCTGCTCCGGCGGGAACAGCCGGTCGGAGTCCACCGCCACCACCAGCGCCCGCGAGGTGATCTGGGACAGCGCCGACTCGACGCCGCCGCGGTCGCGCCCCAGGTCGTGACTCAGCATCGACTCCGTGAGCACCAGGTAGGAGTTGGCGTCGAACCGGCGCGCGAGCTTGTCGCCGTGGTGGTCGAGGTACGACTGCACGGCGTACCGGCCGTCCTCGAGCGGGTCCTCGCCGCCCTGCGGCAGCCGGCCGAACCGCACGTCGAGCTCCGCCGCCGTCCGGTAGGTGGTGTGCGCGATCTGCCGGGCGATGGCGAGCCCGGTGTCCGGCCCGTCGCCGTCGGCGGCGTCGTAGTAGTCGCCGCCGCGCCACCGCGGGTCCGCGCGGATCGCGCCGAGCTGCGGGTGCGCCCAGGCGATCTGGTCGCCCGACGTCTGGGCCGTCGTCGCGATGGCGGCGATGCCGTCCACCGCGATCCCGGCCTCGGGGCCGAGCAGCGCCCACTCCAGCACGCGCAGCCCGCCCATCGACGCCCCGACGACGAGCGACCAGCGCTCGACGCCGAGCTGCCGGGCCAGCTCGATCTCCGCGGCGACCTGGTCGCGCGTGGTGATGCGGGGGAAGCGGGCGCCCCACGGCCGTCCGTCGGGGGCCGTGGACGCCGGGCCGGTCGTGCCCTGGCAGCCGCCCAGCACGTTGGGCGCGACGACGAACCAGCGGTCGGTGTCGATCGGGGCGCCGGGGCCGATCATGTCGGCCCACCAGCCGGCGGTCGGCTGGCCCGGCCCGGCGGGGCCGGTGACGTGCGCGTCGCCGGTCAGCGCGTGCAGCACGAGGACGGCGTTGGAGCCGTCGGGGGCCAGCTCGCCCCACGTCTCGTACGCGACCCGCACGTCGGGCAGCACGCCGCCCGCCTCCAGCTCGACCGCGCCGACGTCGACGAACCTCCGGTCGGCGGCAGGGCCGCCCTCGCGCCATGCGCCGGTGGCGGGAACCGGCGGCTTGACCCGGTCCCGCGAGACCGGCGTCGGGCGGACGGTGGGTGCGGCCTGGTGGCGGCCGCCCACCGACGGCACCGTGGCGGCGACGCCGCCACCGCACCGCGCGGAGGGGCCGGGAACCGCGGTCACGCGGCGGCCTCGTCGTCGGACGTCGAGCCGTCCGTCGCGCCGGCGAGGACGTCCGCCGCGGCGGCGAAGCCGAGCTCGAGGTCGGCGAGGATGTCCTGGATCCCCTCGAGGCCGACGGCGAGCCGCACCAGTGCCGGCGTCACGCCGGACTGCGCCTGCGCCTCCGGGGTGAGCTGCGAGTGCGTGGTCGACGCCGGGTGGATGACCAGCGAGCGCACGTCGCCGATGTTCGCCACGTGCGAGTGCAGCTCGAGTGCCGAGACGAAGGCGCGGCCGGCGGTGTTCGCCAGCCCCGGGTCGGCGACGTCGAGCTCGAACGCGACGACGGCGCCGGCACCCTTCGGGGCGTACTTCCGGGCGTTGTCGTGCCACGGCGACGACGGCAGGCCGGCGTAGTGCACGAGGCGCACGTCGGCGCGCTCCTCGAGCCACTCGGCCACGTGCTGCGCGTTGGACACGTGCCGCTCCACCCGCAACGACAGGGTCTCGAGCCCCTGGGCGAGCAGGAAGGCGTTGAAGGGTGCGACGGCGGGCCCGAGGTCGCGCAGCAGCTGGACGCGCGCCTTGAGCACGAACGCGAGGTTGGCGCCGAGCGCGGAGCCCACGCCGAGGTCGCGGGCGTAGACGAGGCCGTGGTAGCTCTCGTCCGGCTGGTTGAAGCCGGGGAAGCGCTCGGGCTGCGCGGCGTAGTCGAAGGTGCCGCCGTCGACGATGACGCCGCCGATGGCCGCGCCGTGGCCCCCGAGGTACTTGGTGGCCGAGTGCACGACGACGTCCGCGCCGTGCTCGATCGGGCGCACGAGGTACGGGGTGGCGACCGTGTTGTCCACGATGAGCGGCACGCCCACCTCGTGGGCGACGGTCGCGACGCCGGCGATGTCCAGCACGTCCGCGCGGGGGTTGGGGATCGTCTCGGCGAAGAACGCCTTGGTGGTCGGACGGGCCGCCGCGCGCCACGACCCGGGGTCGTGCGGGTCGTCGACGAACGTCGTCTCGATGCCCAGCCTCGGCAGCGTGTGGCGCAGCAGGTTGTAGGTGCCGCCGTACAGGCTCGGGCTGGCGACGACGTGGTCGCCGGCCTGGGCGACGTTGAGGATCGCGAGCGTCTCGGCGGCCTGCCCGGACGCGACGAGCAGCGCCCCGACGCCGCCCTCGAGGTCGGCGATGCGGGCCTCGACGGCCTCCTGGGTGGGGTTGCCGATGCGCGTGTAGATGGGGCCGAGGTCGGCGAGCGCGAACCGGTCGGCGGCGACGTCGGCGCTGGGGAACTCGAACGACGTGGTCTGGTAGATCGGCAGCGCACGGGCGCCGGTGACGGGGTCCGGGGTCTGGCCGGCGTGGATCTGGCGGGTCTCGAAGGTCCAGCTGGAGGTCATGACGTGCTCCTGGGGCTCGGTGTCTGGCGCTGGTCGGGCTCGGTCGGCGGTGATCGGGCCGCGGCGGGAACCAGGAGGCCTGCGCGTCTGGGGCGGGCCGCGGCGGTCGGCTGCGCACGCGGAGCGGATGGCTGGGTCGACGAGCGGCCGCAGGCAGGCGAACGTGCGCGGTGGTCAGCGGCACATTCGACGGGTCATGCGGACGACCGTAGCCCGGCGGCGTAGCGGGCGACACCCACGTCTCGCCATTCGGGACCAGAATATGGACGGCGTGTCGCCTTGCTAGGCGCGTCGTGAACGCCCTCTCGGGTGGCGGTCCAGGTCGCCCGGGGCGAGTCTGGGCGAGGTTGCCCGGAGCGCGTCCGCGTCTGACGACGCGTCTGCCCAGGGAGGAGCAGAACATGCCTCGCACCCCTCGCACCCCTCGTGCCGCGAGGGTCACGTCGTGGCTCGCCGTCGCGCTTCTCGGCGGTGCGCCCGTCGTCGCCGGGGGTGTGGCGTGGGCGGAGCCGCCGTCCGACGACGACGTCGCGGCCGCGCACGCCGCGGCGGACGCCGCCGCGCTCGACGTGGCCGGAGCGCAGGCGCGGCTGGACGCGATCCGCGCCGGGCTCGGGCGTGCCGAGGCCGCCGTCCAGACCGCCGCCGAGGACTACGCGGAGGCCCGCGAGGCCGTCGCTGCCGCGAAGCGCGAGACGGCCGAGGCGCGGGAGCGTGCCGACCGTGCCCAGCAGGCCGAGGACGGCGCCCGCGGGACGCTCGCCGAGGCGTATCGCACCACGGCACGGGCGGACGAGGACGGCCTCGGGCCGTTCGGCGTCGTCACCGGGGCGCGCGACGTCGGCGACGTCGTGTCGACCGAGGCCGCGCAGCGCGCGGTGGACCGGAAGGTCGCGGGCGCGCTCGCCCGGCAGGCGGACGTGCGCTCCGCCGCGCGCAACGCCGACGCCCGCTGGCAGGCGGCCCGCGACGCGCAGCAGGAGGCCGGCGCGGCGGCGGCGGCCGCCTTCGCCACCGCGGAGCGCACCGCCGCCGACCTCACCGCCCGCACCGCGGCGGCCGAGGACGAGCGCGACCGCCTGTTCGCGCGGCTCGCGGACCTGCGCAGCACCAGCGTCGAGCTCGAGCGGCAGCGCGAGGCCGACCGCCAGCAGAAGGCCGCCGCCGCACGGGAGGCCGCCGGGCGGGATCGGGCCGAGGACACAGCGTCGTCGGGCACGTCCGACGGGACCTCCGACCGGACGGACCGGGACCCGCAGGCCGGGGCGGAGCCCGAGCGACCGCGGTCCGGAGGCGCGGGCGACGGCGCGCGGGCCGACGACGAGGGGGCGGCCGAGCCCGACCCGCAGCCGACGCGCGCCCGCGAGCCCGCCCCGGACCCGGCGCCGCGGCCCGAGCCCAAGCCGGACCCCAAGCCCGATCCGCCGCCGGTCAGCGGCGTCGGCCAGGGCACCGCCGCGCAGGGCAGCGAGGCGCTGGCCTGGGCGCGCTCGAAGATCGGCGTCGCCTACCAGTGGGGCGGCGACGGCAACCCCGGCTACGACTGCTCGGGGCTGACCTCGGGGGCGTGGAACGCCGCGGGCGTGTGGATCACGCGCACGTCGCGGTCGCAGTACCTCACGGTCGGCAAGGTCTCCTACGACCGGATGCGCCCGGGCGACCTCATCTTCTACGCCAACGACACGTCCGACCCGTCGACCATCCGGCACGTGGCGATCTACGCGGGCGGCGGCATGATGGTCGAGGCCCCGCGCCCCGGGCTGACCGTGCGCGAGACCCCGGTCCGCTGGGACGAGGTCATGCCGTACGCCGGCCGCCCCTGACCTGTTGTGGGTGGGATCGTGGCCCGTTCCTGCGCCGAAACAGGGCCACGATCGCACCCACAGCTGTCGGAGGGGCGACCTGGGTCGTGACGACCGACGACCTGCGGGCGACGCGGGTCGGCCACGGTGCCCGCGACGCTGACGGGCATGACCTCACGCACTCGCCTCCTCCTGGCCCTCGTCTCCTGCGCCGCGGCGTTGCTCGCCGGCGTGCTGCACCTGCGGGGCGCGCCGCCCACCGGCTACTCGGCGATCTTCGCGCCGCGCGGGGTGGTGCCCGTCGCCGCGACGGTGGCCCTCGTCGCGCTGGGCCTGTGCGTGCGGCGCCCGCGGGCCGGCGTGCCGCTCGGGTGGGTGGCGGTCGTGCTGCTGTTCTGGGGCTCGGGCGGGCTGGCGCTCGAGGGCTTCCGCGCGTTCTTCGCCGTCACGGGCGTCCCGGCGGGGCAGTTCGCCGAGGTCGACGTGCCCGGCATGACCGTGCGCGCGCTGTCGGCGCTCGCGGCGGTCACGACCGTCCTGACCACCGCGGACGTCGCGCGGGCGGCCCGCCCGGTCGCCGCGCCGGGCCGCCGGTGGCCGCGGTACGTTGCCCTGGCGATGTGCGTCCCGTACCCGTCGCTCAAGCTCTACTGGTGGCTCGGCGGCCCGGTCGGACGCCCTGAGAGCAGCACGGAGGGGGTGCCCTGGATGGAGGTCGCGCTGTTCGCCACCGGGGCCCTGGTCGTGCTCGGGCTGACGGGTCCGCGGGCCGTCGGCCGGCTGCGGCCCCTGCTGCTGGCGGCGGGCTGGCTCGGCTCGACCGCCGCGCTCACGATGGGCGCGCTCATGCTGTTCGGCACCCTCGGGCAGCTGCTCGGGCTGACCGCGGGCCCCGTGGACCTCAGCGCCGGCGCCATCACCGGGCTGGTGGCCCTGACGTACGGGAGCTGGCTCGCCGTCGGGGTGGCGCTGCTCGCCGCGACCCTGCACGCGCAGGACGGGCGACGCCCGGTCCATCCCGCCCGGACGGCCGCGGTGGGCGCCGGATGACGCCCGTGCCCTCCCGCGGCGACGTCGTCCTCGCCGCGGTCGCCGCCGTCGCGCTCCTGCCCGCCACGGCCGTGATCGCGGTCCGCTCCCTGCCCGCGGGGACGGCGACGGCGCTGGTGGCGCTGGCCGCGGTGGCGCACGTCGCGATCGCCTGGCGCCGCGCGGCGCCGGTCGCCTCGCACCTGCTGGTGCTCGCCGCGCTCGCGGGCCAGCTCGCGCTGACCGGCCTGTTCCTGCTGCTGCCGTCGGCCCTGCTCGTCTGGCTGTCCGTGGCCGCGTGCGCGGCGTGGTCGGCGCGACCGTGGCTGCCCGCCGCGACGGGGGTCGCCGGGGTGGCCGCGGCGGTGCTGCGGTACGCGGACGACCCCGCCGTCCGCGGGTCCGGCTTCGGCCCCGCCCCGTGGCTGCTGGGCCTGCTGCTGCTCGCGCTCCTCGCCGCGTCGTGGGCAGCGGGCCTGGTGCGGCGCGCGCAGGACGCCGCCCGACGGGCCGCCGAGGAGCGGCATGCCGCGGTGGCCGCGGAGCAGGACGCGTTCGCCGGCCGCGCGGCCCTCGCCGAGCGGGCGCGCATCGCCCGCGAGATGCACGACGTCGTCGCGCACTCCCTCGCGGTGGTGGTCGCGCAGGCGCGCCTCGGGCGGGCGGCGCCGGACCGCGCCCAGGAGGCGCTCGCGGCGGTCGAGGAGGCCGGCCGCTCGGCGTCGGGCGAGCTGCGGGGGCTGCTGCACGTGCTGCGTGCGGGGGACGGCGCCCCGTCGGGCCCGGCGCCTGGCGACGCCGCACGGCACGATGCCCTTGCAGGGGCTGCGCCGGCCCCGGGCCTGGACGACCTGCCCGCCCTCGTGGCGCGGGTGCGCGCGGCAGGCCGCGCGGTCGACCTCGACGTCGCGGGGGAGCCGCAGCCCCTCGGCCCCGCCGCCCAGCTCGCCGTCTACCGCGCGGTGCAGGAGGCGCTCACCAACACCGCGCGGCACGCCGGCCCGGGCGCGGTGTCCCGGGTGGCGCTGACCTGGCGCGACGAGGGGCTGGAGGTCCTGGTGGCGGACGACGGCGGCACCGAGCGTATGGACGGGGAGCACCAGGGCGACGGAATGGGTCTGCGAGGGATGCGCGAGCGTGTGGAGGCGGTCGGCGGCCGGCTCGAGGTGCGTCGCGGCGACGGCTGGGCGGTCGTGGCGACGCTGCCGGCCGGCCCGGGACGGGCGGAGGAGGCGTGGTGATCCGGGTGCTGGTGGCCGACGACCAGGACCTCGTGCGCGCGGGGGCCGTGGCGGTGGTGGACGCGGCGCCGGACCTGACGGTCGTGGCGGAGGCGGCCGACGGTGCCGCCGCCGTCGAGGCGCAGCGCCGCCATCGTGCGGACGTCGTGCTCATGGACGTGCGGATGCCCGTGCTCGACGGCATCGAGGCCACCCGGCGGCTGGTCGCGGGCGCCACGGACGGGTCGCTGCCGCCGTGCCGCGTCGTCGTCCTCACGACGTTCGACCTGGACGAGTACGTCTACGGCGCCCTGCGGGCCGGGGCCAGCGGCTTCCTGCTCAAGGACGCGCCGACGCACGACCTGCTCGCCGCGGTCCGCACCGCCCACCGGGGCGACGCCGTCGTCGCGCCGTCCGCCACCCGGCGCCTGCTGGCGCAGGTCGTGCCGCGCCTGCCCGACGTCGCCGCCCGCGAGGCCGCGGCCGCGGCCCTGTCGGAGCGCGAGCTCGCGGTCGTGCGGCTGCTCGCCGAAGGGCTGTCGAACGCGGAGATCGGCCTGCGGATCTTCGTCTCCGAGGCGACCGTCAAGACGTACGTCGGCCGGATCCTCGCCAAGCTGGACCTGCGCGACCGCGTCCAGGTGGTCGTCTGGGCGTTCCGCACGGGCCTCGCGGACGCCTGACCGGTCAGTCCTGGTCCGGGGCGGGCCAGACCATCGTCAGCTGGTGCGCCCGCCCGCCGTCCGCGAGCCGCAGCCCCGGCACCGCGGGGGTGGCGCCGTGCGGCACGAAGCCGCTGCGCGCGAAGAACCGCGCGGCGCGCTCGTTCTCCACGAGGGTCTGCAGGTACGCACCCGGCACGCCGGCGTCGCGCACGTGCGCCTGGAAGGCGGCCATGAGCCCCTGGGCGAGCCCGGTGCCGCGGCCCTCGGGTGCCACGTTCACGTGCAGGTGGGCGGGCCAGCGTGGGTCGTCGATCTCCCCTGCGGCGGCCTCGCCGGCGCGCTTGTCCCGGGCGCCGTCGCGCAGGCTGCGGGCGAAGAACGGCATCGAGCGGGGGCGCAGCACCACGAGGTGCCGCGAGATCGCGCGGACCATGCGGTCCTCCTCGCTCGGCACCGCGCCGCGCCCGAGCGACCCGGCGAGGTAGCCGACGAGGGCGCCGTCGGCCACGGCGACGAAGACCGACTCCGGCTCGTGGTCGAGGTACGGCGTGAGGTAGATGGCGGCCTCGGACGGCGCGTGCCGCCACAGCGCGCCGGTGGGGGAGCCGTCGCCGGCGCGCGCGAAGAGCGCGAGCAGCTCGTCACGGTCCGCGGCGTCGTACCGGCGGACGGTCCCCCCGGCGGTCACGGCCGGACCAGCACCTTGGTGGCGCGGCGCTCGTCCATCGCGGCGTACGCCTCGGCGACGTCGGCGAGCGGCAGCTCCAGGTCGAAGACCTTGCCGGGCACGATCGCGCCGGACAGGACGTCGGGCAGCAGCGTCTCCATGTAGCGGCGGGCCGACGCCATGCCGCCGCCGATGGTGATGTTGCGGTCGAACAGGCGTCGCACGCTCAGGTCGGGTCCGTGCGGCACCCCGACGAACCCGACCCGCCCGCCGCCGCGCACGACGTCGAGGGCGGTGTCCATCGACTGCTCGGTGCCGACGCACTCCAGCGCGGCGTCGGGGAGGTCCCCGTCGAGCAGGTCGCGCACGGCCGCGAGCCCTTCCTCGCCGCGCTCGGCGACGACGTCGGTGGCGCCGAACTCGCGGGCGAGGGCCGCGCGGTCGGCGTGCCGGCTCATGGCGATCACCCGCTCGGCGCCGAGCAGGCGGGCGCCGATCACGCCGGACAGCCCGACGGCGCCGTCCCCGACCACGACGACCGTGTCGCCGGCGGACACGCCCGCGGAGAACGCCGCGTGGTACCCGGTGGACATCACGTCGGCGAGGGTGAGCAGGTGGGGGACCAGCCCGGCGGCCTCGAGCTCGGCCTCCGGCCGCCCGACAGGGAACAGGGAGTGCTGCGCGAGCGGGATGCGCACGCGCTCGCCCTGGGCGCCGTCGACCGGGTTCCCCCAGCGGTCGGTGGAGCCGAAGCCGGTGACGAGGTCGCACGCCGCGGGGTAGCCGGCGCGGCACGCCTGGCACTCGCCGCAGCTCATGGTGAACGGGAGGATGACGAAGTCGCCCACCTGCGCGGACGTCACGTCGGCGCCGAGCTCCTCGACCACGCCCACCAGCTCGTGCCCGATGGGGCGCGGCCTCTTCACGGCGGAGACGCCGCGGTAGGGCCACAGGTCGGAGCCGCAGACGCAGGCGGCGACGACGCGGACCACCGCGTCGCCGGGGGTGAGGATCTTCGGGTCCGGGCGGTCCTCGACGCGGACGTCGCGGGGCCCGTGGATGACGGCTGCACGCATGGGCACACGGTAGACCGCTCCGACGTCCCTCGGCTGCCCGGCGACGTTCATCCACAGGTCGCTGGTCTCCGACCCCGCGTGCCGCTACCTTTCAGCCAACAACGAGAGAACGGGCTGCTCATGCACGGTGCACGACGTCGGGTGGTCGCGACGGTCACGACGTGGCTCGTCACCCTGGGACTGGTCGTGACGGGGGCGCTGGCACCCGCGGCGGCCGTCGCGGAGGGGGAGTCGTCCACGACGGTCTCGGTGCCGCACGCGCGGTGGTGGCTGGGCGAGGAGGTCACGGCCGACGTCGCCGTCCTCCACGACGGGGCGGACGCCGAGGGCTACCTCGTCGCGAGGGTCGACGGCCACCTGGCGGGCGACGCGGTGGCGCTCGCAGGGGGTCACGGGACCGTGACCCTCCCGGTGCGGGGCATCGAGGTCGGCGAGCACCTGCTGGAGGTCACGCACCGCCAGGTCGGCAACCCGGAGCCACTGTCCGTGGGCTCCGTCGCCTTTCGCGTGGACCCGCCCGCGCGTCCGGTGATCCCGGGGTCGCGCGTCTACGGAGACCCGGCGGACGTCCGGGTCGACCTGACCGGGACGGACCGGCCCCGGTCGGGCGAGATCACGCTGGCCTCCGAGACGGGGCTGGTCCTCGGGGCGGCGGCTCTGGTCGACGGCGTCGCGGACGTCCGCGTCCCCGGCACGGGGCTCGCGCCGGGGCGCACGTACCGGATGACCCACCGTGACGCACCGGGCGGGACGGTGATCGGGACCTGGGTCGTCGACGCGAACGTCACGAAGCGGCCTGCGACGCTCACCGTCCAGACGTCGTCGACGTGGCGGGTCGGTCAGACCGCGACCGTGACGGTGAAGGCGACCACGGACTTCGGGCCGGTCACCGGGAGGGTCGACGTCCGACGGTGGATGGCGGGCGGCAGCACGGGCTCCCTCGGAGTGGTGACGCTGCGGGACGACGGTACGGCGACGGTGAAGGTCGACCCCGACCGCCTGGGCATCGGCACCGACCGGCCGGTCTTCGTCGTCCTCGACAGCGCGGGGTGGACGGCACCGACGGTGCGGCGTGACGTGTCGGTGAAGCCTCGCTACCAGACGTGGGTCGACGTCGACACCCGGGAATACCCCGTCCCGTGGCGGTATGGGACGGCCCGGCGGGTGTACTTCTCGGTGGCCTCGGAGACCGGCGCTCGGCTCGACGGGAAGGTCACGCTCGCCAAGGGCTCGCGGACGCTCGGCACGGTGCGCGTCGTGGACGGCAAGGGGTCGCTCCTGGTGGGGGGCACGGCCTTGGCTCCGGGCTGGCACAGCCTCGATGCCGACTTCACGCCGACGTCCACCAAGTACGACACGGGCTGGTACGGCGTGCGCGTCCACGTGGAGAAGGCACGGCCGAGCGTGCGGCTGACGATGCCGACGACGCGCTACCGGGTGAAGGCGAACCTCGGGAGGTCCGAGCCGGGCACGGTGCGGGTGCGCACCACCGGGATGCCGGAGCGCGGCCGGCTGGTGCTGGAGACGCGCAGCCCGCGGGCGAAGAACGCCGGCTGGCGCACGCGGTGGGCCACGGACTGGGTGCTGACGACGAGCGACCGCGGGGTGCAGCGCGTCAAGGTCCCGGCGACGTACCTCCGCACCGCGGACGGGAGGCGAGGCAAGGTCTACCTGCGGTTCCGGTACGTGCCGTCGGACTCGGCGCACGTCGCGACGGTCGTGTCACCGAGGGTGACGATCACGCGCTACTGACGCAGGGACGACGACGGCGCCGCACCCGGTGGGGTGCGGCGCCGTCGTCGTGCGGTGCGGACGGTCAGTGACCGTCGTAGTAGCCGGTGTCCTTGGCGCGCTGGAACGAGCGCTCGATCTCGGCCTCGGCGTCCGCGCGGCCCACCCAGTGGGCGCCCTCGACGGACTTGCCGGGCTCGAGGTCCTTGTAGACCTCGAAGAAGTGCTGGATCTCCAGGCGGTGGAAGTCGGAGACGTCGTCGATGTCCTGCCGCCACGCGGCGCGCTGGTCGCCCAGGGGCACGCAGAGCACCTTGTCGTCGCCGCCGGCCTCGTCGCGCATGCGGAACATGCCGAGCGCGCGGCAGCGGATCAGGCAGCCGGGGAACGTGGGCTCCTCCAGCAGCACGAGCGCGTCCAGCGGGTCGCCGTCCTCGCCGAGGGTGCCCTCGATGAACCCGTAGTCGTCCGGGTAGCGGGTCGAGGTGAAGAGCATGCGGTCGAGGCGGATGCGACCGGTCTCGTGGTCGACCTCGTACTTGTTCCGCTGGCCCTTCGGGATCTCGATCGTGACGTCGAACTCCACTGTTCCTCCATGCTCGGGACGTGCTCGGGGAGATGCTTCGGACATGCTCGCTGCGGGCATGCTCGGTGCGGACGCCCTGTCAAAGTGTGCCATGCGCGAGCGTGCCCGCCCGGTGCGGTGCGGCGGCGTCGAACCGCTGACGGACGTGGGAAGATACGCACGGAGCGCGCCACGGGATCCGGGTTGTGACGATGCTCACGGACAGCTCACGGACTGCTCAGGGGCGCGGGAGGACGAGATGGGGTGGCGGGCCAGCGTCGGCGCCACCGTGACGACAGTGGTCGTGCTCTTCAGCGGCTATCTCGTGGCGGACGCCCTCGACGTCGTCCCCGGCATGCTCACCACCGCCTCGCCGCCCGCGCCGGCGGCCCCCTTCCCGACGGCTCCCGGCGCCACCACGGGCCCGACCCCCGAGCGCTCGCTGCCCGACCTGCCCTCCGACGCGCCGGAGCCCGCGGCGTCGGCCGTCGGCAAGCTCGTCACCGGGCTGACCAAGGACGACCGTCTGGGCAAGCGGGTCGGCGCGCTCGTCGTCGACGCGGCGTCCGGCGAGACGCTCGGCGCGGCCGCCCCGGACCGGGCGATGATCCCCGCCTCCACGCAGAAGCTCTTCACGGCCGTGGCCGCGCTCGCCGGCCCGGGCGGCGACACGACGCTCCCGACGACGGCGGTGCTCGACGAGACGCACCTCGTGCTGGTGGGCGGCGGCGACATGATGCTCGCTGCCGGCGCCGGCCACGCCGAGGCGGTGAACGGGCGCGCGGGCCTCGGCGACCTCGCGGACCAGGCGGCCGCGCAGGTGCTGGACGCCGGGCAGGACACGGTGACCCTCGGCCTGGACGACAGCCTGTTCTCGGGGCCCGCCGTCCCCGCCGACGTGCCCGCCGCGGACGTCAAGGACGGCTACACCGCCCCGGTCGCCGCGCTCGCCGTCGACGTCGCGCGCACGACGGACGAGGAGTACGCGCCCCGCCAGAAGGATCCGGCGATGGCGGCCGCCCGCACGTTCGCGAAGGCGTTGGAGAAGCGGGGCGTCACCGTGCGCGGTGAGGTCTCCCGCGAGACGGCGCCGTCGTCGGCGCGCGAGGTCGGCCGGGTGGAGTCCGCACCCCTGCGCGACGTCGTCGGCGACATGCTGCGCCGCTCGGACAACGCCATCACCGAGGTCGTGGGGCGGATCGTGGCGCTCGACGCCGGCGATCCCGGCACCGGCGCGGCCGCGATCCAGGCCGTGACGGCGCAGGTCGAGGAGCTCGGCGTCGACATGGACGGAGCCACGCTCGTGGACCTGTCCGGGCTGGGCCGCGGGTCGAGGGCGACGCCCGGCCAGCTCGCCGCGGTGCTGACCCTCGCCGTCGACCCCGACCACCCCGAGCTGCGCGACGTCGCCGACGGCCTCGCCGTCGCGGGCCTGAACGGCACCCTGCACGACCGCTACCCGAAGTCGAACCCCGGCCGCGGATACGTCAACGGCAAGACGGGGAGCCTGCCGAGGGTCACCGGCCTGGCGGGCACCGTCGTCACGGCCGACGACCGGCTCCTCGTGTTCGTCACGCTCGCGGACAAGGTGCCCGAGGGCGGTGCCGCCGGTGCGCGGGTGATCTTCGACAGCTTCGCGGGCCACCTCGCCGACTGCGGCTGCCGGTAGGCGCGGTCGACGCAGTCGGCATGCCCGGCGGTGGTTACCGTGGTCCCGTGACCACGCCCGCCCCCGCCACCGAGCCCCTGCTGGACTGGACGGCGGCGGCCCAGATCGCCGCGCGGCTCGCGCGCCCGGGGGCCGCGGCCCCGCGCGACGACCTGGACGCCCTGGTCGCCGGGCTGCGCGCCGCGGCCGGGGACGCCGTCGGGCACGTGCTGGAGGTCACGGGCATGACGCCGGCGACGCCCCGCGCGGCGGGTGCGCTCGGCGACGTGCACGTCGTGGACCGGGCGGGCTGGGCCCGCGCCAACGCCCAGTCGATGCGGGCCATGACCGACCCCGTGATGGCGGCGCTCGCGGCGGACGTGCCGGCGCCGTCGTCCGCCGCGCGACTGGCCGGGGCGGCCGAGGTCGGGGGCCTGCTCGCGCTGCTGTCGGGCCGGGTGCTCGGGCAGTTCGACCCCTACGGGGCGGGCCACGCGCCCGGGGACGGACGGCTGCTGCTCGTGGCGCCCAACGTGCTGCAGGTCGAGCGCGCGCTCGGGCTGCGCCCGCGCGACTTCCGCCTGTGGGTGTGCCTGCACGAGCAGACGCACGCCCTCCAGTTCGCCGCCGCGCCGTGGCTCGCCGACCACCTGGTGGGGCGGGTCGGAGACCTGATGAGCGGCGTCACCCGCAGCTCGGTCGCGATGGCGCGCGCCCCGCTGCGGGAGAAGGCCGCGGTGGTCGGGCGCACCGTGCTGCGGGCGGTGCGCGGCGAGCTCGTCACCCCGCTCGACGGCATCCTCGGCCCCGAGCAGCGCCGCGAGCTCGAGGAGATCACCGCCGTCATGGCCCTGCTCGAGGGGCACGCCGACGTGATGATGGACGCCGTCGGGCCGCGCGTCGTGCGGTCGGTGCGCACCATCCGCGCGCGGTTCGAGAAGCGGCGCGACGGCGAGGGGGCACCCGCGCTCGACGTCGTGCTGCGCCGCGTGCTCGGCATGGACGCCAAGCTCGCGCAGTACCGCGACGGAGCCGCGTTCGTGCGGGCCGTCGAGGAGCGGGTCGGCCGCGGCGGGCTCAACGCCGTCTGGTCCGGGCCCGGGCACCTGCCGTCCGCCCGCGAGATCGCCGACCCGCGCGCCTGGGTGCGCCGCGTGCACGGCTGACGGCGGGCGGACGACGAGATGGCCCGCGTCGACCCGGCGCTCGCGGCGGCCCGCGCGGCTGTGCGGGCCGAGCTGGCCGACCTCGCGCGCGACGGGGGCCTGGACCCCGGCGGCCTGGTGCTCGTCGCCTGCTCCGGCGGCGCGGACAGCCTCGCGCTCGCCGCCGCGGCCGCGCTCGAGGCACCCCGCGTGGGCCGGTCGGTGCGCTCGGCGGGGTTCGCGGTCCGGGTCGGGGCGGTCGTCGTGGACCACGGGATGCAGCCGGGCTCCGACGCCGTGGCGGTCACGGCGGCCGCGCGGTGCCGCGACCTCGGCCTCGACCCGGTGCTCGTGCGGAGGGTCCGGGTCGACGCCGGTCCCGGGTCGACCGGGCCGGAGGGTGCCGCCCGCGCCGCCCGGTACGCCGCGCTCGACGGCGTGGCGGAGGAGACCGGGGCCGTCGCCGTCCTGCTCGGCCACACGCTCGACGACCAGGCGGAGTCCGTGCTGCTCGGGCTGGCGCGGGGGAGCGGGTCGCGGTCGCTGGCGGGGATGCCTCGCCGCCGCGGCGGCTACCGGCGGCCGTTCCTCGGCCTGCGCCGCGCGCAGACCGAGGCCGTGTGCGCCGCCGTCGGCGTGGACTACTGGACCGACCCCACCAACCTGCTGCCGGGCGACGACGCGGCCGGCGGAGGTGGCACCGTCGTGCCCGTCCGCACGCGGGTACGGGCCGCCGTCGTGCCCGCCCTGGAGGACGCGCTCGGGCCGGGCGTCGTCGAGGCGCTGGCGCGCACCGCGGACCAGCTGCGCGACGACGCGGACGCGCTCGACACCCTGGCGGCGGAGCTGCTCGCCGCCGCGACCCTGTCGCCGGCTGCGTCAGAGACGGAGCCCACCACGGTGAACCACACGTCCGACAGCGCGGCGGGGGCACTGGTGCTCGACGTCGGCCCTCTCGCGCAGGCCCACGCAGCCCTGCGCCGTCGTGCCCTGCGGTCGGCGGCGCTGGCCGTCGGATGCCCGCCCGGCGCGACGACGGCGCGGCACGTGGACGCGCTGGACGCGCTCGTCGTCTCGTGGCGTGGGCAGGGAGCCGTCCACCTGCCGGGCGACGCCCGAGCGCTCCGCGCGTGTGGCAGGCTCTACCTGCGCCCCGCCGAGCCGCACCCCGCCGGGGCGGCGCACCCCCCAGCCCCAACCCCGCCCCTCGAGGAGTGACCGTGGACCAGTCGGACGTCTCAGGCGACCTCGCCAACATCCTGCTCACCGAGGAGCAGATCGGCACCAGGCTCGACGAGATCGCCACGCAGATCGACGCCGACTACGCGGGCAAGGACCTGCTGCTGGTCGGCGTCCTCAAGGGCGCCGTCATGGTCATGGCCGACCTCGCGCGCCGGCTGCACCACCCCGTGCAGATGGACTGGATGGCGGTGTCGTCCTACGGGTCGGGCACCAAGTCGTCCGGCGTGGTGCGCATCCTCAAGGACCTCGACGCCGACCTCACGGGCCGCAACGTGCTCATCGTCGAGGACGTCATCGACTCCGGACTCACGCTCTCGTGGCTCGTCGCGAACCTGCGGTCCCGGGGCCCCGAGTCGGTGGAGATCGCGACCATGCTCCGCAAGCCCGACGCCGCGAAGGTGGACGTCGACGTGCGCTACGTCGGCTTCGACATCCCGAACGAGTTCGTCGTCGGCTACGGCCTCGACTACGCCGAGAAGTACCGCAACCTGCCGTTCGTCGGCACGCTCGCGCCGCACGTCTACAGCTGACGGCCCGCCGACGAGATGCCGTCGCGCCCTGGGCGAACACCCACGGTTCGTCCACACTCGGCGTGTAGCGTCGTGAACCACACATTGCCCGACGGAAGGGAAGCGGGGAACCGTCCCCGTCGCCGATGAACATCAAGAAGATCCTGAGCGGCCCGATCATCTGGATCGTGGTCGGCCTGCTGCTCGTCTCGCTGGCCTTCAGCGCGTTCAACACCGAGCGGGTGTCGCGGATCGAGACCTCCCAGGGGCTCGAGCTGCTCACCGGTGACACGGTCGACCACGCCCTCGTCGTGGACGGGGAGCAGCGCGTCGAGCTGGAGCTGAGCGAGAAGTACGTCACCGGCGCGGGCACCGAGAGCGAGCAGGACCACGGCACGAAGGTCGAGTTCTTCTACGTCGCGCCGCAGGGCGAGACGGTGGCGTCGGCGGTCGAGAAGGCCGACCTCCCGAAGGGCTTCGACTCCGAGGTGCCGCAGCCGAGCTTCTGGAGCTCGATGCTGGGCTTCCTCATCCCGTTCCTCATCATCGGCGTGGTCTTCTGGTTCATCCTGTCGCGGATGCAGGGCGGCGGGCGCAACGGCGTCATGGGCTTCGGCAAGTCCAAGGCCAAGCTCATCAGCAAGGACATGCCGCAGGTGACGTTCGCCGACGTCGCGGGCGTGGACGAGGCGGTCGAGGAGCTCCACGAGATCAAGGAGTTCCTCGAGGACCCGGCGAAGTTCCAGGCCGTGGGCGCCAAGATCCCCAAGGGCGTGCTGCTGTACGGCCCGCCGGGAACCGGCAAGACCCTCCTCGCGCGCGCCGTCGCGGGCGAGGCCGGGGTGCCGTTCTACTCGATCTCCGGCTCGGACTTCGTCGAGATGTTCGTCGGCGTCGGCGCCTCCCGCGTGCGCGACCTGTTCGAGCAGGCGAAGAACAACTCGCCGGCGATCATCTTCGTCGACGAGATCGACGCCGTCGGCCGCCACCGCGGCGCCGGCATGGGCGGCGGGCACGACGAGCGCGAGCAGACCCTGAACCAGATGCTCGTCGAGATGGACGGCTTCGACGTCAAGACGAACGTCATCCTCATCGCCGCCACCAACCGGCCCGACATCCTCGACCCGGCGCTGCTGCGGCCGGGCCGCTTCGACCGCCAGGTGGCCGTCGAGGCCCCGGACCTCAAGGGCCGCGAGCACATCCTCAAGGTGCACGCGCAGGGCAAGCCGATGGTCGAGAGCATCGACCTGGCCGTCGTCGCGCGCCGCACGCCCGGCTTCACGGGCGCCGACCTGGCGAACGTCCTCAACGAGGCCGCGCTGCTCACCGCGCGCAGCGGCGCCCAGCTGATCGACGACCGCGCGCTGGACGAGGCCATCGACCGCGTCATCGCCGGCCCGCAGAAGCGGACCCGCGTGATGCAGGTCAAGGAGCAGAAGATCACCGCGTACCACGAGGGCGGGCACGCCCTGGTCGCGGCGGCGATGCGCTACACGGACCCCGTCACCAAGGTGACGATCCTGCCGCGCGGCCGGGCCCTCGGCTACACGATGGTGATGCCGATGGAGGACAAGTACTCCACCACCCGCAACGAGCTGCTCGACCAGCTCGCGTACGCGATGGGCGGCCGCGTGGCCGAGGAGATCGTCTTCCACGACCCGACCACGGGCGCGAGCAACGACATCGAGAAGGCCACGGCGACCGCGCGCAAGATGGTCACCGAGTACGGCATGAGCGAGAAGGTCGGCGCCATCAAGCTCGGCAGCGGGTCCGGCGAGCCGTTCCTGGGCCGCGACATGGGCCACCAGCGCGACTACTCCGAGTCCGTCGCCGGCACCGTGGACCACGAGGTGCGCAAGCTCGTCGAGGCGGCGCACGACGAGGCGTGGCAGGTGCTCACCCAGTACCGCGACGTGCTCGACGACCTGGTGCTGCGCCTGCTGGAGAAGGAGACGCTCAACCAGGCGGAGCTCGCCGAGGTCTTCGCCCCCGTCGTCAAGCGCGAGCCGCGCGACGTGTGGCTGTCCAGCGAGCAGCGCACCGTGCACACGCGCGGGCCGATCATGACGGACGCCGAGCGCGCCGCGTCCAACGGCAACGGGCAGGCCGTCGTGCCGCAGGACGAGGCCGCCATCGTGGGCAACGAGAGCGACCTGCAGGAGGCCGGCCCCGGCCTCGGCAGCGACAGCGAGTCCCCGGCGGCAGGGGACAACCGGTGACCGACCCGGTGACGGACCTGGGCATGCGGGCTGCCGTCGACGTGCCGCCGTACGACTCCGACCGCGCCGAGGCCGCCGTCCGCGAGCTGCTGCTCGCGGTCGGGGAGGACCCGGACCGCGAGGGGCTCAAGGAGACGCCGGCCCGCGTGGCGCGCGCCTACCGTGAGATCTTCGCGGGGCTGCGCCAGGAGCCCGAGGACGTGCTGACCACCACCTTCGACCTCGGCCACGAGGAGATGGTGCTGGTGCGCGACATCGAGGTGTACTCGACGTGCGAGCACCACCTGGTGCCGTTCCACGGCGTCGCGCACGTGGGCTACATCCCCAGCACGGACGGGCGCATCACGGGCCTGTCCAAGATCGCTCGGCTCGTCGAGGTGTACGCCCGGCGCCCGCAGGTGCAGGAGCGCCTGACGACGCAGATCGCCGACGCGATGGTGCGCATCCTCGAGCCGCGCGGCGTCCTCGTCGTGGTGGAGTGCGAGCACCTGTGCATGTCGATGCGCGGGGTGCGCAAGCCCGGCTCGCGCACCGTGACGTCGGCCGTGCGCGGCATCATGCAGAGCGCGACCACCCGCGCCGAGGCCATGAGTCTCGTCATGGGGCGGTGACCCGGGCATGACCGCGCACCCGCGCGACGCGGTGGTCGCCGGGCTCCCGGAGCTGTCCGGCGTGGGCCGCTGCCTCGTCATGGGCGTCGTGAACATCACGCCCGACTCGTTCTCCGACGGCGGCCGCTGGTTCGACGCCGACGCGGGCGTGCAGCACGGCCTCGACCTGCTGGCCGAGGGCGCGGAGATCCTGGACGTGGGCGGCGAGTCCACCCGGCCGGGCTCCGCCCGCGTGGACGAGGCGGAGGAGCTGCGCCGCGTGGTCCCCGTCATCGAGCGGCTCGCGGCGCACGGCGCCGTCGTGTCGGTGGACACGACGCGGGCGTCGGTCGCCGAGGCGGCGGTCGCGGCGGGGGCCCGGATCGTCAACGACGTCTCGGGCAGCTACGCGGACCCCCGCATGGGCCACGTCGTGGCGGGGACGGGCGTGGCGTACGTCGCGATGCACTGGCGCGGCCATGCGGACGTCATGGACGGCCTCGAGGTGTACGACGACGTCGTCGCGGAGGTGCGCGACGAGCTCGCGGCCCGCATGGACTCGCTGGTCGCGGTCGGCGTGGACCCGGAGCAGGTCGTGCTCGACCCGGGCCTGGGCTTCTCGAAGGCCGGGGTGCTGAACTGGCCGATCCTCGCGCACCTGGACGCCCTGCACTCCCTCGGCCGTCCGGTGCTCGTGGGCGCGTCGCGGAAGCGCTTCCTGGGGCACCTGCTCGAGGGCACGCGCGGCCTGCCCGCCGACGAGCCCGCGCCGCCGCTCGAGCGCGACGACGCCACCGCCGCGATCTCCGCGCTGTCCGCCGCCGCCGGCGCGTGGGCGGTGCGGGTGCACGCCGTGCGCGCGAGCGCCGACGCAGTCCGGGTCGCGGACGCCTGGACGTCGGCCGCCCGCGACGTGGAGGATGCCGGGGTGACCGCACCGGTACACCCCACCCACGCCGTGGGCGGAGCAGGAACCGCCGCCGATGAGGAGGGCCCCTCGTGACGTTCGCCGCAGCCGTACCGGGACCGGACGGACAGCCGCTCGACCAGATCCGCCTCGCCGGCGTCACGGCGACGGGACACCACGGGGTGCTCGCGCACGAGCGCGCCGACGGCCAGGTCTTCAGCGCCGACGTCGTGCTGCACCTGGACACCCGCGCGGCCGCGTCGTCGGACGACCTCGGGCAGACCGTGAGCTACGCCGACGTCGCCCAGGACGTGCACGACGTCCTCGCGGGCTCCCCGGCCGACCTCGTGGAGACCGTCGCCGAGCGGATCGCCGCCGTGGCGCTGAGCCACGAGGCGGTGCAAGCCGTCGACGTGCGCGTGCACAAGCCGCAGGCGCCGATCCCGGTCCCGTTCGACGACGTCGCGATCGTCGTGCGCCGCGACCGCGCGCGGCCGCCCGTGGTCGACGCCGCGCCGTTGGCCGAGGCGAAGGAGGCCGCCGTGCCCGTCCCGCCGGTCGCGCCCGTCCCTCCGCTCGAGCCGGCCGAGGTGCACGCGCCCGTCCCGCCGGCTCCCGTCGCCGTGGCGGCGCCGGTCGCTCCTGTCGAGCCCGCTGCGCCCACTGAGGCGCCCGCGCCGGAGCCTCCGGCGGACCCCCTGGACGCCACGCCCGCCGAGCCGGTCGACGCCGTGCTGGCGCTCGGGGCGAACCTCGGGGACGCGCAGGTCACGCTGCGCCAGGCGGTGACGGACGTGGACCGGCTGCCGGGCGTGCAGGTCATGGAGGTCTCGCCGCTCGCGCGCACCGCCGCCGTGGGCGGGCCGGAGCAGCCGGACTACCTCAACGCCGTGCTCGTCGTGCGCACCACGCTGTCGCCGCGCGAGCTGCTGCGCAGCACGCAGCAGGTGGAGGCCCAGCACGGCCGCGTCCGCGAGGAGCGCTGGGGGCCGCGCACCCTCGACGTCGACATCGTGCAGTACGGCTCGCTCGCCGTGACCGCCCCCGACCTCGAGCTGCCGCACCCGCGCGCGCAGGAGCGGGCCTTCGTGCTCGTGCCGTGGGCCGAGGTGGCGCCGGACGCAGTGCTCGGCGGGCCCGGTGGCGGCCCTGTCGGCCAGCTCGCGGTGACCGCCCCCGACCGGGGCGGGATCCGCTGGCTCGCGCTCGACTGGCTGACCGGGCCGACCCAGAGCACGGGACAGGTCTCCGCGGCGGCGCCCGACGCGGCGCCGTCCACCCCGGTGCCGCAGTCCGCGCCGGCGGAGCCCGCCGACCCGTCCGCCGTCCAGCCCGCCCAGGCGCCCGCCGACGACGCCCAGGCGTCGTACGCGCCGGAGGCCTACACCCCGGAGGCCTACACCCCGGAGGCCTACACCCCGGAGGCCTACACCCCGGAGGCGTACGCGCCGGAGACGTACGCCGCCGAGCCCGCCGAGCCGTCGTCGAGCGGCAGCCCGGTCGTGGAGGAGCACGCGCCGGAGCAGTACGCGCCGGAGCAGTACGCGCCGGAGCCGTACCTGCCGGTGCCCCCGGCGGCCGAGCCGCCGGTCGTCGAGCCCCCGTTCGTGGGACCGCAGGTCGTCGAGCCGGCGGCCGCCCCGGAGCCGCGCCGGGAGGACCCGCCCGCGCCGGAGGCGCGCGCCGTCGTGCCGGACCCGTTCGGGCCCGACCCGGACCAGCCGGTCCTGCCGCGGCCGTTCGCGCCCGTCGGGTCGCCCGCGCCGACCTTCGCGGAACCCCGCGACGACGCCCCGGAGCCGAGCCCGCACGCGCCGGTGCCGCCGGCACCGGGGAGCCCGTTCCCCGCGCCTGCGGACCCGTCGGTGCGGCCGTCCGGTCCGTCGGCGCCGCCCGCCGCGTCGTCGTTCGCCCCGCCGGCCCCACGCCACGAGCCGGTGCCGCCGACCCCCGCGCCCGTCGCCGACCTGCCCGCCTTCCCGGACCCGTTCGCCCCGCTGCCGGAGCCGCACCCCGGCCAGGACGGCCAGCAGGAGCGGTTCGGGGAGGACGGCCGCTGAGATGCGCCGCACGTCCGTCCGCCTCCTCGCCGCCGTCGCCGCCGTGGTGGCGGTCGGCGGTGCCGGGCTGCTCCGGCTGCTCGAGTCGCGCGGCGTCTACCTGCCCGCGGTCGCGTGGGTGGAGGACGTCGCGATGCTCGCGCTGGCGGGCGTCATCTTCTGGATGGGCTGGGCGGTGCGCGCGTACCAGAAGGGCGACCGTCCGGACCTCGACCCGATGCGCGCGGCCCGCACGTTCGTGCTGGCCAAGGCGGGGGCGCTGACCGGCGCGCTGCTCGCCGGGCGGTACGTCGCGAGCGTGCTCGTCGTCCTGGGGCAGTTGCAGATCGAGGCACGCCGCGACCAGGCGGTCGCCGCCGGCATCGCGGCGGCGTGCGCGGTGGTGCTGTGCGTGGTGGGGCTGGTCGTGGAGAAGTTCTGCCAGCTGCCGCCGTCCGACGACGCCGACGGCGGGGACGCCGAGGAGCACGCGGACCCTCTGCCGTCGTGACCGGTGCCGTCGTGGCCCGCATCGTCGTGGCCTGCATCGTCCGGAGGACGGACGCGGGGCTGCACGGAAGGGCCGGTCGGACGATGTGGCCTGCGGTGCCCCGGATGGAAGGATGGACCCCATGACCAGCATCCCCGCGGGCGCCGACCCGTCGACCACGCGGCAGACCGGTCCCTTCGACCCGCCCGGCGTCGCGTGGCAACGCGTGTCGCCACGACTCGTCCCGGCGCGCCTCATCTCGACGTCGGTGACCCTGGCCGTGCCGATCGTCGCGGGCGTGGTGCTCGCCGTCGTCGTCTCGCCGTGGTTCTGGCTGCTGGCCGGGGTGCCGGCCGCGCTGCTGGTGTGGGCCCTGCTGCTCGTGCCGCGCCAGGTCCGCGCGATCGGGTACGCGGAGCGCGACGACGACCTGCTGATCCGCAAGGGCATCATGTTCCGCACGCTCGTCGTCGTGCCCTACGGGCGCATGCAGTACGTGGACGTGGAGGCGGGCCCGCTGGACCGCAAGCTCGGCATCGCGAAGGTGCAGCTGCACACCGCGTCGGCCGGCACCGACGCGGACATCCCCGGCCTCGTGCCCGACGAGGCCGAGCGCCTGCGTGACCGCCTCACTGCGCGCGGTGAGGCCAGGCTGGCGGGCCTGTGAGCGAGCCGACGCACGAGCCGGGCCACGCGCCGGTCCACGCACCGGTCCACGCGCCGGCGAGCCAGGAGCAGGAGTGGCGCCGCGTGCACCCGGTCACGCCGTTCGTGCGGGGCTGGGCGGCGGTGGTGGCGATCCTCGTCATCGGCGGCCAGCAGGTGCTCGACGACGTGTCGAACGCGGTCAAGGCGGTGGACTCGATCCGCAGCTTGTGGTGGGTGCTGCTGCTCGGGCTGGTGCTGCTCGTCGCGATCATCTTCGGCTACGCGGCGCTGGCGTGGCGCATGACGGCGTACGCGGTGGACGACGACGCCGTGCGGCTGCGCAAGGGCATCCTGTTCCGCCAGCAGCGGCACGCCCGGCTCGACCGGCTGCAGGCCATCGACGTGCGGCAGCCGCTGCTCGCGCGGCTGTTCGGGCTGGCGGAGCTGCGCCTGGAGGTGGCGGGAGGCTCCGACTCGGGCGTGGCCATCGGCTTCCTCAAGGAGGCGGACGCGCAGCGCCTGCGCGCGGACCTGCTCGCCCGCGCGGCGGGGGTGAAGGCCGCCCGCCGCACCGACCCGGCAGAAGGCCGGCCCACCGGGGTACGCCCTGCGCCGGACGACCCGACGGCGCCCGCGGACGCATCAGACGTCCAGCCCGCCGGAGGACGCGACACGTCTGACGACGGGCGGGACGACGCCGCGCCCGAGGCGCCGGAGCGCCAGGTGTACGAGGTGCCGGCGGTGCGCCTGCTGCTGTCGCTGCTGCGGATGCCGGGGGTGTGGCTCGGGGTCCTCGTGCTGATCGGCGTCGGTGTGGCGGTCGCCGTCACCCGCGAGGTGAGCATCCTGTTCTCCGCGCTGCCCGCGATCCTCGGCGTCGGCGGTTACATCTTCCAGCGGTTCGCGGGGGAGTTCGGCTTCCGGGCCGCGCTGTCGCCGGACGGCATCCGGCTGCGCCACGGCCTGCTGGAGACGCGCGCGCAGACCATCCCGCCGGGCCGCGTGCAGGCGGTGTCGCTCACGCAGGGCCCGCTGTGGCGCGGGCCGGACTGGTGGCGCGTCAAGGTCAACGTGGCCGGTTACGGCGGCGGCGAGGGGCAGCAGCAGGGGGAGCAGCAGCACGTGCTGCTGCCGGTCGGCCCGCGCGAGGAGGCGCTCACGGCGCTGTGGCTCGTGCTGCCCGACCTCGAGGTCGAGAACCCCGACGACACGCTGGCGCTCCTCGACGAGGCCCTCACCGGGGACGCCCGCACGGACCGCTGGTTCGTCACCAGCCCGCGGAGCGCCCGCCTGCTCGACCCGTGGAGCTGGCGCCGCAACGGCTACGCGGTCACGGGCCGCGCCCTGCTGGCGCGCGGGGGCCGTTTCGTGCGCTCGCTCGAGGTGGTGCCGCACGAGCGCACCCAGTCCCTCGGGATCGAGCAGGGGCCGTGGCAGCGCCGCCGCGGTCTCGCGTCGTTCGTGCTGCACTCGACGCCCGGCCCGATCAGCCCGGCCGTCCACCACCTCGCCGAGGACGAGGCCGCGCGCCTGCTCGGCGAGCAGTCCTCCCGCGCCCGTGCCGCCCGCGCGCACGCGGCGCCGGAGCGCTGGATGGAGGGGCAGATGGAGGGGCAGATGGAGGGGCGAGGATGAGCGTGCCCGACGACGGCCGGCCGCTCACCACGCCGCCGTCCGCACGGCCCGGCCGCCTCGGCGTCGGCGTCGTCGGCGCCGGCCGGGTGGGCGCCGTGCTCGGGAGCGCGCTGCGCGCGGCGGGCCACACGGTGGTCGGCGCGAGCGGGGTCAGCGAGGAGTCGCTCGAGCGGATCGCGACGCTCCTGCCGGGCGTCCCGCACCTCGAGGTGCCCGACGTCGTGGAGCGTGCCGAGATGGTGCTGCTCGCGGTGCCCGACGACGCGCTCGCGGAGGTCGTGAGCGGTCTGGCGGCGCTCGGCGCGTGGCAGCCCGGGCAGCTGGTGGTGCACACGTCGGGCCGGTACGGCGTGGCTGTGCTCGACCCGGCGCGGAAGGCAGGCGCCATCCCGGTGGCGCTGCACCCGGCGATGACGTTCACGGGGACGTCGCTCGACCTGCACCGGCTGGAAGGCTGCACGTTCGCGGTCACGGCTCCGGCGGCCGTGCAGCCGATCGGCCAGGCGCTCGTCGTCGAGGTCGGCGGGGAGCCGGTGATCGTCGCGGAGGAGGCCCGCGGGCTCTACCACGCGGCCCTTGCGCACGGCGCGAACCACCTCGTGGTGCTGGTGGCGCAGGCCGCCCAGGCGCTCGCGGCGGCCGGCGTCGAGCAGCCGGGCCGGGCGCTCGCGCCGCTCCTGTCCGCCGCGCTCGACGGCGCGACGCGTGCCGCCGACGTGGCCGACGGCCCGGGGGCGATCACGGCCCTCACCGGCCCGGTGTCGCGCGGTGACGTCGGCACGGTGCGCACGCACCTCGACGCCCTGCGGGCGCTGGCGGCCGGGACGGGAGCCACCGACGTGCCGGCGTCGTACACCGAGCTGGCCCGCGGTGCGACGAGCCGTGCGCTCGCGGCCCACCGCATCGACGACCGCGCGGCCCGCGAGCTGCTCGACGCCCTCGCGCCGCCGCCCGCGTCCCACCCCGACGACCCGCAGGAGCCCCGATGACCACCACCCCGCACGCGCCCGCCGTCGTGAGCTCCCGGACGGACCTGCACGACGCGCTCGGGGCGTGGATGCTGTCCGGCCCGGAGCCGACGGACCGGCGGGCCGTCGTCATGACCATGGGCGCCCTGCACGAGGGACACCTGCAGCTGGTGCGGGAGGCCCGCGAGGCCGCCGGCCCCACCGGTCAGGTCATCGTGACGATCTTCGTCAACCCGCTGCAGTTCGGGGCGGGGGAGGACCTCGACCGCTACCCGCGCGACCTGGACGGAGACGTCGCGAAGCTGGCGAGCGTCGGCGCGGACGTCGTCTTCGCGCCCACGCCCGACGTCGTCTACCCCGACGGCGACCCGATCGTGCGGGTGTCGGCGGGCCGCATCGGTGAGGTGCTGGAGGGCGAGACGCGCCCCGGCCACCTCGACGGCGTGCTCACCGTGGTGCTCAAGCTGATGCACCTCACGCGCCCCGACGTCGCCCTGTTCGGGGAGAAGGACGCCCAGCAGCTGCTGGCCGTGCGCCGCATGGTGCGCGACCTGGACGTGGACGTCGAGGTGCTCGGCGTGCCGATCGTGCGCGACGCCGACGGGCTGGCGCTGTCGTCGCGCAACGCCTACCTGTCCGACGACGAGCGGGCCTCGGCGCTCGCGCTCTCGAGGGCCCTGCGGGCGGGCGCCGACGCCGCCGGCGAGGGGCCGGAGGCGGTCGTGGAGGCGGCCTCGGGAATCCTGGACGGGGCGGCGGGCGTTGAGGTGGATTACCTCGCACTCGTCGACCCGACTACCGTGGACCCGGTGCCCGCGGACTTCCGCGGCCCCGCCCTCCTCCTCGTGGCGGCGCGTACGGGCGCCACCCGACTGATCGACAACCAGGCCGTGGACTTCGCCGCGAGCGCAGATCCACAGGAGAACGCCAGTGACTGAGCACCTGAACCGCCCCGCCTCCCTGCAGCGGCCGATGATGATCGGGAAGATCCATCGCGCCACGGTGACGCAGGCGGACCTGCACTACGTCGGCTCGATCACCATCGACGCCGACCTGCTCGACGCGGCCGACCTCTACCCCGGCCAGCAGGTCGACGTGGTGGACGTGACCAACGGCGCCCGCCTCACGACCTACGTCATCCCGGGCGAGCGCGGCGGCCGCCAGGTGAGCATCAACGGTGCGGCCGCCCACCTGGTGCACCCCGGGGACACGGTGATCGTCATCGCCTACGGCACGATGTCGGACGCCGACGCGCGCACGTACTCCCCGGCCGTCGTCTTCGTCGACGCGGAGAACCGGATCGTCGAGCTCGACGACGACCCGGGCCAGGTGCCCGACGGCTTCGGCCTGGAGTCCAGCGGCGTGCCCTTCGCGGCCGTCCGGTGAGTGCCGGGACCACGACCACGGTGCTCGCCCGGTGAACGGGCCGCGGCTCGCCCGCGCCCTCGCCGCCCCCGCCCCCGGCTGGACCACGGCCGCCGACGCGATCGTCGTCGGCACCGGCATCGCCGGGCTGACCGCCGCGCTCGAGCTGCGCTCGCGCGTGCCGCGGGTGCTGCTGGTCACGAAGGGCGCGCTGTCGTCCGGCTCCACGGTGTGGGCGCAGGGCGGCATCGCCGCGGCCCTGCACCCCGACGACACCCCCGATGCGCACCTCGCGGACACGCTGGCCGCGGGCGGCGGCCTGAGCGACCCGGAGGCCGTGCGCGTCCTCGTCACGGAGGGGCCGGACCGGGTGCGCGAGCTCGTGGCCCGTGGCACGTCGTTCGACGTCGGCCCGGACGGAGGCATCGCCCTCACCCGCGAGGGCGGGCACCGCGCCGACCGCATCGCGCACGCCGGCGGCGACGCGACCGGGGCCGAGATCTCGCGCGCGCTGATCGCGCAGATCGAGGCGGTGCGCGACGACCCGGGCATCGAGGTGCTCGAGAACGCGCTCGTGCTCGACGTCCTCACCGGCGCCCCGGGCCGGGACGGGCGCCGGTCCGTCGCCGGCGTCACGTTGCACGTGCGCGGCACCGGCAGCCGCGACGGCGTGGGCGCCGCGCTGGCGCCGGTCGTGGTGCTCGCGACGGGCGGCATCGGGCAGGTGTTCCGCTCGTCGACCAACCCGCCCGGCGCGACCGGGGACGGCATCGCCGCGGCGCTGCGCGCGGGCGCGGCCGTGGGCGACCTGGAGTTCGTCCAGTTCCACCCCACCGTGCTGTGGCAGGGCATGGGCGCCAAGGGACAGCTGCCGCTCATCAGCGAGGCGGTGCGCGGCGAGGGCGCGCTCCTGCTCGACGTCGACGGGGCCCGCTTCATGCCGGCCGAGCACGAGCTGGCGGAGCTGGCGCCGCGGGACGTCGTCGCGCACGCCATCGTGCGGCGGATGGCCGAGACGAACGCCGACCACGTGCTGCTGGACGCCCGCAACCTCGGTGCCCGCCACCTCGGTGTGGATTTCTTGAGCCGCCGCTTCCCGACCATCACGGCCCGCCTGCTGGCCCAGGGCATCGACTGGACCGAGGAGCCCGTGCCGGTGGCGCCCGCGCAGCACTACCACTCGGGCGGCGTCGTGACCGACCCCCGCGGCCGCACCTCGGTGCCCGGCCTGTACGCGGTCGGGGAGGTCGCGTGCACGGGAGTGCACGGCGCCAACCGGCTCGCGTCCAACTCGCTGCTGGAGGGCCTGGTCTTCGCGCACCGCGCCGCGCGCGACGTCGTGCGGCAGGTCGAGGACGGCGGGCCGCGCCGGGCCCCCGAGCCCGAGGAACGACCCGGGGGAGCGGCGCTCGTCGCGGCGGCGGCCCGGTCGCGCGTGCAGCGCGCGACGTCGGACGGCGCAGGGCCGGTGCGGTCGGCCCGGTCGCTGGAGCGCGCCGCGGGCGTGCTGGCCGGGGTCCGGACGGACGCCCACCGCGCGGCCGACGTCGTCGCCGACCCGCAGGTCGCCGAGTGGGAGACCACCACCGTGCACCAGGTCGCCAGCGCGCTGGTGCACGCCGCCCGGGTGCGCGAGGAGTCGCGCGGCGGGCACTTCCGGACCGACTTCCCCGCCACCGACCCCGCCTGGCAGCGCCGCGTCACGCTCGCCCTCGACGACGACGGCACCCTCACCCCCGCGAGATAGAGAAGGGACCTCGCCGAGATAGAGAGGGGCGGACCGTAGCCGGCTACGGTCCGCCCCTCTCTATCTCGGCGAGGTCCCTTCTCTATCTCG
>Ga0160432_100215_pt1 | contig 49431 bp, 43 predicted proteins | sample HID1971M_E0MG_FD_108250 | JGI IMG/M metagenome (GOLD analysis project Ga0160432, IMG submission 108250) | Enriched millipede-associated microbial communities from UW Madison campus, WI, USA - HID1971M_E0 MG | ecosystem: Host-associated > Arthropoda: Insects > Digestive system > Unclassified ... | reverse complement strand
TCTCGCGAGCAACTGCTGTCGGACAACGCCAAGAAGAAAGCGCAGATTTCGGAACTGCAATCGTTCGTCAGCCGCTTCTCGGCCAACGCCTCGAAAGCCAAGCAGGCCACTTCCCGCGCCAAGGCGATCGACAAGATCCAGCTGGCCGAGGTCAAGCCTTCGAGCCGCGTGAGCCCGTTCATCCGTTTCGAGCAAAACAAGAAGCTGCACCGCCAGGCGGTCATCGTCGAGCGCATGGCCAAAGGCTTCGACGGCAAGCCACTGTTCAAGGACTTCAGCTTCCAGGTTGAAGCCGGCGAACGCGTGGCGATCATCGGCCCGAACGGTATCGGCAAGACCACCCTGCTGCGCACCCTGGTCAACGAACTGACCCCGGATGCCGGTAGCGTCAAGTGGACCAACGCCGCTGAGCTGGGCTACTACGCTCAGGATCACGCGCACGACTTCGAAGACGACGTGACTCTGTTCGACTGGATGGGTCAGTGGACCCAGGGCGAGCAGATGATTCGCGGTACTTTGGGTCGCATGCTGTTCTCCAACGACGAGATCCTCAAGTCGGTCAAGGTCATCTCCGGTGGTGAGCAAGGTCGCATGCTGTTCGGCAAACTGATCCTGCAAAAGCCGAACGTGCTGATCATGGACGAACCGACCAACCACTTGGACATGGAATCCATCGAGGCGCTGAACCTGGCGCTGGAAAACTACCCGGGCACGCTGATCTTCGTCAGCCACGACCGTGAGTTCGTGTCGTCCCTGGCCACCCGCATCATCGAGTTGAGCCCGAACGGCGTGACCGACTTCAGCGGTACCTATGACGATTACCTGCGTAGCCAGGGTGTGGTGTTCTAAAAGCAGCTATTAGTTTCTAGCTGCAAGCTGCAAGTTAAAGCCCTGTCCTTTGTGACGGGGCTTTTTGTATTCAGACTCATGATTTTCTGTGGTGTCGAGACCATCGCGAGCAAGCCCGCTCCCACAGGGGGAATGCATTCCAAATGTGGGAGCGGGCTTGCTCGCGAAGAGGCCTTCAAGAACAGCGATAATTAGTTAGCCTGCTTCCTTTTATCCCACAGCCGCGCCATCATGCTGTTCTCCCTCCGCCGCCCGCGAACGAGCCCTCATGTCTGCGCAAGAACAGCCACCACAAAGCTCCATGGCGATCACCCTGCAGATCGTTTCCATCGTTTTCTATACCTTCATCGCCTTCATCTGCATCGGCCTGCCGATTGCGGTGTTGCCGGGGTATGTCCATGAGCAGCTCGGGTTCAGTGCCGTTATCGCCGGGTTGACCATTGGCTCGCAATACCTGGCCACCCTGCTCAGCCGGCCCATGGCCGGGCGCATGTCCGACAGTGTCGGGACCAAGCGCGCCATTATCTACGGCCTGACGGGGATCGTCTTGAGTGGCGGGCTGACCTTGTTGTCGACCTTGCTGCAAAGCTTTCCCTTGATCAGCCTGTTGATCCTGATCGCCGGACGCTTGTTGCTGGGCATCGCCCAAGGGCTGATTGGGGTCGGCACGATCAGTTGGTGCATGGGCCAGGTAGGCGCCGAACATACCGCGCGCTCGATCTCGTGGAACGGCATCGCCTCCTATGGTGCGATTGCCATCGGGGCGCCGCTGGGGGTGGTGATGGTCGGGCAGCTGGGGTTTGCCAGCCTGGGTATCACCCTGTCGGTGCTGGCCCTGTTGGCTTTGCTGCTGATTCGCAACAAACCGTCGGTGCCAGTGGTACGCGGTGAGCGGCTGCCGTTCTGGGCGGTGTTCGGACGGATTGCGCCATTCGGTGCAAGCCTGAGCCTGGCCTCGATCGGCTACGGCACCCTCACCACCTTCATCACCCTGTATTACGTCAACCGGGGCTGGAGCGGCGCGGCGTACTGCCTGACGGTGTTCGGGGTGTGCTTCATCCTGGCGCGGCTGTGTTTCATTTCCAGCATCAGCCGTTTTGGCGGTTTCACCTCGGCCGTTGCCTGCATGTCCATCGAGACCGTCGGCCTGGTGCTGTTGTGGCTGGCGCCTTCGACCGGCTATGCCTTGATCGGTGCCGGCCTGACCGGTTTCGGTTTGTCGCTGGTGTATCCGGCCCTGGGCGTCGAGGCGATCAAGCAGGTGCCCAACTCCAGCCGAGGCGCCGGCCTGAGCGCTTATGCGGTGTTTTTCGACCTGGCGCTGGCGATTGCCGGGCCGTTGATGGGCGCAGTGGCGTTGAACCTGGGGTACGCGTGGATCTTCTTCAGTGCGGCGTTGTTGTCGGTATGTGCGCTGGGCTTGACCCTTTTGCTCAAGCACCGTGCAACGACCTGATTACTGATCGGCGGTCTGCATCCCCGCCCGCGTCGGTTTGCCCAAGGTACGAGAGAAGAAGCGCCCGGCTTCCGAGATCAGGCTACGGTGAATGTCCGCACGATCGACGCCCTCTGCATCGGTACACAGGGCCGGCATGATGACGATTTGTTCGTCATTGCACGGCGCCATGAACACGAAGTGCCCGGCCCCGGCGAGCAGCTTGAAGTCCGGGGCGACGGGCAGCTTGCGCGCCAATGCAGCGGCGTTCTTGTCGGGGGCCACCAGCTGGTCGCCATCGCCACTGTAAAGCAGGACCGGTACATGCACATCGGCCAGGGTATGACGGCCGAACTTCAGGCTCAGCGGCGCCATCAGCAACAGTGCATGGACCCGTGGGTCGGCCACCGGCTGCAAATCGTCGCGGTCGACGATCAGTTCACCCTGGGTATTGCAGGCATCACGGTCGTCCGGGCGCTCCTGGCAGTAACGGCGCAGACGATCCAGGTCCGGGGTCGCGCCGGACAGTATCAACGCCGTTTCGCCGCCGGCCGAGTAACCGATGACCCCGACCTGCTCGGCATTGACGAAGGGTGCGAGCATGGGATCGCCCAGCGTCGCGGTAATGGCTTCGGAAATCTGGATCGGCCGTCCGTACAGGTTGCTCAAGGTGCCGAGGCGGCTATGGTCTTTGGAGTTGTCGCCCGGATGAATCACCGCCACCACCACAAAACCCTTGCGGGCCAGGGACGTGGCCAGGTCGTGCAGGGCCAGCGGCGTGCCGGTGTTGCCATGGGACAGCAGCAGCATCGGAAACCGGCCGATAGCGACTTTGGTGTCTTCGCCGGCTTCGACGTTGTACCCCTCAAGCAGGCTGGAATGTTCCTTGGCGCTCGAAGGATAGAAGGCAATGGCACGCATCGGTTGCAAGTCGAGCGGGTCGAGAAAGCTCAGTTCGTGATAACCGACGCTCCAGTGCGGATGCGGCGCAGGCGCGGCGTGCACTGAATTCAGGCTGGCGAGCAGACAGATCAGTAAACCTGCACAAAGACGCACCATGGGATGCCCCACCTTGTTACCGGATCAGAGACGTTAAGCCTCGACTGCATAACTCAGGCCACAATTTGCAACAGCCAGAAACAAAAAACTCCGCATCTGCCACTTGCGTGATCAGAATACAGAGTTTTTTGGGAATTGCCTGCAGCGGCAATGGGTGTTTACGCAAGCCTTACGCGGCGGCGAACAGCTGCTCGCTGATTTGCGCCTGGGCGTCGTTCATGGCTTTGCCACGCACTTCGTCACCGTAAGCCAGGCCGTGGGCACGGACGAATTCGATGTCGGTAATGCCGATGAAACCGAACAGGACCTTCAGGTAGTCTTCGTGGGCAACACCGGTTGCCTGACCGGCGTGCAGGCCACCGGAAGTCGAGACGATCACGACTTTCTTGCCACCGCACAAGCCTTCAGGGCCGGCTTCGGTGTAGCGGAATGTCTGGCCGGCGACGGCGATGCGGTCGATCCAGGCTTTCAATTGGGTCGGGATGGTGAAGTTGTACATCGGCGCGGCAATCACCACGGCATCGGCGGCGAGGAACTCGGCCAGGGTCGAGGCGCTCAGCTCGGCTTCGTGCTGTTGGGCGGCGTCGCGCAGTTCAGCGGCGGTACCTGCTGCAACCAGGGTGGTCCCGGAAAAGTGGCTGATGGCGTCGGCAGCCAGGTCGCGGTAGGTCACTACGGCGGACGGCTCGGCGGCTTGCCAGGCTTTGACGACTTCGCCGCTCAGCAGACGGGAAGCCGAGTTGTCACCAAGAATGCTCGAATCGATATGCAGCAGTTTCATGTGGGATCTCCAGGTGAGGATCGCCGCCAGGGCGATCTGATGGAAACAATCCTACAGACGAAACCAATAGCTGATTAGACTGCAACAATGCGATAGTTTGTCCCACTGATAGAACGATCGAGAAAGTGCCATGCAAGACCTGAACGACCTCTATTACTTCGCCAAAGTCGTGGAGGCCGGTGGCTTCGCGGCCGCCGGCCGTTTGCTGGGGATTCCCAAGTCGCGACTGTCACGGCGCATTGCTGAACTTGAGGAGCGCCTGGGTGCGCGGCTTCTGCAACGCACCACCCGCCAGCTGAAACTCACCGCCGTCGGCGAACGTTATCTGCGCCACTGCCAGGCAATGCTGCTGGAAGCGGAAATGGCTGACGAAGCCGTGGCCAGCATGTCCAGTGAACCGCGCGGACGCTTGCGGGTTTCTTCCCCGGTCGGCCTGGCCCATGAAATGCTTCCGAGGGTGATCAGCAACTTCCTGGAGAAATATCCCCAGGTACAGCTGGAGGTGATGCTGGTCAATCGGCGCGTCGACCTGGTGACCGAAGGCGTGGACGTCGCGTTGCGCGTACGCGAGCCGGGTGATGAAGATCCGCTGCTGGTCACCCGCCGCCTGCGTCAGGCGCAGATGCTGATGGTCGCCAGCCCCGCCTTCCTCCAGGGACTGGAGATCAATCACCCCGATGACCTGAAGAACCTGCCGGTGCTCGGCGCCCTCGAGCCCGATCGCCTGGTGCACATTGGCCTGGTCGATCGCCAGGGCAAGAAACACGAGCTGGCCCTTGAAGCGCGATTGGGCATTGACGACTTCATCGTGCGCAAGACCTGCACCCTCGCCGGCCAGGGGTTCACCACGTTGCCTATGATGTATTGCGAGCAGGAACTGGCCAATGGCTCACTGGTACAGTTACTGCCCGAGTGGTCGTTGCCCGGGGGCTGGTTGCAGGCGGTCTACCCTCACCGACGCGGGGTGATGCCGGCCGTGCGTGCCTGGCTCGACCATCTGATCGAAACCTTCAATGCCTGTGGGGACCGTTTGATATGAAGGCAGGACGCATGAACGAGGCCGACGTGGCGGCTTTCTGCCTGGCATTGCCGGGTGCGCGGGAAGACTACAAATGGGGTGGCGTGCGGGTGTTTTCGATTGCCGGTACCAAGATGTTCGCCTTGCAGAACCTGCGCGGCGACTCCCTGGCGTTCAAGGTCGACAAGGACCTGTTTCTCGGTCATTGCGACCGCCCGGGCATTCACCCGGCGCCCTATCTTGCGCGGGCCCAATGGATCATCATGGCCACGCCCTACCCGCTCGGCGCCGAGGAACTGCAAGGCTTGCTACGGCGCTCCCATCAGCTTGTCGTCAGTAAGTTGCCCAAGCGCACCCAGGTCGGGCTGTTGCTCTGATCAGAACAGTGAGAACAGCTGCGCGCCGAGGAACAGCCGGTCGATCCAGAACACCTGGTGCAGCAGCACGATGATCCAGAACACCCCTTGAAAGGACAGCTTGCGCGTCTTGTGTCGAAACACTTGCTGCGCGAGCAAGGCGCCCGGCCAGCCGCCAGCGAACTCCAGCGCATGCAGGACGTTTTCCGGGATACGCCTTTGATCGGCGCGCGCCTTGCGCTTGTCGCTCCAGTACAGCAGGAACGCCAGCCCGCTGACGATGCCGTAGGCCGCCATGGGAATCAGCGAAACCCCCTGCAGCCATAACGACATCGAACCGAACAGCGGCAGCGCGCACAACATCGCCAACACCAGCAGTTTCAGGCGCAGATGGCGGATGCCTGCCCCGGATTGGCGTCCTGCGTCGTTGCGCGCGCGGGTATCGTTCATGGCTTGGCGGCGGTCCAGTCGACCCAACCGAACTGCCAGGTCGCCAGGATCAGCAAGCCGAATGCAATGCGGTACCAGGCAAACGCCGCATAGCTGTGGCTGGCGATGAACTTGAGCAAGCCCCTGACCGCAATCATCGCGAAAATGAACGCAGTGACGAAGCCGACCGCAAACACCGGGAAGTCAGACGGCACGAACAGGTCGCGGTACTTGTAGCCCGAGTACACCGCCGCGCCGACCATGGTCGGCATGGCCAGGAAGAAGGAAAACTCGGTAGCGGTCTTGCGCGACAGGCCGAACAACAGGCCGCCGATGATCGTCGAGCCGGAGCGCGAGGTACCCGGAATCATCGCCAGGCACTGGGCCAGGCCGACTTTCAGGGCGTCTTTCCAGGTCATGTCATCGACGCTTTCGGCATGCACTTCGTGCTGACGCTTTTCGGCCCACAACATGATGACCCCGCCCACCACCAAGGCCGTGGCCACCGTGATCGGGTTGAACAGATAGTGGTGAATCAGGTCGGCGAAAATGACCCCCAGTACCACCGCCGGCAGGAACGCAATCAGCAGGTTGGCGGTAAAGCGCCGGGCACTTGGCTGCGTCGGCAGGCCGACGACCACGTCGAAGATCTTGCGGCGAAACTCCCACACCACCGCCAGGATGGCGCCGAGCTGGATAATAATGTTGAACGCCATGGCCCGCTCGCCACCGAAGTCGAGCAAGTCGGCGACAATAATCTGGTGCCCGGTACTGGAAATGGGCAAGAACTCCGTCAGCCCTTCTACAACGCCAAGAATCAAAGCCTGAAAGGCCGTCCAAAGATCCATCAATCCCCCAAAAGGCCATGCGTCGACGCATGCCCCGTTAATTTATTCAAAGCCGTTTACTGTCATCAGCGTCGTTGAGTCCCGCGCGCACAAGCCTACGCAAAAAACGTCGCGAGTTTCGTGAAAAATCAGTTTGATTTCAGGTTTTTGCGTGCGGGACGAAATCCTAGCAGACAAGTGCGCTTTACGCTGCCGTGCAGTCGGCATCGAAGGCACCCGCTGCTACAAGCCTCTCGGCCATAATCCGGTTACAATCGCGCCCCTCTTCGATTTCTCCAAGGAACCTGCATGTCCGGGCTTGAACTGTTTGCCGCCACCCTCGGCGTCATTGCCGTCTGGTTGACGGTCAAACAGAATCCCTGGTGCTGGCCGATCGGCCTGGTCATGGTGCTGATCTACAGCTGGATCTTTTACGAGGTCAAGCTGTATTCCGACATGCTGCTGCAAGTGATCTATGCCGGGCTGCAAGTTTACGGTTGGTGGCAGTGGACCCGCGCGGGCCAGGCCCATCACGGGCGCGAAGTCAGCCGACTGGACGCACCTGCGGTGGCGTCGGGGCTGGCCCTGGGCGCGCTGGGCAGTCTGTTGCTGGGCGCCGCCATGGCGCACTGGACCGATGCCGCGCAACCCTGGCTCGATGCTGCCCTCACGGCCTTCAGCCTGGTGGCTCAATGGTGGATGGCGCAAAAACGCCTGCAGTGCTGGCCGCTGTGGATCGTCCTGGACTGTGTGTTCGTCGGCCTGTTCCTTTATAAGGGGATGTACCTGACGGCTGCCCTGTATGGCCTGTTCACCCTGCTGGCCATTCAAGGCTGGCGCACATGGCGCCGCGATCCGGTATTGTGCCCATGAAGGTGTTGGTTTTGGCAGGACCTGAATCGAGCGGCAAAAGTTGGCTATCAAACGAGATTCACGCCAATTTCGGCGGCATACTGGTCGGCGAGTACGTTCGGCATTTCATCGAAAAGGAAGCCCGAGTAACCTGCTACGAAGACATCACACCAATAGCACTTGGCCAGCTGTCTTGGGAAGATCAAGCACGGGCCCAACAGCCGTCCCTGTTGATTCTCGATACGCATCTGTTGAGCAACATCCTTTGGAGCCGCACCTTGTTTGGCGCTTGCCCGGTGTGGATCGAGCAGGCATTGCAGGTACGGCACTACGACCTGCATCTGCTGCTGAGCCCGGAAACCGTGGCCTGGCACGACGATGGGCAGCGTTGCCAACCGCAGTTGGCAGAACGCCAGGCGTTTTTCCAGGCCAGCCGCCAGTGGCTTGACCTGCATCGCCAGCCTTACCAGATAGTCCAAGGTGACTGGCAACAGCGCAAGGACGCGGCATTCGAGGCTGTAACGCGCTTGCTCAACGCCTGACAAGACGGCCACGCCCTGCCGGAAATGTCCATTCCTGAAACACCCTCCCCAGCGAGAACCCGCGAGATAGAGCGGTTCGAGCATTTTCACCAGAAAATGTTAAGCCACTGATACAACCTGCCTTAAACGCCCTCAGCGAGCAATGCCGCCAGCAAGGACGGCACTTTTGCGTGCTTCTGTCTCAGGGGCGTTACAAAGTGTTTTTCACCACCTCAACAGTTAAAGCCAAGCCACTGTTTTCAATAGAAAAGCAAAAACCGGCACAGCTTCTGCTCTCTTCCTTCGCAACGCTGATAAGGGCCAGCGTTCCACTTACAGAAGGAATTGCCGCCGTGGGGAAATTTCATAACAACATCCATAGTCTCCTGCTGGTCGGATGCGCTCTGAGTTCAATGGCTTGCCTGCCTGTCCAGGCGGACAACGGCATCATCATCATCAAACGCGATGTCCAGGTACGCAACGCAACGATCCCGCCGCTCGTTCCCGATCCCAACCCCACGACTGTCAACGCCAACCCGTCCAAACAGGTCCTCGCTCAAACCAACGAGTTGAGCGACGGGGACTTTGCCGGCGTCGCCAGTGGTGCAGGCATCTCCCGCCTGGTCACGCAAAACACCAACAACCTGGGCGGCAACATCAGCACCCAGAACCAGCTTTCCAACCAACCCGCCGGGCGTTCGGGCAATGGCGGCAGCGGCATTGCCAATATGGTCAACTCCAACGTCCAGCAGGGCCTGGGTGCCCTCAGAATCATAACGGGAGACCGTTAAGATGAATCGTACGCTGCTGATGATCGCCATGTTTTGCAGTGCATCGACCTTCGCCCAATCCCCCGTCATTGATAACGCCACCATCGACAATTCGGGCGCGCAGTACCAGGGCAACGTCGGGGTCAACCAGGCAGCCGGCGACTTGCAGCAACAGGCGAACGCCAGGGCCTTCGCCATTGGCCGTGACGCCAGCGCGACCACGGATATTCGCCAACGGTTGCGCACCATTGTCGATCCCAGGATCGATGCCCACGCCAGTATTCAAGGCGACTCCTTCAGCCATGGCAATGGCGCATTGGGCGTCAACCAGAGCGCGGGCGCCAGCAACCAGCAAGCCAATGCGCTGCGCATAAGCACCAGTGAGCAGCCGCAAAGTATCGACGACAGCGTCCTCATGCAACAGAACGTGACGCTGCTCTACAACTCCGATCCAACTGACTCTGCACCCGGCTATCGCCAGGTCACTACCAGTGACCAGGCATTCACCGGTAGCCGTGGGGTGATTCAGTTGAATCAGAGCGCCGGGGTGGGAAACCGAATGGCCAACACCCTGAGCGTACGGGTCGTGGATTGACCCAAATAGGTAACAACAACACTTAACCTAAAATAAGTACGGAGAATCACCATGAAACCTTCGATGGCATTAAAGCCTCTGGTTTTCGCAATTGCTGCGGTCATGGCTGTTGCTGTACAAGCTGGGCAAAACGATAGGCGTGGCAACCACCATAACAATGGTGGCCAACAACAAACCCCTCCTGCAAGGATGGTCCCCATCAGCGCGACTGCCAATGCGACGGACAGACAGAGCAGCACCGGCAACCGCATCTGGAATGAAGGGGTAGAAAACTCGGCCGAGATGAGCAGTTCGGCCGCAGGCGCGAGCGGTAACGTCGGCGTCAACGTGGCGGCAGGTTCCGGCAACCAGCAAGACAACGCCGCCGCCATCGCCAACGCAGCCTCCGACAACGCCGCGATCGATAACAGCTTCGTGTTCGGCACGGCCACTGCCACCGCGAACGTCACGCAAATCAGCAACAATAACCGCGTCAGCAACTTTGGCGTGACCAACTCTGCCGTGATGAGTGGATCCGCCGACGGCAGCAGCGGTAACGTGGGTGTCAACATTGCTGGTGGCGATCTGAACCAACAGAAAAACACCATGGCAATTGCCAATACCAATGCTCCACTGGGTAGCGCAAGAGCCACCGCCTCCGCCAACCAAAGCGGTCCTGGCCTGACAGTGAACAACACTGCCGATCGGACCTACCGTGTTGATACGATCACCGTTACCAATACGCGGTCTGGTAGTGCCTCGTTTGACAAGTCGTTCGAAGCCAGCGGCAGTCAAAGCAGTTCTTCGAGCTGGGCCGCGGCCGGATCCAAAAGCTCTGATGCCAGCGGTTCGCTTAGCATTGATCTGAGCGGTTCTACCGCCAGCGCTGCGAGCGGTTCCAACAGCAGCGCTGCCAGCGGTTCCAACAGCAGCACTGCCAGCGGTTCCAACAGCAGCTCTGCCAGCGGTACCAACAGCAGCACTGCCAGCGGTTCCAACAGCAGCTCTGCCAGCGGTTCTTCGAGCGCTTCTCTGACTGCTTCCCTGGGCGCTACGCTGGACGCTGAAGCTGCGTCTTCCAACTCCACTACCGTCAACTTCGGTTTTGGCGATCGCACCCGCAGCAGCAGTTCCGATGCATCGGTCAACGCTTCGCTTGATGCAACCCTTGACGTAGCGGTAGACAGATCGTACGACCGTTCGCGCGACTCCTCGTTCGACCGTTCACGCGATTCCTCGTTCGACCGTACCCGCGACTCCTCGTACGACCGTTCGCGCGACTCCTCGTACGACCGTTCGGCCGAGTCCTCGTACGACAAGTCTCGCGAATCGTCGTTCGAGAAAGCGTTCGATGCTTCGTTCGAGAAATCGACCGCGTCCTCGTACGATAAATCGGGCAGCAAGTCGGCCGAATCTGCGTACGACAAAGCGAAAAGCTACAGTGAAAGCAGCTCTTATGATTTGAGCAACACCTACTCTTATCAAGTGCTGACCCCAACTGGCTGGGCCAACCCTGTGACCAACACTGCAACCCTGAGCGGTTCGGTGAACGGTGGCAGCGGCAACCTGGGTGTCAACGTGGCTGCTGGTGTGGGCAACCAACAAAGCAACTCGCTGGCCATCTCCAACCAATCGTTCTAATGCTGTCTGTGGAGGCCCCCTTCCGGGGGCCTTTTTCAACCCAACCAGAAGGCGTCCCCACCATGCGTATTATCGCCTTGGCAATTTTGCTTTGCGTGGCCAGTGTGGTCGAGGCTGCACAACTGCCGCTGTCCGTACTACCGGGTGGCGGGTTGGTGTACAAACCGATCCAGAGCGTACGCGAACGCAAATTTTCCGACCTGGTGCAACAGAAAACCGACTTCAGTTGCGGCGCCGCGGCGCTGGCGACCATCTTGCGCCAGGCCTATTGGCTTGACGTGGACGAAGAACAGATCATCGAAGGCATGCTGTCACACTCCGATCAGGACCTTGTCCGCGTCCAGGGCTTTTCCATGCTCGACATGAAGCGCTACGTGGAAAGTCTCGGCATGCGGGCCCGTGGCTATCGGGTAGCGACGGAAACCCTGAACGAGATCAAGATCCCGGTGGTGGTACTGATGGATGTCCGTGGCTACAAACATTTTGTGGTCATGCAAAGAGTCCATAAAGGCTGGGTCTACATCGGCGATCCGGTACTCGGTCATAAACGCTACAAAGTCGACGAGTTCACCAAAGGCTGGAACGGCATCATCTTTGCCGTCATCGGCCAGGGCTACGACAAAACCAATGCGTTGCTCGACCCGCCGCTGCCTCTGACCGCCAAGAACCGCGTCAACGCCTTCAGCCCGGTGCAGGACGCTGAGTTAATGGATTTCGGATTTATCCAAAGCGACTTCTTCTAATAACAATGGAGCACGATGCTCCGGGAGTATCCAATGAAGACTCCAATCTGGCTGGCCGTGGTTTGCCTGGCCGCCAGCCTGCCGACCCATGCGGAACTGTTGAAACCCATTGAACTGAATGACCAGGAACTGGCAAGCCTGCGCGGTCGTTATGTCATGCCGGGGCGGATCATCAGTTTCGGCATCGCCATGAGCAGCACCTGGCAAAATGCCAACGGTGAGGTGATCGGCGCGACGTCCTCGATGCAAATTCAGCAATCGACCATCAAGCCACAGTTCTACGTGACGATGATCGACGAAAAAGGCTATGGCTCGGCGCATACCCAAAGCGCCGGCACCGGCACCGTCACGGGCGGCGCCGGCCTCAACAGCACCGAGGGCGTCACCCAGGTCGTGCGGGCTGCCGGCGACAACAACAGTGCCTATAACAACGTTGATATCAACGTCTCCAAGGCCAACCAGGCGCCAGCCATGCAACCGCAAGGCCAGGCCCTGGCCGCGGGCTCGACGCTGGTAGGTTCCAATGGGGCGGGCTCGCTCAGCGTTTCCTCGAGCGGTACGGGTGTGCAAATGAACATCGTGGCCAACAACAACCAGGGCAGTACCGTACAACGCCTGGCCCAGGGTGGCTTGATGCAGAACACCACTTTGCTCGGCAGCAGCAACCAGGTGAGGAACCTCACGTCCCTCAATGTCGTGCTGCGTGACAACGTGGCAACAGCCGGCTCTCTGAACGGGAATCTCGACCAGCTTAAAGGTCTTCGCACTCAAGGATTCTGATCTACGCTCAGTCTCATCAAATGTAGTCAGAAGGGACGGCTAACCCATGCACCGAATGTTAACGTTCAGAGCTATTGTCTGTTTGAGTAGCCTGGCCCCGGCTTCATTGCTTTACGCAGCACCGGATCCCCAGGTCGAAGCACTAAAACAAGAACTCATGGAGCTGAAACAGCGGTACGAAGCACAACAGAACGCGCTGATGGTCCTCGAACAGCGCGTTCGCCAAGTCGAAGAAGCACCGGCCACACCTGCTCCCAAACGCCTGACCAAATCCCCCGCCGAATCGCCCAATAGTGGCCAGACGGTGGCTGCCGGCGCGCCTGGAACCACCGGCAGTTCCTACGGGCAGTCGCTCAAGGATGACTCGGAACCAGCACAGAGCGTGTCCAACCTGTACGACGAAGCCAGCGGGTTCTTCGGCGGCGGCAAGTTCAGCGTGGAAACCGGCCTGACCTACACCCACTACGATACCCGTGCGTTGACGCTCAACGGCTTCCTGGCACTGGACTCGATTTTCCTTGGCAACATCAACCTCGACCGTATCAAGTCGGATAACTGGACCCTGGACCTGACCGCCCGTTATAACGTGGCGCAACGCTGGCAGTTCGACATTAACGTCCCCGTGATCTATCGCGAATCCACGTATTCATCCGGTGGCGCCGGTGGCGCAGCCAACGGGGTTTCAGACGAAACCGTTACCCGCGACCCGAACATCGGCGATATCAACGTTGGCGTTGCCTACAAGTTCCTCGATGAGTCGGCCAACCTGCCCGACGCGGTGGTTACCCTGCGCGTCAAGGCGCCGACCGGGGATGACCCTTACGGCATCAAGCTGGTCGAGGTGCCTGGCAACGATAACCTCGCGGTCCCCGAGGACCTGCCGACCGGCAACGGTGTCTGGGCGATCACCCCGGGTATCTCGCTGGTCAAGACCTTCGACCCGGCCGTGCTGTTCGGCAGCCTGGCCTACACCTACAACATGGAGGACTCTTTCAGCGACATCAGCCCTACGGTCAACACCAAGGTGCCCGGGGACGTGAAACTGGGCGATTCCTGGCAAGTCGGCGCCGGTATTGCCTTCGCCTTGAACGAGAAGATGAGTATGTCGTTCTCCTTCACCGACCAGTTTGCCCGCAAGAGCAAGATCAAGCCGGACGGCGGCGACTGGCAATCGATCTCCAACAGCGACTACAACTCGGCCAACTTCAACATCGGCATGACCCTGGCAGCTTCCGACAACCTGACGATCGTGCCCAACCTGGCCATTGGCCTGACCGACGACTCGCCAGACTTCTCCTTCAGCCTGAAATTCCCGTACTACTTCTGACCCAAAACAAAGCCCCGTTGCGACTTCGATCGCAACGGGGCTTTGTTGTAGAGCAAAAGATCGCAGCCTGCGGCAGCTCCTACAAGGTGAACGTATTCCCATGTAGGAGCTGCCGCAGGCTGCGATCTTTTAACGTATTTGATGTTTATGGAGCAGCCGGTAAAAGGTCGGCCTGGAGATGCCCAGCACCTTGGCGGCAATACTCAGGTTATCGCTATGACGGTTGAGTACATCACACAGGGCCTGGCGCTCTGCCCGGTGCTTGTAGTCTTCCAGCGTGCCCATTGGCGCGGCAATGGCGTGGTGGCTGATCAGCCCGAGGTCTCGCGCTTCGATCTGCCTGCCTTCGGCCAGCACCAGGCCGCGACGTACCCGGTTGGCCAGCTCGCGAACATTGCCCGGCCAGTCGTGTTTGCCCATGGCAATCAAGGCGTCTTCACTGAAGCTGCGCGGGCGGCGGCCGGTTTCATGGCTGTAGAAATGGGAAAAGTGGTTGGCCAGCATCGACAGGTCGCCATTGCGCTCACGCAGGGGCGCAGTCACGACTTGCAAGACGTTCAGTCGGTAATACAGGTCTTCGCGAAAGCCTTTCTTCTCGATCGCCGCCTCCAGATCGACATGGGTTGCCGCCAACACCCGTACATCCACGGGGATCGGCTGGCTACCGCCAACCCGTTCGATGTGTTTTTCCTGGAGGAAGCGCAACAGGCTCGCCTGCAACTCAAGGGGCAGATCGCCGATCTCGTCGAGAAACAGCGTGCCGCCGTGAGCCGCTTCGATCCGCCCGACCTTGCGTTGATGGGCGCCGGTAAAGGCCCCCTTCTCATGGCCAAACAGTTCGGACTGGATCAGGTGCTCGGGAATCGCCCCGCAGTTGATCGCGACAAAGGGTTTGCTGTGGCGCAGGGATTGCCGATGCAGCGTACGGGCCACCAGTTCCTTGCCTGTGCCGCTTTCACCGCGAATCAACACCGGCGACTCGGTGGGCGCCAGCTTGCTCAACAGCTTGCGCAGTTCGCGGATGGGTTTGCTGTCTCCCAGCAGTTCATGCTCGGGCTGATCGATGTGCACCGTGCCCTGCCCGCGCAGGCGCGCCATGCCAAAGGCCCGACCCAGCGTCACCTGGACCCTGGAGACATCGAACGGCAAGGTATGAAAATCGAAAAACCACTCGCAGACGAAGTCCCCGACATTCTGTAGCCGCAGAACGTCCTGGTTGAGCACGGCGATCCACTCGGTACCGCTGCGGCTGATCACCTCCTTGACCGTATCCGGGTGCTCGAGGTGAAAGGGCTGCAGTCGTAACAAGCCCACGTCACAGCTACGATCGGCGGCGTTGTCCAGCGAGCAGCTGTCAACATCCCAACCCACGGAGCGTAATCCAGGTAACAGGCGATGGCAGTCGTCGCAGGGATCTACCACTAATAGACGTCGTAACGCAGGCGCTTCGCTCATGTGATTTCCTTGACGCCAAATTTTAGGATTTTTTATTAAAAACAGTCATTTGGCGGACCTGGCTGTAACGTTAGCAAGAATTTGACGGGCGCTTGTACCGATTGACTATAGGCCTGCTGCGCAAAGCGTTATAAGAAACGGGGTTTTTCCAGTGACCTGACGAATGTTTCCTTTCATTAAGCTTTCAACACGCGCCCCGATTTACAGGGATATACAAGAAAGTTGAAATTTCTTCTGATTGTGTGTGACCTGAACCCGGGTTGCGCGCATCAGTACAAGTAACCAGCCGAACGGTATAAGCCCAACCGACGGCAATTGACTTGATTGGGCCTACAGAGAGACGACCTATGAACGCCCCGCTCCGTGTCAACGAAGCTCTGCTGATAGCCGATCGCGCATTTAAACCGTTCAAATGCGTGGCCTGGGCCCCACAGGACGGGAATGGCGAACTGACCCTGACCGTTATCGACCGCACCAGTAACAAAATAGGGCGCAAACAGATCCCGAGCAGCGCCTACAGCGATCCGGCGCAGCTTGAAAGCTTGCTGGAACAGGCCCGCGCCGAATTGAGCGAAGAAGGCTACACGCTGCAATCCTGGTCGATGCCACAATAATTGTATTGCGGATTACTCCGGGGTAATCCGCGCCTTCCCGCTGTTGTTAGTTAGCGGTCTTTGCATGCAAAGTGCACTCGAGACGCTTTCTTACTTGAACTTCAGCGTGCTTCGGACTCTTTGCTGGCTTGGCTTTGGTTCGAAAAGACAGTGTTGTGGCACACAACGACCCTCCGCCTGTTAGTTCTGACAGTTGTGCAATCAATCATTCAGGGATTGAATAATCTCTTAACAGTCGCCACCCCCAACTTCTGGATCAGGACGACTCGCAAGGAGATGCGTGCATGTCAATCCAGTCCGTTCTGGCTTTCCCCGCAACCGTCCAGCCTGCCGGAAAGCTCGACCCCACCTTCGCTGCCAAAGGCACCACCCAGGTGTATTTCTTCGGCAGTACTTCAAGCCTGGCCAATGACATCGCGATTGACTCACAGGGTCGTTTGCTGGTGGCGGCAAAGGTCACAATGCCTGGCGGCAGCCGCTTTGGCCTGGCGCGTTTGCTGAAGGACGGTTCGGCGGACCTGGCCTTTGGCAGACAAGGCAGTGTCATCGGCCAATTCGAACCGGGTTTCGAGGCCATGGCGGGCAAGGTGCAGGTGCTGCCCGATGGAAACATCCTGATCGCTGGCCTGCAATACGAAAGCGAGCACCGCACGCTTCCGGCACTGGCACTGTTCGACCCGCAGGGTCAACCCCTCCGACGGTTTGGCGACAATGGCCGCTGCGTGGTGCGCTTGCCAGGCCATTTGTCCCGGGGCATGCGCGATGTCTGGCTGCCTCCGGGCGTACCGGGCGCCGAGGCCTGCAGTGTCGACGTGCAGGAGGACGGTCGAATACTGCTGGTGGCCAATCATCACTTCGAACTGGCCGATCATGCCGCCATGCTGATACGGCTGGACGCCAATGGCTCGCTGGACAGCAGCTTCAATGGCCGTGGTTTTGTCATGGTCAGGCACCTGCTGATGAATACCTGGATCAGCAACGTGACGGTGCAACGGGACGGTCGCATCCTGGTGGCTGGCTCGATCAATTTTCCGCAGGAAGGCCTGGTGGCCCGCTACAACCCCGATGGCAGCCTCGACAGCAGTTTCGCCCTGGACGGCTACATGAGCTTCACGGCGAACGGGCAAGGTGCCCAGGTCAGTCAAATCGTCCAGCAGGACAATGGCGACATCCAGTGTTTTGGCAGCAGCCGCGACCCCATGCGCTGCCTGGCCCTGAAACTGCACCTCAATGGTCGCCCGGATCATCACTGCAACGGCGGCCAGGCGCATTTGCTGGAGATCGGCCACAACGGCTGCCAGTGGACCGCCGCGCAAATGCAACCGGACGGCAGCGTAGTGACCGCCGGCGCCACCATTGGCGGCGTCGAGGCCGACTTCGTATTGGGGCGATACCTGCCAGGCGGGCAACTCGACAGCGAATTCGGCAACGGCAGTGGATGGCTGCGCACCCGTCTGGGCCGCAGTCTCGATACGGCCACTTCCGTCGCGGTACAGGACGACGGTAACGTCCTCGTCGGCGGCTATTCGCTGGACGGCAACTATCGGGCGATCGTCGCACGCTACCTGGTCTGATTCGATGGATTTTTCCTACGCTTGATCTTCTTTCCGGCTTACGGCAACTTGCGCGCTTCTTAATACAAGGAGTAGCCGATGTCCGGCTCGATGGTCCAGGCGTTCGCGCACAATTTTCTCGGCAACTCACCGCGCTGGTACAAGGCCTGCATTGTCGGTTTCCTGATTCTCAACGCCCTGGTGTTATGGACCGCAGGCCCGGTGGTCGCGGGCTGGATGCTGGTGCTGGAGTTCATTTTCACCCTGGCGATGGCCCTCAAGTGCTACCCGCTGATGCCCGGCGGCCTGCTGCTGGTCGAAGCGCTACTGCTGAAGATGACCACGCCCCAGGCGCTCTATGACGAGTTGCTGCACAACTTTCCGGTGATCCTGCTGCTGATGTTCATGGTGGCGGGCATCTACTTCATGAAAGACCTGCTGCTGTTCCTGTTCTCGCGCCTGTTGCTGGGTGTGCGCAGCAAAGCCCTGCTGGCGCTGATGTTCTGCTTTTTGTCGGCGTTCCTGTCGGCGTTTCTCGATGCCCTGACGGTGACCGCGGTGATCATCAGTGCCGCCGTCGGGTTTTACTCGGTGTACCACCGCGTCGCCTCGGGTAGCGATCCGCGCCAGGACAGCGAATTCAGCGATGATCAGCACCTGCCCACCCTGCATCACGCCGACCTCGAGCAGTTCCGCGCATTTTTGCGCAGCCTGCTGATGCACGGTGCCGTGGGTACGGCGCTGGGTGGCGTGTGTACGCTGGTCGGCGAACCGCAGAACCTGCTGATCGGTCATGAGATGGGCTGGCACTTCGCCGAATTTTTCCTGAAGGTCGCCCCGGTTTCCCTGCCGGTGCTGGTCGCAGGCCTGGTCACCTGCGTCCTGCTGGAAAAACTGCGCTGGTTTGGTTACGGCACCTTGCTGCCGGACAACGTACGCACCGTGCTGGCCAGTTACGCCGCCCAGGACAATGCCGAGCGCACCTCGCGCCAGCGTGCAGCGTTGATCGTGCAAGCCGTGGCCGCGCTGATCCTGATTGCCGGGTTGGCCTTGCACGTGGCGGAAGTGGGCCTGATCGGGCTGATGGTAATCGTGCTGATCACCGCGTTCACCGGCATCACCGATGAGCACCGCCTGGGCACCGCGTTCAAGGACGCCATGCCGTTCACCGCGTTGCTGGTGGTGTTTTTCGCCGTGGTGGCGGTCATCCATGATCAGCAGTTGTTCACGCCATTGATCCAGTGGGTCCTGGCCCTGCCCGCCGAGCAACAACCGGGCATGCTGTACATCGCCAACGGCCTGCTCTCGGCCATCAGCGACAACGTGTTCGTGGCGACCATCTACATCACCGAAGTGAAACAGGCCTTCCTGTCCGGGCACATGAGCCGCGAGCATTTCGAGACCCTGGCGATCGCGATCAACACCGGCACCAACCTGCCCAGCGTGGCGACGCCCAATGGCCAGGCGGCGTTCCTGTTCCTGCTGACCTCGTCGATTGCGCCGCTGATTCGCCTGTCGTATGGGCGGATGGTGTGGATGGCGTTGCCGTATACGGTGGTGATGGGGATTCTGGGTTGGTACGCCGTGAGCTTCTGGCTGTAACCCCACCCCCCCTGTAGGAGCTGCCGCAGGCTGCGATCTTTTGATCTTGTTTTTTAAAAACAAAGTCAAAAGATCGCAGCCTGCGGCAGCTCCTACAGGTCACTCAGCCAAGGCCGTGCCAGACGCGTCCGTCGCGGGCCAGCAGTTCTTCGGCGGCCTCGGGGCCGTTTTCACCCGCGGCATAGCCCTGCACGCTGGCATCCTGCTGCCAGGCATCGAGGAAAGGCTGTACGGCACGCCAGCCGTTCTCGATGTTGTCGGCGCGCTGGAACAGCGTCTGGTCGCCGGTCAGGCAGTCGTAGATCAGCGTTTCATAACCGGTGGACGGCTGCATTTCGAAGAAGTCCTTGTAGGCAAACCCCAGTTCGATGTTGTCCATCTTCAGGGCCTGGCCAGGCCGCTTGGCCAGCAGGTCGAACCACATGCCTTCGTTGGGCTGGATCTGGATTCGCAGATAGGTCGGCGCCAGCTCATCGACTTCGGTATCACGGAACTGCGCATAAGGTGCCGGTTTGAAGCAGATGACGATCTCGGTGTCGCGCACGCTCATGCGCTTGCCGGTGCGCAGGTAGAACGGCACGCCGACCCAGCGCCAGTTGTCGATCATGACCTTGAGGGCGACATAGGTTTCGGTGTTGCTGTCGGGTGCCACCTTGTCTTCCTGGCGATAACCAGGCAGTGGTTTGCCATCGACTTCGCCAGCCGTGTATTGGCCGCGAACCGAATTGGCCCGGGCCTCTTCCACCGACCAGGGACGAATCGCGCCGACCACCTTGGCCTTCTCGCCGCGCACCGCATCGGCACCAAAGGCCGCCGGTGGCTCCATGGCCACCATTGCCAGCAACTGGAACAGGTGATTGGGCACCATGTCCCGCAGGGCGCCGGTGTGTTCGTAGAAACTGCCACGGGTTTCCACGCCGACGGTTTCGGCCGCGGTGATCTGTACGTGGTCGATGTAATGGTTGTTCCAGAACGCTTCGAACAGGCTGTTGGAGAACCGGCTGACCAGGATGTTCTGCACGGTCTCCTTGCCCAGATAGTGATCGATGCGATAGATCTGCTTTTCCGTCATGACCTTGAGCAGGCAGGCGTTCAAGGCCTCGGCGGTTTGCAGGTCGGAACCGAAGGGTTTTTCGATCACCACCCTGCGAAACGCCTCGGGGCTTTCTTCGAGCAAGCCGGACGCGCCGAGACGGCGCACCACTTCACTGAAAAAGCGTGGCGCGGTGGCCAGGTAGAACACCGCGTTGCCTGTGCCGCTGTCGGCGATTTTCGCCGCCAGCGCTTGATAAGTGCTGTCGTCCAGGAAGTCGCCCTGGACGTAGCTGATGCCTTTGGCGAGTTTGGCCCACACGTCCGGGTCAAGGGACTGATCGCCCTTGCCGACTTTGGCGGCCACCTCGCTGCGGATGAAGTCTTCGAGTTTTTTTGCGAAGCCTTCATCGCTGATGGCGTTGTGGTCAACGCCGATGATCCGCAGGCCATCCCCGAGTAAACCGTCGCGCTTGAGGTTGTACAGCGCCGGCATCAGCAGGCGCTTGACCAGATCACCGTGGGCGCCGAACAGGAACAGCGTGGTGGGTGGCGCGGGTTCAGTCTTGGATTTCCTGCGGATCCCATGGGTCATTTTTTCGCAGTCTCCTTGTGGCCACCGAAGCCGAAGCGCTGGGCGGAAAGAATCTTGTCACCAAAGGTGCCCTGGCCGCGCGAGCGGTAGCGGGAGAACAGCGAGTTCGACAGCACGGGCACCGGTACCGCCTGTTCCATGGCGGCTTCGATGGTCCACTGACCTTCGCCGCTGTCCGCTACGGAACCGGAATAACCGTCGAGCTTCGAATCGCTGGCCAGGGCATCGGCGGTCAGGTCCAGCAGCCACGAGGACACCACGCTGCCACGACGCCAGACTTCGGCAATATCGGCGACGTTCAAGTCGAAACGCTGGTCTGGCGGCAGGATGTCGCTGGACTTGGTTTTCAGGATGTCGAAGCCTTCGGCAAAGGCCTGCATCATGCCGTACTCGATACCGTTGTGGATCATCTTGACGAAATGCCCGGCACCGGCGGGACCGGCGTGGATGTAGCCGTGCTCGGCACGATCGTCATCGGACTTGCGGTCCTTGGTGCGCGGAATGTCACCCATGCCCGGCGCCAGGGTCTTGAACAGCGGATCAAGACGCGTCACGGTCTCGGCATCGCCGCCGATCATCATGCAATAGCCGCGCTCCAGGCCCCAGACGCCGCCTGAGGTGCCGACGTCGATGTAGTGCAGGCCTTTTTCCGCGAGGGTTTTCGCCCGGCGGATGTCGTCCTTATAGAAGGTGTTGCCGCCGTCGATGATGGTATCGCCGGCTTCGAGCAAGGTGCTCAGGGTGTTGATGGTGTCTTCGGTCGGTGCGCCTGCCGGCAGCATGACCCACACCGCTCGTGGTTTGGCCAGGCCAGCGACCAGGGCCGGCAAATCGGCGACGCCGGTGGCGCCATCGCTGCTCAAGTTATCGACGAAGGCGGTATTGCGGTCGTACACAACGGTGGTATGTCCGTTGAGCATCAGGCGCCGCGCAATATTGCCGCCCATGCGGCCCAGTCCAATAATCCCGAGTTGCATGTGCTGATGCTCCCTACTACAAATAAAAGTGTGTCAAAGGTTATAGCCCAACGCGACTCATGAGGTTAGTCCAGAGCGTTGGCATGAAGTTTCCGGGCATTGTGCCCGATCCTGATGGATAACGTCAGGAATCGTGCTGAAGACACAACGACCATGAAAAATAAAAAAGTTCCCTTCGGGGGCAAAAGAAATCAAAATTGGCGCCGATAGTAGATCAGCCACCGATTTTGGCGGCAGACCTACAGTTGAGATAGCCATTTGCGAGGTGAGCAATGGGCACAGTACACAACGCACTGCCAGCACAAACCCTTTACGTCACTATCCGTCGCGAGGAATTGCGTCAGTTGAAAGACGAGCGCGACCAGTTGAAACAGGAGCTGGCGCAATTGCGCTTGCTGGTCCAGGGCCAACAGCCCTTGCCCCTCCCCCAGCGGGCACCTCACGCCTGATCCCATGGTCTGACCCGGAAGCAGCATTGCACTGCTTCCGACACGCCATATCCCCCTTTACCTTCGGCAACTCACGAAATTTTCACATCCGCCTATTGATACTTCGGCGCAATGTGCGCCGCCTGGACTGTGCGCGGCCGCCCCTTTTCGGCGTCTGCGGGACTGGGTGGTGCTGTGATTACTGGCTGGAGCGTTGAATGACTTGGTTTAAACGCAGCGATTCGTCTGCGAAAGGTTTCGATTGGGCAGGACTTCTCTGGCTGTTCCTGTTCTTCTGGTATTTTTCCGGCATCACCCAACTGTTGATCCAGCTGACCGGCACCTCCGGTTTCACCGGCTTTCGCCAGGCGTTCGTGATGAGTGCCATCTGGCTGGCGCCGATGCTGTTGTTCCCCCGTCAGACACGAGTGATGGCCGCGGTCATCGGCGTGGTGCTGTGGGCGTGCTCGATGGCCAGCCTCGGTTACTTCTTCATCTATCAGCAGGAATTCTCGCAAAGCGTCATCTTCATCATGTTCGAATCGAACGTGTCTGAAGCGGGCGAATACATGACCCAGTATTTTGCCTGGTGGATGGTCCCGGCCTTCCTCGCGCACACCGCGGTCGGCTACTTCCTGTGGACACGCCTGCGCCCGGTGTACCTGCCGCGCACCAAGGCACTGGTGGCAGCAACCGCCATTCTGGTTGCCGTGGTCGGTTATCCCCTGGTCAAACAAACCCTGCGTACCGGCAGCTTCGCCGAGGGCTTCGAGAAATTCGAAACCCGCATCGAGCCGGCGGTGCCATGGCAAATGGCAGTGGCTTATCACCGCTACCTCGACACCCTGGCCAACATGCAAAACATGTTGCACAGCGCGAGCAAGGTGGCGCCGCTGCACAACTTCAAGGATGCGACGGCCAACCAGCCCGCTACGCTGGTGCTGGTGATCGGCGAGTCGACCAACCGTCAGCGCATGAGCCTGTACGGCTACCCTCGGCAAACCACGCCGGAGCTGGACAAGCTCAAGGATCAACTGACGGTCTTCGATAACGTCATCACGCCGCGCCCGTACACCATCGAGGCGTTGCAACAGGTGCTGACCTTCGCCGACGAAGAAAACCCTGAGCTGTACCTGTCCACGCCGTCGTTGGTCGCCATGATGAAACAGGCCGGCTACAAGACGTTCTGGATCACCAACCAGCAGACCATGACCAAGCGCAACACCATGCTCACGACCTTCTCCGAGCAGGCCGACGAACAGGTGTACCTCAACAACAACCGCAACCAGAATGCCGCCCAGTACGACGGCGACGTGATCGAGCCGTTCAACAAGGCCCTGGCCGACGCGGCACCGCGCAAATTGATCGTGGTGCATCTGCTCGGCACGCACATGAGCTACCAGTACCGCTACCCTTCGACCTTCGACAAGTTCAAGGACCGCAATGGCGTTCCGGCCGGCGTGCGTGACGATCAGCTGCCAACGTACAACAGCTATGACAACGCCGTGCTGTACAACGACTTCGTGGTGTCTAGCCTGATCAAGGACTACGCCAAGTCGGACCCGAACGGCTTCCTGTTCTACCTCTCCGACCACGGTGAAGACGTGTTCGACTCCCCCGGCCATGGCACCCTGGGACGCAACGAGAGCAAACCGACGGCGCCGATGTACACCATCCCGTTCATGGCGTGGGCCTCGCCAAAATGGCGCGAAAACCACGACTGGAACTTTGCCGCTGACCTGGGGCGGCCGTACAGCAGTTCGCACCTGATCCATACCTGGGCAGACCTGGCAGGCCTGAGCTTCGATGAACTCGATCGCAGCAAGAGCGTGGTCAGCGACAGCTTCAAGCCACGGCCCTTGCTGATCGGCAACCCTTACGAGCGTCAGCAGCGGCCGTTGATTGACTTCAGCCTGATCAAGCCAAAAGCGCCTGAAGTCGTACAAAAGTAGCCCATACAACGCCGTTCAAACCTGTGGGAGCGGGCTTGCTCGCGAAAGCGGAGTGTCAGTCGACATCAATGTTGAATGACACTGCGCTTTCGCGAACAAGCGCGCTCCCACAGTTGTTTTGTGTTGTAGGAAATATCTCATAATAATAATTATTCTCGTTTACCCCTAAATCCCTCCCTCCTCCTTCGTCCTTGAATCAACGGATTTTTCCCTCGACGACAAGGAGTCGGCCGCGATGTTCGCGCCTATCACCCGTTCCATGACTTTTACCCTTGGCCTGTGCGGCGCCGCACTGAGCCCGGACCTGCTCGCTGAAACCGAGACCGAGAAAGCGCCTTCGGCGCCAACCCTCATGCTCGGTGCGACCAACGTCACCGCCCAGAGCCTGGGCAGCACCACCGAAAATACCGACTCGTACACCACAGGTTCCATGAGCACGGCCACCCGGCTACCTATGTCGATCAAGGAAACACCGCAATCGGTTTCCGTGGTCACGCGCCAGCAAATGGATGATTTCAAACTCGGCAGCCTGTCCGAAGCCATGAGCCAGACCACCGGCATCGTGGTCCAGCACAACGACTCGGACCGGGTCAGCTATTCCTCGCGCGGCTACTCGATCAATAATTTCCAGGTCGATGGCATGTTGAATACCTTCAGCTACATGAAGTCCGATTCCGACACCATCATCTACGACCGCATCGAAGTGGTACGCGGTGCAACGGGCTTGACCACCGGCGCGGGCGATCCTTCGGCCACCATCAACATGGTGCGCAAGCGGCCAACCGCACAGTGGGAAGCCAAGAGCGGTGTCAGCGGCGGCAGCTACGACGACTACTACAGCTACCTGGACGTCGGCGGCCCGCTGGCCTTCGACGGGCGACTGCGCGGTCGTGGGGTGGTGGCCTACCGCGACAGCGATTCCTACCGGGACAAATACCAGCAGCAACGGGAAGTCGGGTACGGGGTGCTCGAGGTCGACCTGACCGACGACACCCTGCTGGCAGTGGGTTACGACTATCAGAACAAGCACGTTCAAGGCACGTCCTGGGGCACGGTGCCGTACTGGAATGCCGACGGCAGCAAAGCCAACCTGGGACGCTCGACCAACATGGCGACATCCTGGAGTTCCTGGCCGCTCAAGGACAAGACCGCGTTCGCCAACCTCGATCACCAACTCGGTGGCGGATGGCAGCTCAAGGCCGCCTACACCCACCGCGAAAGTGACACCGACGGCAAGATCTACTATGCCGGCGGCGGCTTCCCCGAGGCGGACCGCAGCGGCATGATCGCCAACGTCAGCCACATGATCGGCACGCAAAAAATGAAGGCCTATGACTTCAACCTGTCCGGCCCCTACACGCTGTTGGGGCGTGATCACGAAATGATGGTGGGTTATGGCGAGGCCGAGCGCCGCGAGGATTCGCCTTACACGGTGGATGGCCCAAGAGCCGCCGATTATGAAAATGTCCCTGACTGGAAATACATGGGCAACATCGGCAAATTCCCCGACACCGTGACCAGCCTGACCGGCTCGAAAGACTATACCCGGCAGAAAGCCGGCTACCTGGCCACGCGCCTGAACCTCACCGATGAACTGCACGCCGTCCTCGGCAGCCGCTACGGCAGCTGGAAAACCTCGACCACCACCAACAGCTACGACGCCAACCAGCAACTGAGCGGCGTCGATCACAGCAGCCAGCAACAAAACGACATGTGGACGCCCTACGCCGGACTGCTGTACGACCTCACGCCGCAGTACACCGCCTATGTCAGCTACACCGACATTTTCAAACCGCAAACCAACCGCGACAGCAGTCGTAAATATCTCGAACCGGTGGTGGGCAGCAACTATGAACTGGGCCTCAAGGGCAGCCTGCTGGAAGAGCGCCTGAACCTGGCGACCGCGCTGTTCTGGAGCAAGCAGGACAACGTCGCGGAACTGGACGACTCGGTGCCACCGGATCCGGTGACCGGCGAGGAGTTCTACACATCCAGCGGCAAAGGCAACAAGGTGCAAGGCTTCGAGGCCGAGCTGTCAGGCGAAGTCATGGCGGGTTGGAACATGACCGCCGGGTACACCTACACCCATTCGGTCGACGGTGAAAAACAACGGATCAACACGGTTCAGCCGTTGAACATGCTGCGATTTTCCACGGCCTGGCACCTGCCCGGCGAGTGGCAGGCGCTGACAGTGGGGGCTGCGGTGAACTGGCAGAGCGACGTGTACCGCAGCGCCAGTCGCCCGGTCGGGCGCCGCGCCGATGGCAGCTTTATCACCGAGCGCACGGACATTCAGCAGGAGGCCTACACCGTGGTCAACCTGATGTCGCGCTACGAATTCGACCGGCACCTGTCCGCCTCGTTGAACGTCAACAATCTGTTCGACAAGAAGTACTACGACAACGTCGGCTTCTACAACGGTGTGTATTGGGGCGACCCGCGCACGGTGACCTTGAGCCTCGACTGGAAGCTCTAGAGGTACTGATTCCCATTTAACGGAATCGGCGGATAATGACCGTTCGACTTTGATTCATCGACTCATGGACGAACGGCATCCGACATCTGCAAGTGGGAGGCACACCATGAAAAGATCCACCTTGATCTTCGCAATACTGATGACCTTGGGTTCCGCCAGCGCCTTTGCCGAAGGCGGGGCCGAACGCATGCGCTACTACTACGAAACCCTGCACTACAACCAGCAAGTGGCGTTGGGCAACATCACGCCAGACCAGGCGAAAGAGTTACGGGTACCGGACGATCAAACCGCGCAAATGACCGAGTCCTACCGGCCAAAAGATTAACCTCTGACTGCGGCATTTCTGTAGGAGCAAGCTTGCTCGCGATGGTCGTCAACGATAACGCGTGTTGACTGACTAAACGCGGCGCTCTCTAGTCCATCGTCGGAACGCCGCCCGGAGCAAGCTCGCTCCTACAGTTACAGGTACAAGTACAGGTACAGGTACAGGTACAGTCAGGATTACAGCGGCTTGATCCAGAACATCATGCGCCCATGCGCCGGATCGAACTCGCCCGGGGCAAAGCCGAACTTGCCGTAGGACGCCTGCGCCACCGCATTGCCTTCCAGCACCTCCAGGGTGATCTTGCAGCAGCCGCGCTGACGGGCAATGTCCTCGACTTTGTCAAGCATCCGCTGGCTCAGTCCCAGGCCGCGAAACTTGGGTACCACCGCCACGTCGTGCACGTTGACCAATGGCCGGCAGGCAAAGGTCGAAAACCCTTCGAAGCAATTGACCAGCCCGGCCGGCTCGCCGCCGACAAAGGCCAGCACGCTGAACGCATGGGGGCGCTTGGCCAACTCACCCGGCAGATGCTCCAGCACAGTGGCCGGCAGGGAGTGACCACCGCCCATTGGATCTTCGGCGTAACTGTTCAACACCAGGCCAATCGCCTCGGCATGCACCGGATTGGTGTAGCTGGCTTGAAGCACAAGAATTTCTGCGGAATCCATTTCCATCCTCGATGACTTGCCCCAGTACGTTGTTCGCGCTGGAAGGCCTGGGGAACATATCGCGAGTCGCGTTGGGGCTACAAGACTTTAAGATCAAAAGATCGCAGCCTTTGTAGGAGCTGCCGAAGGCTGCGATCTTTTGATCTTAATGTCCCCAGATCAGTGCTTCAGTCCACCCCAGCTCGGCAAAATCCTCAGCCCTTAACGAAGACTCCCCAGCACAAAAAAACTCATCCAGCTGCGGCGGCTTGACCGAAGTACCACTGAGCATCGCGTGAACCTGCCCGCGATGATGGAGCTGGTGCTCGAACAGATGCGACAGCAGGCGCATACGGCTGTCGTATTGCGGGGTGTCCCGGGCGATGGTCACGATCTTGCCCAGGTCGGCATCGCGCATCTGCTCGCAGTAGGCGATCAAGCGTCGGTCTACCTGGGCCTGTTCGCGCTTGAGCTCGTGCGCCTGGGTAACCGGCTCGTCGTCCTTGAAGAACACATGACAATCGGGATGGGGATCATCACCGCGCAGCTCGCGCTCCAGGGCATCCACGTAGAACCAGTCGCAGGTAAGGATGTGGTTGAGGGTGGCTCGCAGACTGGGAAAGAAATTGACCCGCGGCGCCGCCAGCTCATCCTCGCTCAACTGGCACCAGGCCTTGGCCAGTCGGTGATTGGCCCAGGCATTCTGATAAGCCATGGTCAAAAAATGATGCGACAGAGGTTGATTCATCTTCACGCCTCCTGGATTTCACGCCTCGGCGAAACGTTGCAACTGCATCTCCTGCAGGCGACTGAGGGTGCGGCGGAACGGAAATTCCAGGTAGCCCTCGGTGTAGAGCGAGTCCATGGGCACCTGGGCTTCGAGGTACAGCGGCACCTTGCGGTCGTAGCATTCGTCCACCAGCGCGATGAAACGCCGCACACCGTCGTCGTGCACCGACAATTGCGGCAACTCACGATCCCCGGCCTCCACCCGCACGGCACCGTCTTCAGTGCCCCGGGCGATGCGCCCGGCACGTTTTTGCGCGCTGAGGTTGGGCACGTCGCTTAAAAGAATAGCGCTGAAGCGGTCGCACAGGGCCATGAAATCCATCGCGGCAAAGGGCTGCTCACAGAGGTCGGCGTAGCGGCACCAGAGCACACCCTGGCTGGCCTGCACCACCGGCAGCGTACGATAACCGACCTTGATCGGCTCGTTGGAAACCCCTTGGCCAACCGTCAGCATCCGGAAAACCTCAGCCAGCGCGCTGGGCTGACCGGGCTCGGTGACCCAGTAACGTTGCAAGCCCTGCCCCGGGTGCAGGCGATGATCTTCGCCACCGTCCACCGCGATCACCTGCATGTGCCGTTTGATCGCGGCGATGGCCGGCATGAAGCGGTCGCGGTTGAAGCCGTCGGCGTACAACTGGTCCGGAGGCAGGTTGGAGGTGCAGACCACCACCACGCCCTGTTCGAACATCACTTGGAACAAGCGCCCGAGAATGATCGCGTCACCGATGTCATTGACGAACAACTCGTCAAAACACAGCACGCGCACCTCCTCGCTCAGCTCGCGGGCCAAGGCCTGCAACGGATCGGCGGTACCGGTCAGCTGAAATGAACGCTGGTGCACCCAACCCATGAAATGATGAAAGTGCTGCCGCCGGGCCGGCACCCGCAGGTGTTGGTAGAACTGGTCCATCAACCAGGTCTTGCCCCGCCCGACCGGGCCCCAGAGGTAGACGCCCATGATCGGCTTGCGGCCTTCATGCAGCGCTTCATGGCACTTTTGCAAGGCCCAGACGGCATGTTCCTGGGCCTCGTCCTGGACGAAACCCTTCTGTTCGATCGCGTGCTGCCAGGCACTGAGGGGAGAGTCGACATTCATACGCGGCAGTATGCCATCCGTCGACGCTGGCTTCTGTGAAATATCGCGCCGGGCTTGCGTTATTGGACCCGGGAAAAAGTGTCTTGACGGATTATATGATTAGCATCATATTTAATAAATTACGTACGACATCTAAAACCAACAGGCGTGTCCTCAGGAGTTCTCCCCATGCATTACAAAGTTTTCGGCCGTAAAACCGGCTTGCGGGTTTCCGAACTGGCGCTGGGTGCCGGCAACTTTGGCACCGGCTGGGGCCATGGTGCCGAGCGCGAAGAAGCCAAGGGCATTTTTGATGGCTACCTGGCGGCCGGCGGCAATTTCATCGACACCGCCAACGGCTACCAGGCTGGTCAGTCGGAAGCCATGCTCAGCGAATTCATCGCCGCGGAACGCGATCGCCTGGTCATCGCCACTAAATACACGCTGGGCACCACGCCGGACGCCGGCATTTCCCACACCGGCAACAACCGTAAGAACATGGTTCGTGCCGTGGAGGAGAGCCTGAAACGACTGAAGACCGATCACATCGATCTGTTCTGGGCGCACATGAGCGACGGCGTGACGCCGATGGAAGAGATCCTGCGTGGTTTCGACGACCTGGTCCGCGCCGGCAAGATCCATTACGCCGGGCTGTCGAACTTTCCGGCCTGGCGCATCGCCCGCGCCGACCTGCTGGCCGAGGTGCGCGGTTTCGCCCCGATTGCGGCGATTCAGGTCGAGTACAGCCTGGCCGAACGCACCGCCGAACGTGAACAACTGCCCATGGCCGAAGCCCTGGGTTTGGCCGCAACGCTATGGTCGCCATTGGGCGGCGGCTTCCTTACCGGCAAGTACCGCACTGGCGATGGCGATAACCGCGCGAGCAAACTGGGGATGCTGGTTCACGCCGAGAAAAGCGCCCGGGAAACCGCCCTGCTCGACACCCTGCTGGCCGTTGCGGAGGAACTGGGTGTGAGCCCGACCCATGTGGCTATTGCCTGGCTGCGCGAACAAGCCAGGCGCTCGACCACGACGCTGATTCCGATCCTGGGCTCGCGTACCCGCGAACAGCTGGATGCAACACTGGGGGCCTTGAATGTGCAACTGGATGCCGAGCAGTTGTCGCGGCTCGATGGTGTCAGCGATGTGCCCAAGGGCGTGCCCCATGAATCCATTAGCGGGTCGTTTGCGCGGTTCACCGGGGGTGTGACCCTGGATCTGCCGAAAATCCCGGTCGCCTGACCCCGTTACCTGTAGGAGCTGGCTTGCCAGCGAAGAGGGCCTGTCTGACACCACGATGTTGACTGTGGCGCCGCCTTCGCTGGCAAGCCAGCTCCTACAAGGGGTGCGTGTTACCGGTCGACCTTATGTTTGGCCGCATACAGGCACAGCATCTCCATGCCCAGCGTCGCCGCCGCCAATGAGGTGATGTCCGCATTGTCATAGGCCGGCGCCACCTCCACCACATCCATGCCCACCAGGTTGACTCCGCGCAACCCACCAAGAATTTCCAGCGCCTGCACTGTGCTCAACCCACCGCACACCGGTGTTCCGGTGCCCGGCGCGAATGCCGGATCGAGGCAGTCAATGTCGAACGTCAGGTACACCGGGTTGTCACCAACCCTTGCGCGAATCGCTTCGACGATCGCATCGACGCCACGCCGATGAACTTGCCGCGCGTCCAGCACCTGGAAGCCCTGATAATCATCGTTGGTGGTGCGCAAGCCGATCTGCACCGAACGCGACGGATCGACCAGCCCTTCTTTGGCCGCATGCCAGAACATGGTGCCGTGGTCGATACGCTTGCCCTCCTCGTCCGGCCAGGTATCGCTGTGGGCGTCGAAGTGAATCAGCGACAGCGCACCGTGCTTGCGCGCATGGGCCTTGAGCAGCGGATAGGTGATGAAGTGATCGCCGCCGAAGGTCAGCATCGCACTGCCAGCATTGAGGATGTGCTCGGCGTGGGCTTCGATGCATTCGGGTGTCGACTGCGGCGAACCGTAATCGAAGTCGCAATCGCCGAAGTCGACCACCGCCAGATGATCGAAGGGGTCGAAGGTCCACGGCCAGTGGCGCTCCCAGGCAATCCCGGTGGAAGCGGCGCGGATCCCCCTTGGGCCGAAGCGGGCGCCGGGGCGGTTGCTGGTGGCGGTGTCGAACGGCACGCCGCTGACCGCTACGTCGACGCCGCGCAGGTCGCGGCTGTAGCGTCGACGCATGAAACTGGTGATGCCGGCGTAGGTGCTTTCGGCGGCGGTGCCATAAAGGCTGTCACGGGTGATGGCCTGATCGTTCTGCACGGGGACGTCCATTGGAGGCTCCTTGTTATTGGCGGCTACGGAAAGTGGTGCAACTGTAGAGGTTGACCTCCTTGTCCTCCGCCTCGGCCGCGGCGGCCATGGCAAGGAACAGCGCGGGGACACACATCTTGAACACGGGAGCCATGACGATCACCTGACCGGGGGAAGTGGCTGCAGGATGCGTCCTCGGTTACATTGGTAAAATATAAAGATTATTACGCTGACATTATCCCGGAGTAATGTTTGATGCTTGGTCAATTGCATGATCTGGACCTGCAACTGCTGCGCCTGTTTGTCAGCGTCGTGGAATGCGGCGGCTTTAGCGCCGCCCAGGGTGAACTGGGCTTGAGCCAGTCGAGCATCAGCCAGCAAATGGCCAAGCTGGAAACCCGCCTCGGCTATCGCTTGTGCAGCCGTGGCAAGGGCGGATTTCGCATCACGCCCAAGGGCGAACAACTGCTCATCGCGACGCGCGGCCTGTTCCAGTCCATCGAAGCGTTCCGTCATCAATCCAACGGTGTCGCCGGGCGCCTGATCGGTGAGGTGCGCCTGGGGGTGTCCGAAGCACTGGATCAATCGGTGTTGCAGCGGGTGGCCGAGGCGATCCGGCGCTTTCGCGAGCGTGACGAATCGGTGCGCATCGAGCTGATGAGCGCCATGCCCGGCGACATGGAGCGTTTGCTGCTGCAGCAGCGGCTGGACCTGGCCATCGGTTATTTCTCGCAGATACAAGGCGCGTTCGACTACCACGAACTGTTCAGCGAAACCCAACACCTGTACTGCGCCCCGGGCCATCCGCTGTTCTCCGATGAGGCGCCGGATGATGAGACCCTGCAGGCGTGCGATCGGGTCGATCACCCTTACCGCTTCCTGCGCAGCGACGAGCCGTTTCAAGGGAAGCTGTGTTCGGCGCGCGCGGAGCAGGTCGAGGGCACTCTCGCCTTCATTCTGTCCGGCAAGCACATCGGCTACCTGCCCAGTCACTTTGCCCGCAGCTGGGAAGACAAGGGTTTGCTGCGGCCGGTGCGTCGCGCTGGGTTGAGTTTCGAGGTGGCGTTTCATCTGGCTCGCCATCGAGCCCAGGTGCCGGGGGATGCGCAGAAAGCGTTTGAAGAGGATTTGCTCGCAGCATTTTCGTAAATACCCACGCCCACAGGGATTGTGTTGGGTATCAGGCTCACCGCTCGCCACAAAATAGTCTTTCTGGCATCCTGCGCCTCCATTTTCTGACCCGGCCCCGCCTCCCGGCACGCAAACCATGACTTCCCCAGAAAAAAACCCACGCCACAACGACCTGATCTACGGCCTCGACGACCGCCCGCACCTCACTGCCACGGTGTTCGCCGCCCTGCAACACGTGCTCGCCAGCTTCGTCGGCATCATCACCCCGACGCTGATCATGGGCAGTGCCCTGGGCTTGCAGAGTGAAATCCCCTACCTGATCAGCATGGCGCTGTTCGTCTCCGGCCTCGGCACTTTCGTCCAGGCGCGGCGTTTCGGTCCGGTCGGTTCGGGGCTGTTGTGCCTGCAAGGCACCAGTTTCTCGTTCATCAGCGTGATCCTCAGTGCCGGTTTCATGGTCAAGGCCCGGGGCGGCGGCACCGATGAAATCCTCTCGACGATCTTCGGCGTGTGCTTCTTTGCCGCCTTCATCGAAGTGGTCTTGAGCCAGTTCATCGGCAGGCTGCGGATGCTGATCACCCCGGTCGTGACCGGCACCATCATCACCCTGATGGGCCTGTCGTTGATCAAGGTCGCCATGACCGACATCGCCGGCGGCTTCGGCGCACCCGACCTCGGCGCGGCCAGTCACCTGGGCCTCGCGGCACTGGTGCTGGGCACCATCGTGGTGTTGAACCGGGTGGACGTGCCGTTTCTGCGCCTGGGCGCGATCGTCATCGGCCTGACCCTCGGCTACGTCGTCGCCTGGCTGCTGGGCCACGTCGATTTCGCCAGCCTGCCCGCCGTGCCGCTGATGAGCGTGCCGGTACCGTTCAAGTATGGTTTTTCCTTCGACTGGGTGGCGTTCGTCCCGGTGGCGGTGATTTTCCTGGTGTCGCCGCTGGAAGCAGCTGGTGACCTGACCGCCAACTCGATGATTTCCCGGCAACCGGTCAAGGGCCCGGTGTACATTCGCAGGATCAAGTCCGGTCTGTTGGCCGACGGCCTCAACTCGGCCATGGCCGCAGTGTTCAACAGCATGCCAATGGTGACCTTCGCGCAGAACAACGGGGTGATCCAGTTGACCGGCGTGGCCAGTCGTTACGTGGCGTTTTTCATTGCCGGCCTGCTGGTCATACTGGGGCTGTTCCCGCTGATCGGCGCGGTGCTGCAGCTGATGCCCAAGCCGGTGCTGGGCGGTGCCGAGCTCGTGATGTTCGGCACCGTCGCCGTGGCCGGGATCAAGATCCTCGCCGAAGCCGGACTGCATCGACGCAACATGCTGATCGTGGCGATTTCCATCGGCATGGGCCTGGGTGTGGCGGCGGTACCGGAGGTGTTGCGCGAGCTGCCCAAGGCGCTGCACAACATTTTCGAATCACCGATCACCGTCGGTGCACTGTGCGCCATCGTGCTGAATATCTTCCTGCCTGAAGAATTCATCGAACTGGAAGAAGACGATTTCGATCCGGAAGCCTCGATCCTCCAGGTCATGGAGAACCCCGACGTGCCGACCAGGCTTGAACCCGCAGCGAAAGCAGCTGCCACACAGTAGACCACCAAGGCTTCTGGGCTGGACCGCTGATGGCACAGCCCTTCTACAAACAGGAACACCTCCATGCGCAGCGCGGATCCCCGTGGGAGAGAGCTCGCTCCCACAGTGGTCATGTGGTGAAACGAACGCCGGGTTTGGCCCGCTCATCCACCGTCAATTCGAACACATCCGGACGCGCATAGTGACCGACTACGTCATAGTCGTATCGGGCGCGGATCAGGTCATCGGTGTCAATTTCAGCGCAAAGCAGACCAGGCCCATCCCGTAGCGGTCCGGCCAGGATATCCCCCATCGGCCCGATGATCACGCTGCCACCGGCAATCAACGGCCGGTCCGCCGGCCAGTTGGCGATCTCCAGCCCCAGGGCTTGCGGCGAATCCTGGACCTGGCACGCGCTGACCACGAAGCAGCGCCCCTCGTGGGCAATATGGCGCATGCTCACCTGCCACATCTCCCGCTCATCCACGGTCGGCGCGCACCACACCTCCACGCCTTTGGCGTACATCGCGGTGCGCAGCAGCGGCATCATGTTTTCCCAACACACCAGCGCGCCGATCCGTCCGACCTGGCTGTCGAGCACCGGCAAGGTGGAACCGTCGCCCATGCCCCAGATCAGCCGTTCGGTGCCGGTCGGCATCAGCTTGCGGTGTTTGGCGAGCAATCCGGCCTGGGGGTCGAAATACAGCGCGGTGCAATACAAGGTACTGCCGGCGCGCTCGATCACGCCGATCACCAGGTTGGCCCCGGTGCGCGCCGACAGCCCCGCCAGTGCTTCGGTCTCGACGCCAGGCACATCGATGGCGTTGGCGAAATAGCGGGCAAAGGCCTCGCGCCCCTGGGGCAAGCGATAACCCAGTTGAGTGCCGAACCCCTCGCCCTTGGGATAACCGCCCAATAGCGCTTCGGGCATGACCACCAGCGCGACGCCGGCTTCGACGATCGCCCTTTCATACGACAGGATCAGTTCCAGGGTGTCGGCCTTGCCACCGGGCAAGGCACCGATCTGCAGGGCGGCAACGATTGACTTGGGCATTTGCGGTGACTCCGTTGGCATGAGGTGTTGCTCATTCTCGGCCGACATCGGATCATCAATAAAGAGCAACTCACTGCTGAATGATATGAACCACATGAATATCGCCTCCCTCGATCTCAATCTGCTCAAAGTCTTCGAAGCCCTGCATGAAGAATCCAGTGCCAGCCGCGCGGCAGTGCGCCTGGGGGTGACGCAATCGGCTGTCAGCGCAGCTTTACGGCGTTTGCGCGAGGTGTATGGCGATCAGTTATTCGTGCGCACCGGTCGCGGCCTGGCACCCACGCTTAAGGCCAACCAGTTGAAGCCGGTGCTCAGCGAGGCCCTGAACAAATGCCGGCAGAGCCTGGCGATGGTCGATCCGATGGCCAACCATTTCGAAGGCCGCTCCGTGACCCTGGGGCTTTCGGATGATTTCGAGATCGCCTACGGCCGGCGCCTGATCGAGGAAATTGCCCGGTGCGCGCCCGGACTGAGGCTGATTTTTCGCCAGACCCACAGCCAGATCGTCGCCCAGGCCCTGATGGAACGCAGTATCGACCTGGCGATCACCGCCGGCGGCTTTGCCGAGCGTCTGCTCAGCCGACAGGTGCTGGGTGAGGGAGATTATTTGTGTCTGGTCGACCCGATCAGTCTGACCGAGGGACAACAGGCCATCAGCCTCGAGGAGTTCGTCGCACGTGAGCACATTCTGGTGTCGTCGGGCGGCTTTATCGGGATCACCGACGAGGGCTTGGCGGCGCTGGGCCTGAGTCGACGGGTCTGCGCCTCCACCACCCACTTTGCGGCGTTGCCGCACCTGCTCAAGGGCAGCCAGGCGGTGGCAACCATCCCGGCGCACGCGGCCAGGAGCATCGCGGCACTCAGCGGCCTGGCCCTGCTGCCCTGCCCCCTGGTGTTGCCGCGCTATCCGATCGAAATGGGCTGGCGGACTGGTGCCCAGCTGGATCCGGTGGTCATGAAAGTGCGCGAAGCGATTGTTGCCGCCTTCCTGTAGGAGCCGGCTTGCCGGCGAAGGCGGCTTTGAAAAGTGCATCGCACATTCGGGCCTCTTCGCTGGCAAGCCAGCTCCTACAGTGAATTGGGTACGGCCGTTGAGATTATTTGGCCGCCATCAGCCGATTGACTTCGCTGCGCACCATGTTCGAGAACTCCGGCGGCGACATGCCGTCCAGTTCGGCGCGGACCCACTCGGCCCATTTGCCCTTGCGCTTGGCGCGTTCGCCGAACAGGCGCGCGGCTTCGCCCTTGGCTTTGCCCAGGTTGTTTTGCCAAAGCTCGAACAGACGGGATTTCTCGTCTTCCAGCGCGGCGCGCTCGGCGAGGGGTTTGTCGGCCAGATTGAAACTCATGGGATTTTTCCTGCTGCGTAAATAGGCGACATCTTACACTGTAGGAAGAATCGCCCTGCTCTGGTTTTTCTGGCGGATCGAGCGAACAGGCAAAATCCCTGCAACTTTTTCCAGCGCCAGACACTCCATTGTTCACTGTCCAATCACCGCAAGGAGTACTTCAATGGCCCGCAAAACCGCCCTGCAAGCCGCCGAAGATCAAATCAAGGATCAAGCCTTCAGCGAGCTGCAGTCGCTGATCGAAGAATCTGAAAAACTGCTCAAGAGCAGTGCCTCACTGGTCGGAGAGGAAGCCGAAACCCTGCGTGGGCAAATCGCCCAGAAACTGCAACAGGCCCGGGACTCGGTCACCAGCGTCCGGCAGCGGGCCATCCCGGCGGTCGATGCCACCGAAAGCTACATTGGTGGTCACCCGTGGCAAACCGTGGCGGTTTCCGCCGGTTTCGGGCTGGTGGTCGGCCTGCTGTTGTCTCGCCGCTAATACGCTTTATGTAGGAGCTGCCGAAGGCTGCGATCTTTTGATCTTGATCTTCGGCGCCTTTGACGCCGCCAAAAGATCGCAGCCTACGGCAGCTCCTACAGTGACCGTGCCAAGCCTCAGTGACCGGCCAGCTCCCGCAGCTTCGCCAGCTCCGAGGCCTCCAGCGCAATGCCCTCGGCCTGGGACCTGGCACGCTGATTGTGGCGCCGATCCCCCGGCAAGCGCTTGAGCCCCACGCCATGCATCTGTCGCACCAGCTCCTGACTGCGTTCGGCAAACCCCTGCCCCGCCGCCTTGCTCGGATCGATCACAATCAGCAACTGCCCAGTCCACGGCGTCTTGGCACCGGGATGGCTTTTCCAGTCGAACTCGAAGGAAAAATTACCCCCGGTCAAGGCCGCCGCCAACAACTCCACCATCATCGACAGCGCTGAACCCTTGTGCCCGCCGAACGGCAGCAAGGCACCGCCTTCGAGAATCGCCTTGGGGTCCTGGGTCGGTTGACCGAGGCTGTCGACGCCCATGCCCGGCGGCAAACGTTCGCCCTTGCGCGCGGCAATCTGCACATCGCCATGGGCAATGGCGCTGGTGGCCAGGTCGAAGACGATCGGATCGCCGTCGGCTCGCGGGGCGGCAAAGGCAATCGGGTTGGTGCCGAACAGCGGCCGATCGGCGCCATGGGGCACCACGCACGTCATGCTATTCACCACGCTGAGCGCGACCAAACCTTCATAGGCGAAGGGCTCGACGTCCGGCCACAAGGCCGCGAAGTGATGGGAGTTACGGATCGCCAGCACCGCGATGCCGGCGCTGCGAGCCTTCTCCACCAGCAGCGGGCGCGCGGCCGCCAGGGCCGGTTGGGCAAACCCGTTACCGGCGTCGACCCGGACAAACCCGCTCGCCACATCCTCGACCACCGGAACGGCCTGGCCATTGACCCAACCGCTTTGCAGGGTCGAGACATAACCGGGAATGCGGAACACGCCATGGCTGTGGGCACCATCGCGTTCGGCGCCGGCGCAGTTTTGCGCCAGCACCCGGGCGACGTCGCCAGAGGTGCCATGACGCAGGAAGATCTGCTCAAGCAATGCCGTCAGCTGGTCCAGGGACAGGTTTTGCGAGGCAACAGTAGATACAGGATCGTGTGGCGCGGACATCTGAAGCTCCAGACTAATTATTTTTTGGAGGGGGCAACAGCGTAGCTAGACCGCCGATTAACAACGCGCCACCAGTGACCTGTCAACCTTTCCATAGCAGGCATCTGCACGAATCCCCTGGCCCCGTGCGTTAACTATCTACCACCCGCGCCACAGCACCGACTTTTAGTCTCGACACTCAAACCCTATGCGCCCGCAGCCGCGCCCTATTTGAGATTCGACGATGCCTACACCTAGCGTCCCACTGCTTTTTCCCGAAGCCTTGAAGTCCCCCGGGTTCTGGGTCGACCTGGGCAAAACCCATGGACTTACGCAAAAGGATTTCGAATGGTTCAGTCACCTGGAACTGGCCACCCAGTCCTCGCGCAGTCAACAGCGCCCGCCGATGCTCGCCGAAAGTATCCTGCTGACTATCAAAGGTTATGCCCCGACACCCTTGGCCGGCAGTTTCGTGTTGAGCGACACCCCGGACGATAAAGGGCTGATTCTCTATACGCCCTATGGCGGCATCAGGAAGCTCGACAGTCGCGAAACCTTGATCGATGAGCTCGAAAAACAACTGAACCCCGCGACCGAAGACGACGATCTACTCGCGTTCATGTCGCTGGCCCGGCGCAAGACACTCGCAGCAACCAGGCACATTAAAGTGAGCTTCGAGGCCATCGAGGGTGAAGTGTTTGAGCATCAGCGAAACGCCCTCATCGCTAACCAGGGGCTGAATGATCAAGCCTTGCTCGACGAATTAAGTGAACTGCCGACACTCGAATCGCTGCTCGACACCCTTCTCGATGAGCTGCTGGGTTCATCGTTTCCGGGGTTGGAGCAGAGTCTGACCCGGGTCAACTTTTACGCCACCTCTCCCACCGAGCAAGACAATCCACCTGTACGGCGCTGGCTCCAATCCATGTCTTTGAGTGCCGCAGTGCTGTCGTACTACCGCGACCAGCGGTGGCCTGCGGGGCAGGAGCCTGAATTTTTCCACCCCAAAAGAACACCACAGGGTAACGACCAGCAACACTGGGAAACTGCCGTCAAAACCGCTTCCGGCAAACTCATCAGCCTGCTTTCACGGCAGGTCGAGCGCTTTTGGAGTGGCGGCAGCGCCGACGGTGCGACGCGTCGCGAGTTTTTCGCCCGAGCCATTCGCGAACAGGCGCGGGCAGATATTGTGCTCAAGCGCGAAGCCGAAATCATCACTGCGCAACAAAGCACCGCCTTGCACACACTGATTCAACCGGCTGCCGGCACGGCCCGCAGCCCAACGCTGGAGACCGTGCGACTGTGGGAATACCAGGCCAATTACGTAGAACTGGCGGGGTCGCTGATGATCAGCCACGCCAACGCCTACCTCTACACCCCGACTCAAGGGCTGCAGGTGTTGGCAGATTACAAGGACTTGAAAGACACCTTGCTGAGTAAGTTCAAGGCCAGCGGTCACGAGGACGAAATCTACGGCCTCCTGAGCCTGGAGGAGCGTAACCGCTTTATCGGCTTCAATCAGCCGCAAGTCACCGGAGAAGTGGTGTCCGGGGCAATATTCACGACGCTGTTCGAAGCGATCATCCGTAAACAGCTGCAAAACCTGGAATACGTCCTGCAAGTGTTTCGTCACAGCGACGGCACCATCGACATCCATGCCTTGTTCGACAAGGCGCTGGATATACGCGCCATGATCAGCGAGCGTTTACTCGCACTGGAGGCCAATGGGCGCTGGAGTACCCGGCCGGTGTTAACGGGCTCCCAGCAACCGTCCACGGTGTTGGCGGATAAAGCCGCTGCCTTCGAAAAAACCTTCAACGACGTTGAATCGGCGATCAAGACGGAGTTTGCGGCGCAACCGCTGGCCTCGCAGGCGGTGCAGCAGACCTACCTTGCGAACATGAAACCCCGCTTGGCCCACGCTCTTTCTGTGGGTCTTCGCGGGGAAGCCAATCTGCGAGTGATCAATTCAACGCTCCGCAAAGCCGACCGGGCGATCGTCGATACGATATTCAACCCTGATCAGCCTGAGCGGAAAAACCGCCGCGCGCTCAATGGATTCCGGCCCGATGCCTACAAACTGGTCCTGGAATGCTCCGGCGAAAAAAACGTCCTGCCGCTGGCCAATTGCGTCGTGCTGACCGAGCGTGGCGGACTCGACCCCCAGCATTCGGGGCGGGCCATTTTGTGGACACCGGCCGAGGGACTGGAAGTCTTCAACCATGTCAGCGACTTGAAACGGGTGCTGAACCAGCGCTTGCTCGACCCTCTGCAACGCTTGGCATTGCTGGAAAACCTCACGCCCACCCAACGTAAATTCCATCGACGTTACTCACTCGGGTCACTGCGGCTGATTGAAGGCAATGTCCTGCACGAGCTGGCGCAATCGTCCATTGAGCGTTTTTTGGCAGGCTGCGAATACGTGCGCTCGCAATCACTGACATCGGCGCAACAGGTCACCGCGCTCGAGCAGTTGGCACAAACGGTCAGCGATACCAATTTGCACAGGGCCGCAGCCATCGCCCGGGCCATCAACCACCAGCAATCCTTGCCGGCGTGGCTGGGCATGGCCGGCGTCGACGAACAGCAATTGCACATCGAACTGCTGGAGCAATACCGCCACAACGTCACCGACGACAAGGATTACCTGCACGGGCTGCCAACCCTGCGCACCTTTGTACATGGTCGATTGAAATCGTTGCTCGGTAGCCGATTCCCCACTGCAGTACTGGACCCCGACAACATCGCGATCACTCCCAACCTGGCCCTGGCTGGCCCCTCCCGAACCCTGACCGAGTTTGCCTTGAACCATGTCAGCGTTGCTCAAGGCACCGGATTCACCATTAGGTCAAGCGAACGGGAGCCGCTTCCTCAAGGCCTGGACCAAAGTGCCATCCGCCAACTTCTGTTGTCACTCGACGTCCAGACAGCCTTTGCCAAACAAGTGACAGGCAAGCTCCTGGAAGACAGCGACGAAGCCGCTACCCGCAAGCAACGTTTCATGCTTCAACTGCCCTGGCAATTGATGCAGCATGCCCATGCACTGCACCTTCAACAGCGGCTGTCTTCCACGGCGTTCGATTTGATCCGGCAAGTGCTGGATATGCCAGACAGCCTGGCCCGCGCATCGGTGCAAGGTGCTCACGCCCTCGTTCGTCCGCTGGAATTGATCAAGACCGCCGGAGGCAACGCCACTGCAACCCTGGGGCTGTACCTGATCGGCCCCGGCCCCGGGCAGGAAGGCCCGCAAGTGTTGTATACGCCTTACCATTCAGGCTCGGTGTTCACCGAGTTCGAGAATGAGGCGAGCCTGGTCTCGGCGTTCTGTAAAATCGGACCGCTACAGGACTTGCTGATTCGCCGCCTGCCGGAGGATCAGCGAACGCTGTTCAGCAACTTGCTCCAGGACACCGTCGGGCAACCCAGCGAGATCACCCTCGCGTCCTCCCCGCTCGAAGGCAACCTGCTGGCGCAGCTATTTACCGACAACGTCACGCTGCTATCGCACCTGCTTGGCAGTCAGTCCGAAATCACCGCCCAGGCGGAATGGGAGGCGGCGAAAAACCTGTTCAGCAAGGGCATCAAACTGGTCGCGGGCCTGTTACCTGGCAAACTCGCCTATGGGCCGTTCCTGTGGCATAGCTACAAGCACTTCAAGGATTCCGCCGAAGCCTTGCAGGAGCACCACTGGAAACAGGCGCTGCAGGAGTTCATTGCCGGCGCCGTGCAAATGGTCTCGCTGGGGCGCTTGTCGCTGCACGCCTCGACCGAGGCCGTGCCCGCCACGGTGGAAACAGAACCTGTAAAGACCGATCTGGCCTCTGCGCATTGGTCACAATTAAAGCCGACCGCACCGGCACGCACCTTGCTGCAACCCTTCGAAGCCACGACCGTGGCATTGAAGGATCTGGTTAAAAACCAGGCGGATGGCACCTACGATGATTCCATCGGCAAACTTCGCTATGCGGCGATCGCCGGGAAGGTTTATCGCGTCGCCAAACCCGGCGCCGTCTGGCGCATCACCAAGACCCTGGTAGACGGCCCTGCGCTGCGCAGTACGCCGAGCGAGAAACTCGTCATCGATCCGGACCGGCATACCGTGCACTACGGCAAGGCCGTGTCGAAGATGATCAACGAATACACGTCAAGCCGTGAAGTCAGCCGAATCCTGAACATCGAAGCCGTCGGCATGGAGCAGATCCGGGCTCGTCACCCGGCAAAAGCCAGTCAAATCGTGAAGGCCATCGATTTGGCCCGTTATTACGCCTTCAACAGCTTGCACAATCTCGCGCAGGCCCGGCACCTTGTTAAGGGCACCCGGCTGGACGGTTTATTCAAAATCGTCTTTGATGTCAAAGACGTCGATACCGACCTGCTCGACAAGATAAAAAAGGCGATCACGCCGATCTGCACGGCACTTGTCGACCCGGATGATGACTTGATGAACACCGAACGCTTTGTCGTCGGCTCCACCAAAGACCCGCAGGACGTGTTGATCGCCTTCGTGATCGACGAGGATTCACGCAGACATGTGCATTTCACCCAGCGGTTTTTCGATCAACAACTCGGCCAATACAACGCTTGCCTGACCGAACCCTTCGATGTCGACGGACATGCACAGGCCGCCACTCTGATTCATGAATTCTCGCACGCCATTACCCAAAGCGCAGATATTGCCTATCTTGAAGCGAGGCGCCCCTTCAGCGACCTGATCAGCTCGATCACCAGCTTTGGCGCCTCTTTGAAAACCCGGCAGGAACGCTATCAACGAGAAGCGCTGTCCCTGGCGACCCCGAGGGATGAACTCTTCGCCCGCTGGAGCAACGAATTGCAGGAATGGATCAGCCTGGACTCGATTCCCGGCGCCGAAAACGCGGGCAAGGCCATCCTGAAGATTACTGGCTGCAAGAAAATGGCAGATGCTCGGAGCGCCTTCAGGAACCCGGTCAACGCGGATCTGCGCATCGACACCATTTTGCGCAACGCCGACTCGATTGCGTATCTGATCTGCCAAATGGGTCGACAACTCGATCCCGTGCCCGTATCCACCCCCTGAACGCCATAAAAATGCGCCGAACCTTAGTTTTGCGCATTGTGCTTGTCCGGGTCCGAATCGAAAATAATTACACTTTGATGGGTAATTGCCATGATCGATGTTTCTCGCAGACTTCCCTCAAGGTTAGAATGCGCGAAATCAGGATGAGTCAATGACCGACACCCCACTCTCGCCAGCCCAATATGACGCCATCACCGATGCCGCTGCGCATTGGTGCATGCGCCTGCATGCCCCTGACTGCACGGCGCAGGAGCGCCAGGCGTTCGAACAATGGCTAGACGTTCATCCACTGCATGCGTCCGAATACGAGGCCATGCTCGAGATCTGGGAAGTGGCTGGCGACCTGCCGCGTCCGGAAACGGTTGTGCCCCTGGTTCGCGCCAGGCCGCAGACGCCTTGGCGGGCCTTCGGCATGGCCGCCGCCGTGTGTGCGCTGGCCTTGCCGTTGGCGGCCTACAGCGGTTGGAACATGGGCTGGTTGCCTGACTCGTACGAGCATTTCGAGGCGAGCGACAACGTTCGCCAGGTCACCCTCAAGGACGGCAGCAAGGTCGAACTGAACCTGGGCACCGAGCTGACGTACAGCAACTACAAGGATCAGCGTCGGGTCACCTTGAAAAAAGGCGAGGCCTTCTTCAGTGTCAGTCACGACGCCAGCCACCCTTTCGTGGTCAAGGCCGCCGAAGGCAAGGTCCGGGTCACCGGCACCCGCTTCAACGTCTGGATGTATGAAGACCAAGTGAAAGTGAACCTGGTCGAAGGCTCGGTACTGGTCAGCAGCAACGATGACCTGCCGGGTGATGGGCTACGGCTCGGCCCGGCCATGCAGGCCAGCTTTCGCCATGGCGACCTGATTCCGCGGATCAGCCAGACCTACGACGACGACAATTCCCTGGCCTGGCTCAACGGCAAGCTGGTCCTCGATGACCTGGCGCTGAGCGAAGCGCTGCCGCTGATCAATCGCTACCTGCATACCCCGGTGCAGGTGGCCGACAATGCCACTGGCGCGATCCGCATCGGCGGCATCTACAACATCCGCGAGCTCAACACCCTGGTGGCGACCCTGCCCAAGGTGCTGCCGGTGTACCTGACCCGTAACAAGGACGGCAACCCAATCCTGAACGCCATCCCGCAGCAACCGCCGAAAAGCTGAAGGCCACCACCCTGACGGGGTGCGGCCTTCATTGTTTGCCCTCACATGCCAGCGATTCTACTGCGCGGCCACCTTCCCGGCCTTGTCATCCTGCTCGTGGATCGTCTGCGCCTGATAGTGCGGATCGGAGGTGATCTGTTGCTCAGTGAACGGCAACACACTCAACTGCTTGTGTGAAAACGCCAGCGTCTGGTCCCGGGCGTATTTCGACGCCGGGTCGCTGGACAGCGAAAACGCCAACAGGCCTTTGGCCTGCGGACCCTTTTCGTCGAAGGTCACCACCTGCAGATAGCTGGTGCCGCTGACCACTTCGCGTTTGCCATCGGTGCGGGGCACGCTTTGAATGGCGTTGTATACCCCCAGCGTGCCCGGCCCGCCATGGATCGGCGTCTGCTGGCCGCCGCTGCTGACCACCTGGATGTCACCCCAATGGCTGTTCTGGTTGAGACCTGACGCCTTGACCTCGATCGAGGCCAGCATGGCCTGGCGCAGCGCTTGCGCCACCTGCGCACGATCGACCGCCAGGCCGCGCGGGGTGTGTTGCGGGTCCAGTGGATCGAACGCCACACGCCAGACATCAGGCGCCTGCTCCAGAGCCTCCATGACATTCTGGAAGTGCACGAAGCCAAGGCCGCTGTCGAGATTGGCCTTGCGATCCCAAGCCTTGAGACTGGCACACAGCGGCGCCAGGGTTTTCCCATCGCTGCCCAGGTCCGCCGCGCAGAACTGCAGCAGGTCGGGCATCACTTGCGCTGCCTGATACACCTGGTCATCCAGCACCATGTGCTGCAAATCGGCTGCGGCGACCGGACCGGCCTTGGCCAGCGTTCCCAGGCGATCCAGGGCAAAACGCGAGCGCAGTCCCAGGGGCTGGCCGTCCTGGCTGATCAAGGGTGAGAAGCCGGTCAGCGGTTGCGCCGGATTGGCCATCCACGCCGAATCGTTGGAGTGCTGCACGAAGTCCTTGCGCAACAGTTGCGGCAACTGGTCCGCGGCAAAAATACCGGGTTGCGCGGCCCGGGGGTCAATGTCCCAGGCACAGGCGCTGTTGGAACCGTCGAGCACGATCATCTGCAGGCCGATCCGCGGATCGCTGCACTGGGCCAGCTTCGCCGCACTCACGTTCGGCACCACCGACAGGTTCATGTACAGCGTTTGCCCCTGATCGTCCGCTGCCAGCGTGTTGACCCACGGGATGCCCTGGATCTGGTGCACCGAGGCCTGGAACTCCTTGAGGCTGCCGGCACGATTCATCGCGTACCACTGTTGCAGCACCCGGTCATTGTCCAGGTTGGCGTCGCGCAGGCTGTAGGCAAACTGCCGATCCCAGTCGAGCTTGCCCGGCCACTGCACAATCGGGCCGAACTGCGAGCTGTAGACCACATGGGAAACGGCCTTGACCGAGCCATCCGCTTGCTTGACGTCGACCGTCAGGGTTTGTTTGTCCATTGGCGTGGACTTGCCGTCGAGCAGATAGCGGGTTGGATCCTTGGGATCCAGTTGCAGGCGATACAAGGTGAAGTGCTTGGACGAGTCCACGGTGTGGGTCCAGGCCAGATGCTGGTTGAAGCCGATGTTGATCAGCGGCAGGCCAGGCAACGCGGCGCCCATCACATCCAGTTTGCCGGGGATGGTCAGGTGCATTTGATAGAAGCGCATCCCGCCGACCCAGGGGAAATGCGGATTGGCCAGCAACATGCCGCGACCATTGAAGGATCGATCGCTGCCCACCGCCACCGCGTTGCTGCCGCGGTCCAAGGCAAAACGCTGCATACGCAGGTCCGCCACTTGGAACGCTGTCTGTTTGCCGTCATTGCCGGCGACCGCAGCCGGCGGCGTGGCGCCCGCCAGCGCTTCGGCAAACTGCCCGACGCCACCTTCCACCAACAGGCGGCGGGTCAGCTTGACCAAGTCCGTGGCGCTGATTTCCCGCACCCAGTCGCCCTGGCACTGCGCCGGCAGCCCCTGGGCCCGACGCTCGCTCAGGGCGCGGTTGTAGCCGGCCACATAACCTTCGACCAGCCCGCGTACTTCAGGGGTTTGCGCCTGCCAGAACCCGGCCACGGCCTGCGGGGTGTTCAACCAATTGAAAAAAAGATCGCTGACCTGGTTTTCGCGCTCCTCGACCGTCATTTGGTCGGGACCAAAAAACCGCGAACGCTGACCGTTCACCGTAACGATCTCATTGGCCAGCAAACACAGGTTATCCTGAGCGTAGGCATAGCCGATGCCGTAACCGAGGCCCCGCTCGTCCGCGGCGCGGATATGGGGCACGCCAAAACTGGTCCGGCGGATATCGGCACTGGCCTGCTCCAGCTGACTGCGCGCATTCGCCGCAAGACTCAGCCCCAGAAACACACCCGCCAGGCTCAACCTGGTCAACTGGCTGGAAATAATCACATTCGCTCCTGATCGAAAAACGAGGGTCACAGTTCTGCGTACTGACACGCACTGCGCATCCTGTTAGGGACGAAACAAACGAGAAAAATTTAGGAGACTGGATGGCGGTCCCGGGCCGCACTGCAAAGGCGCCTGACGCAGCGATCACACAATGATGACGAAATTTCTACATTTAAGTCTTCATGATTTGTGACGCTCATACGTCTTGTTTTGTAAGAGCGCCCAATTTTTCCCGATCAGGCTCTGAAAAGGAGTTTTTGCAATGTACAACTCGCAACTGCCAACGGACGGTAGCAACGCGCCAAAGGGCAGGGTCAGTGTTTTCGACCAACCTGCCGAGCGCAACGGCAACGAGCGGATCCGCGTCCTGCTCAAGAGCTTTGGCTTGCGGACCAGCCTGATTCGCCTCAAAGTCATCGACGCCCTGCTGTCCGCCGCCGAAAACGACCGCAGCCTGGGCGTGCGCGGCGTGCACACCCACTTGCTGGAGCTGGACATTCCCCTGTCGTTTCTGAGTGTGCGCGAAGTGTTGAAACGCCTGTGCAGCGAAGGCGTGATCGTCCTCAATGCGGATAAAAGCTACAGCCTCCACCCCCGGGCCGCCGCCCTGCTGCACAACGACTGATCAAGCCAGGGCCGGAGCCACCGCTCAGGGCTTGACCTTGCGGCGCATCACGCCGTTGATGACCACCACGACCACCGCCACGCCAATGGCGATGTACTGGAACAGTTTTTCGCTGATGACGCCGGTGTTCTGCAAATAAGAAAGGCCAAACATGGTCCCCAGTACCACGAGGGAGATCAGAATCGAGTATTTCAAACGTTGCGACTGAGTCATTGGCAATTCCTGAACCTGAAAAATGTATCTGCTGTGTTCCCCTTCACATGCCAGACCGGCTGCGAAGGGGGGCTCATGTTACCGCCGATGAAGATTTTTAGCTTTATCACGGCGATGGCGTCCTCGAATATTGCATCGCGCTATCGGGCCTCTTCGCTGGCAAGCCAGCTCCTACAATGATTTGCGCTGGTCGCCGCGGACCTGTAGGAGCCCGGCTTGCCGGCGAAGGCGGCCTTGAATATTGCATCGCGTTTTCGGGCCTCTTCGCTGGCAAGCCAGCTCCTGCAATGATTTGCGCTGGGCACCGCGGACCTGTAGGAGCCCGGCTTGCCGGCGAAGGCGGCCTCGAATATTGCATCGCGCTATCGGGCCTCTTCGCTGGCAAGCCAGCTCCTGCAATGATTTGCGCTGGTCGCCGCGGACCTGTAGGAGCCCGGCTTGCCGGCGAAGGCGGCCTTGAATATTGCATCGCGCTATCGGGCCTCTTCGCTGGCAAGCCAGCGCCTACAATGGTTTGCGCTGGTCGCCGCGGACCTGTAGGAGCCCGGCTTGCCGGCGAAGACGACCTTGAATATTGCATCGCGCTATCGGGCCTCTTCGCTGGCAAGCCAGCGCCTACAATGATTTGCGCTGGTCGCCGCGGACCTGTAGGAGCCCGGCTTGCCGGCGAAGGCGTCCTCGAATATTGCATCGACCTTTCGGGCCTCTTCGCTGGCAAGCCAGCGCCTACAATGATTTGCGCTGGTCGCCGCGGACCTGTAGGAGCCCGGCTTGCCGGCGAAGGCGTCCTCGAATATTGCATCGCACTATCGGGCCTCTTCGCTGGCAAGCCAGCTCCTACAATGGTTTGCGCTGGTCGCCGCGGACCTGTAGGAGCCCGGCTTGCCGGCGAAGGCGGCCTTGAATATTGCATCGACCTTTCGGGCCTCTTCGCTGGCAAGCCGGCTCCTACAATGATTTGCGCTGGTCGCCGCGGACCTGTAGGAGCCCGGCTTGCCGGCGATGGCGTCCTCGAATATTGCATCGCGCTATCGGGCCTCTTCGCTGGCAAGCCAGCTCCTGCAATGATTTGCGCTGGGCACCGCGGACCTGTAGGAGCCCGGCTTGCCGGCGAAGGCGTCCTCGAATATTGCATCGACCTTTCGGGCCTCTTCGCCGGCAAGCCGGCTTCTACAATGGTTTGCGCTGGTCGCCGCGGACCTGTAGGAGCCCGGCTTGCCGGCGATGGCGTCCTTGAATATTGCATCGCGCTATCGGGCCTCTTCGCTGGCAAGCCAGCTCCTGCAATGATTTGCGCTGGGCACCGCGGACCTGTAGGAGCCCGGCTTGCCGGCGATGGCGTCCTCGAATATTGCATCGCGCTATCGGGCCTCTTCGCCGGCAAGCCGGCTCCTACAATGGTTTGCGCTGGTCGCCGCGGACCTGTAGGAGCCCGGCTTGCCGGCGAAGGCGGCCTTGAATATTGCATCGCGCTATCGGGCCTCTTC
>Ga0160432_100213_pt1 | contig 50110 bp, 46 predicted proteins | sample HID1971M_E0MG_FD_108250 | JGI IMG/M metagenome (GOLD analysis project Ga0160432, IMG submission 108250) | Enriched millipede-associated microbial communities from UW Madison campus, WI, USA - HID1971M_E0 MG | ecosystem: Host-associated > Arthropoda: Insects > Digestive system > Unclassified ... | reverse complement strand
GCCGCACATCTCGATCTACCACCTCACCATCGAGCCCAACACCTGGTTCGCCAAGTTCCCGCCCACGCTGCCCGAGGACGACATCGCCTACGCCATGCTCGACCGCATCACCGAGCGCACGGGCGCGAGCGGCATGTCGCGCTACGAGGTCTCGGCCTATGCGCGCGACGGGCACCAATGCGCGCACAATCTCAACTACTGGCAGTTCGGCGACTACCTCGGCATCGGCGCCGGCGCGCACAGCAAGCTGAGCTTTGCGCACCGTATCGTGCGGCAGGTGCGCTATCGCGAACCGCGCCTGTACATGGAGAACGCGCGCGCCGGCATGGCCGTGTCGCAGAGCGACGAAGTGGCGCTGGCCGACCTGCCGTTCGAGTTCATGCTCAACGCGCTGCGGCTGAAGCAGGGCTTCACGCTGCCCCAGTTCAGCGAGCGCACGGGCCTGGCGATGACGTCGATCCAGCGCGGCCTGGAAGAGGCCGAGCGCAAGGGGCTCGTCGCGCGCGACCTGTTCCGCGTGTGGCCCACCGAGCGAGGGCTCGACTTCCTGAGCGACCTGCAGACGCTGTTCCTGCCCGATGACGAGTAAGGCCGCGCTGTCGGCTTAAAATCGACGGTTCCGGAGAGTTGGGTGAGTGGTTTAAACCAGCAGTCTTGAAAACTGCCGACGTGAAAGCGTCCGTGAGTTCGAATCTCACACTCTCCGCCAGTACATCAAGCGCCATGCGGCTTCCAAGCCGCATGGCGCTTTTTTCTTGCTTTCTACCCCCATTTTCAACTTCGTTGCGCTGCGGCAAAATGCGCGATTTTGTGTCGTCCATGTGCTGGCGCGCATCGAGACGTCAACCGCATATCAGGGGGAATTCATGGAAAAAGATAGTCGGATCATCGAAATTCAGTGGCGGAAATCCGGTCTTCAAGTCGTGCATAAGGAACCCGAGCCTGAAGGTCCGACGGAGGCCGATATCGAAGTGCCGCGCTGGGGCCACTGGCGTCAGCGAAGGCTTGGCCGTATTTGGGGCGCGGTCATGCTCACGCTTGGCTTTGAGCCCACCGGCAAGTGCCGTGAGGCTCTCAAGAAGTTTCGAAGCGACGTTTACAGAGACTATCGAGACCGGCTCGACATCGCCAAGACCCTTGCTGGTTGGGATTTTGAGATTTACGAGGATCACCTGCGCGAAGGAGAGTCCGCAGGCGACAAGTATGTTGATCTCTCGGAGTTCTACGACTTTGCAAAGAACGCCGGCTGGAGCGGGCTGACGGCAATGAAAGAAGGCCTGAAGATCGGGGAGAAGAATACCCAGCCGTTCCGACAGAACCAGAAGAACAACTATCTGGTCCTGATGAACGAGGTGCTGACCCTTCTTCCAGGCTACGACGCGACGAATCCCCGGGCCAATACCGATGTCGTCAACGAATGGCTCGGCAATAAGGGAATGCGCAGGCCAGTTGATCGCCGCTCGCTTGACAATTACATGATCGAAATGGCCGAAGCCGTTGAGAAGTTTGATGGACGACTGAAGCTCAGGAGCGAGAGCAACATCTTCTCTGGGTAGTCCCTCCTCGCTTCGGGGCAAGTGCAATTACAGTAAGCGCCCTGTAATTGCATTCTGAGAAAGGGCGGCTAAGTCGGACAGTTGCTGCATGTTCAACAACACGCAGAGAGGCGCAACGATGCCCACGACTTTCCCCTACAACCGAGCCGCCCGTCGCCGGCTCTTGCGCTACAACGCGGTCGTCGACCGCGTCGGCTTGTGCAAGCGCAGCATCGAAGAGATGGTTGCCGCCGGCGACTTCGTTCAGCCGGTCAAGATCGGCGTGCGCGCCGTCGGCTTCGTCGAAGAAGAAGTCGATGCCTGGATCGAAGCGCGCATCATTGCCCGCGACCAAGCGCTGGCAGCCAAGGCAGAGGCGCGTCAGGCATGAGCGCCAAGACCAAACCCACCAAACGCTCGCCTCACAAACGGGTGGCCAAGCCCGTGGCCGCCGGCAATGTGCGCTCGACGTTTCGCCAACGGCGATTTCCCCCAATCAAATTCGCTTGAGCTAGTGCAGCGCCATCGTCACCTGCTGGCCGCTCGTGCACGGTACTTAGCGGCCCGATCGTCGAGTGGACGACCAAAGTTTCTTGCCGCTGTAAATAAAGTGGCGGTCACCAAGCCGAGCCGGAGTCCAGCTGCGACTGGTCTTCGCGACGTTCCAACATTACGAGCGCCTGTTCCGTCCATCTTTTCGAAACTGAAAATGAAGAAACCTGAAACTACATCCACGAGCGTCAAGCCCACAACTAGGACCGCGAAGGTGCAGTCCGGAATCAGCAAGAAGCCCGGGCTCAAGAAAACCGGCCCGCGCGCGAAGTCGGTACAAGCCGAGCTGAAGACCTTCCGGCCTCGCCGCGATTTGAAGCTGATGGCGGTGAATCGCCTTGTTCAGTTCAAGCTCGGGCCCCGCAAGCAACACTGGGGGCGCCTCATGACTGCTCATCAAATCGGCATGCTGGTTGGTCCGCGCGGCAAGGGAAAGACTTGGTTCGGTCTAGGCTTGGCGGCCGCTATGAGCACCGGTATGAGCTTTCTCGGCCATGCACCGAGAAACCCCCGTCGTGTCTGTTATTTGGATGGCGAAATGGATTTCGCCACACTCCAAGCTCGCATCAAGGCAATCTACAACGGCTTTCAGGCGAAGTTCTCCGACAAGCTCAAGCTCTTCACGCCGGAATTGTTTACCGACCTGCTGCCGGCCATTAATACCCCGGAGGGACAGAAGCTGGTCGACGAGATGATCGGCAAAGAGTGGGACGTATTGATCATCGACAACTACTCGGCGTGGAGCAGCGACGGACGTGAGACCTCTGAAAGTTGGGTTCCGCTGATGCGCTGGATGCTGTCGCACAAACATGCAGGCCGCTCCGTCATCATTGTTCATCACACGGGGAAGAACGGTCAGCAGCGTGGTTCTAGCCGACATGAAGATGCTTTGGACTGGTCCATCACACTGAAGCCGATTGAGAGCACAGAGCGCGACGATGCCTTGCGCTTTGTCTTGGAATGGAAGAAGTGTCGCAACCTCACGCAGAAAGAGACACCCCCTATTTCCGTCTGCATGGAGAAAGCCGAAGACGGAAGGCTCACTTGGAGCTGGACCCCTGGCGGAATCGCAAATCCCGATGTCGCCAAGGCCCATAAGTTGAAAGCTTCCGGCATGCCTGTCGGCGAGATTGCCAAGGAGCTTGGCGTGAACCGTACAACGGTGACGCGTTGGACCAAGGAGAAGTGATGTATTGATGCATTCGCTAGCACGCGCTCTTGTGCATCACCGCACGGAGCTGCGTGCTGGCGCAATGCCATACATGCATGCCAATGTAGAGCTATGGCTCTCACTCTCACACAGCTCTCACTCTCAAATGATGACCATCTCCAATGACTGTCCTAAGCACAACCACCTCATCGGCCTCAATCCTTTGGAACTCTCGATGAAGTTCACTTCGCTCACCTGGATCGCACAGCATGGACCGGCCGTCGATCTTGACGTCATCGCCGATGGAACTGCTGGACCACCGCACATGCTGCTTGGCAGCGGCGCCAGTCATGATTGACTTCTTCAACGTCACGTTCGACGGCGATGACTTCGGTGTCATCGGCAAGCCGGTGCGAGTTCGCCAAGCTGAAGGTCAAGTCAGCCAGTCATACACCGACGTCACAGTTCGCGCCGACACCCTGGCGCCGATGTTCAAAGTGCAGATCGAAGCGCGAGCTAGCCGGATTCGGCTCTGGGGTTCTCCGCTCGCGTGGCTACAGGGACACAACGGAATGGGGTCGAACGAGCTGCATCCGCTTGTTGCACGCTCTGTTGCCCTAGTGTTTGCACAGTTGCATCGCCCGGTCCCCGCATCAATCGAGCGTAGCTTGGCGGTGCGCGACTACCGGGTGCACGAGCTTCATGTAGCTGAAATGCATCGCATGCCGCATCCGCAGATTGCCAAACTCTGCGACAACATCCGGCGTCATGCGCCGTCGGACCTTCAAGCTGTTCCGCTCGAAATCGGAAAAGGCATCGGCACTCGGCTCTGGCCGCACTCTCGTGACCGCTGCGTCATCCTCTACGACAAGCACCAGTACTTCATGGACGGTTTGATCAAGCACAAGAAGAAGCTGTTGGGGCGGTTGCCTGCCGGGTCGTTCGAGCGTCTCGGCCCAAGTCTCGATTTCAGTCGAATGTTGGACGAGCATCTGAAGCTGGGCATCCGCATCGAGACCAGACACCAGCGCAATCTCAAGAGACTTGGCCTCGACAAGGGCAGCGCATGGAAGCCGGACACCGCTCGTACGCTTCATCATCAGGTGCTCGATACCGTACCGCTCGCCGACATGCCGGCATTGGCTGCCTCTGAAAGCTTGCTTGCTGGTGCCAACCAAGATGACCGACGTCTTCTCGCGCTGTGGCTTGATGGTCGTGACGTCCGCATCTTTTTCGATGTCGCCGCCTCGTACTACCGGTGGCGCAAGTTGGCACTGAGCCGGTTCGGTGTTGATGTGTCTCGCGCACCCATCGCGTGTGACGATTGCCGGTGGACTCAGCTGATCTCTGCCACTTCCGTGGTGGACACGCCGGCCTGGGCCATTGATAGCAGCTTCGTCTTCCAGCCAGGCCAAAGAAATCAAGATCAAGATCATCATCAGCCGTTCTTGGCCGAGCGTGCCTGGCTCATGGAGGCGAGATAGATGAGCGGTGCGAAGAACCTCCACGACGGCGGTACCACGCTCCTGGTCTTCCGCATGTAGGGCCAAGATGGTCATATCGTCGGAATCGTGCTCGGTGCGCAGGATCATCCGACCCCAGACAGGGACTCGACACTGGGCATCTTGTGTGAATGTGTCGATGCGCGTGTCGACATCGCAGACCCGACCGATGCGGCCGAGGTGGCACCGCTGCAATGGTTTTATGTGGGGCTGCAGCGCTCAGTGTTGGCAGGGCTGTCGATCCTAGAGCCGGCTTGGGATCACTCCGAAGTAGTCGAAGCCCTGGACTTCGGGCAAGTGCAACTGCAGCTCTTCACTCAGTCGCTGGATGAGCCCAAGCAGTTGGATGCTGCCATGGCTGAGGTCTTGGCTCAGTTCGAAGGGCGCGGGGCTTGGCTGGAAGAAGCGCTCGGCGCGGTGTTGGTGCTCTGGGCCCCTTCGGAGTACCAACTGACCGTGCGCGTCGTGCGCGGGCTGGGGCGCAGCTTGGCCGCTGCGTTGGGGGCAGGGGCGTCGCATCTGACCATCCGATTGCGAAGCTGGCCAGTGCCAGAGGACCAGACAGCTTATCTGACGCTGGTGGTGAGCACGCCTCGAAACTGCGCTAACGTGCTTCATTAGGCTCTGCTACGTAACCGCCTCGGGCTTGGCTCTAAAAATTGGATCATGCACCACCACGCAGCCAACCACCAATCGGTCTCGGAAAAGGACGGTTCATCAACTGGTGCTCGCTCGAGCTTCGCCCCGCCTAAGGAAGGTCTGAACAAGAGCACGTTTCTTGCATGAAGGATTGACCCCTGCAAAGGAGCATGAGCAATGAGTCAGATCAGTTTTGCGGATGCGGAGCAAGCGGGCAAGAGGAAGAAGACGAGGCGCGAAGTCTTCCTTTCCGAGATGGAACTGGTGGTGCCGTGGAAGGCGCTGCTCAAGGTCATCGAGCCCCACTATCCAGTGGCGGGCCGAGGCCGTCGGCCCTACCCGCTGCAAGCCATGCTGCGCGTGCACCTGATGCAGAACTGGTTCGCTCTGAGCGACCCGGCGATGGAAGAAGCCCTGTATGAGAGCGCCTCGCTGCGCACGTTCGCCGGACTCGGTCTGGAGGCGATCCCCGATGAGACGACCATCCTGAACTTCCGTCACCTGCTGGAAGCCAGCGATCTGGCCGAAGACATCTTCAAGCAGGTCAACGCCCACCTGGCCAGGAAGGGGTTGCTCCTGAAGCGCGGCTCCATCGTGGACGCCACGATCATCGCGGCGCCCAGTTCCACCAAGAACGAGAGCGGCGAGCGAGACCCCGAGATGCATCAGACGAAGAAGGGCAACCAGTGGCACTTCGGCATGAAGGCGCACATCGCGGTGGATGCCGAGTCGGGACTGGTGCACACGGTGACGACTACCGCAGCCAACGAGGCGGACGTGGAACAGGTGACTGACTTGCTGCATGGCAAGGAAGAGCAGGTGTGGGCCGACTCGGGTTACCGGGGCGCGCAGGCGCGGGTGAAGCGCGATGTGCAGTGGCACATTGCGGGCCGGCCCAGCGACATGGCGAAGATGCCCGAGGGACGTGCCAAGGCCAGGGCGCGCAAGAACGAATATGAGAAGGCCAGCGTGCGGGCAAAGGTTGAGCACCCATTCCGGGTGATCAAGCAGCAGTTCGGTCTCGCGAAGGTGAGGTTCAAGGGGCTGGCCAAGAACACGGCGCATGTGATCACGCTGTTTGCGCTCTCCAATCTGTGGATGGCACGCAAGAAGCTGATGGCAATGATGGGACAGGTGCGTCCGCAAACAGCCTGAGGGCGCTAGATGAAGCGCAGACCTCGTCGAATCGGGGGCAGCTGACGGTGCGATTCATCACCATGCGCACCATTGACCTTCAACGCACGCCAATTGGTGACCTATTCAGACCTTCCCTAACTCCTGCCCGGCGGAGGCGAGAACTTTACAGAGAGTTCCAGCTCATGTACGTGGACGGCTCCATTCACGATCTCGTGTCGCATGATCCGCCGATCTTCGACCGCGCGTCGGCCAGTAAAGTCATCGAAGCGGTCGTTGCTCAACACGTAGATGGTTTGGTCGGCCTCAGCGATGGCGAGCACCGTCTCATCGGCCTTCGTCGCGGTCGCGACCACATGAACTTCCACCGCCGATCCAAATCGAGCCTGAATGTCACGATCGCGCATATGGAGCATGCGGCGGATATCAGAGTCGAAAACGACGATTGTCTTGAATCGTTGGGATAATTGAGGAACGATGGCTTCGAGTGCTGCTAGACCGATGATCTTTTGGTTCTGATAGCACATGTTGTTTCCATCGATCACGATGGAACGAACCATGCGTGTGGCGCGAGCCACAAGAAGATCAATGCCCGATTGCTGCTTCTGAATCCGACGCTGTACAGGCGCGAGCTTGGAGCGCAACGAGTTGGCCACCTTGCCGGGACTGCGCTCCTGGAACTCGTCACCGCATTGCTGATGAATACTCGCCCGTTCCTTCCCGTCTGCCGCGTTGCTCAGGCGACGGTCCAGTATTTCCGCGCGATTGATCTCTCTGAGCAACCGCGCTTCTTCTTGTTGTGTTGCCTGAAGGTCGGCGAGCGGCGCCTTAAGTTGATCGTCAAGATTGCGCTTGAGGCTCGTTAGACTTTCAATTTCTGCTTTCGCAAGCTCGAGGTGATGGTCGATGGTGCGTATTGCGGCCTCGGCCTGGAGGGAATCGAATGCACGATGTCGATCCAGACTGACCTGGAGCGTGCTCATCTTGCCCTTAAGGCCGGCCGCCTCCGACCTTAGGGCAGACTGCTTAGTGTGAAAAGTACCGACGGAAGCCTTGGCCGCCACCAATTTCTCTTTTGCGGCTGCCCGCTCTGAAGAGAACCAGTGCCGGGGGTCGAACCCGAGACTTGCACCGGGCTCGAGCTTTCGAATAAATGCGCTCCCGTTCTCAATATCGCGGGCGAGGGCAGCGATCTCTCGGAGCAACGCATCATTCTGGCGATAGAGTTGGCTGAGACTGGCATGGGCCGTCTGTACATCGAAGGCCTGGAACCGGGACAGTCCTTCGGCGTGATGGCGTCTCTCGCTTTGAGATTGCTGGACCTTCTGTAGCGCCTCGGCCAATTGCCTGGTGTACGGGTTTCGATCAGACATTACTCCTCCTCTGCTTGCTATGTCGCGGTGAGCTGTTGGGTTCAGGCCTGCTCGGCGCCGGGGCGTGCAGCGTCTCGTCGACCGAGGTCGCGCATGTGCGCCCCGTACCGTTGCCAAGCCAACGTTGCGGCGACCCCCGCCGCGAAGGCTATTGCGAAGGATCCGAGGTATCGAAGTGGAGTTGTTGCGATGGTGAACATGACGGCTCTCCGCTTTATGTGCCTCACGGTGCGGGCAGCGCGGGGATCCCCACACGGGCTCCGCATTCGGCGCAGAACTTTGCGTCCGCCTGGAGCGGTGCGTTGCATGTCGCGCACCGTTGAGATAGTCTCTTCTGACGCATGTACGCGATCTGAACGACACAGGGCACCGTTACTCGGTACGCAGGGCTAGCAAGATCGAACGCCGTCCAGATCGCGGTAAGAGCCCAGCCAACTGGCCCTGAGAAGAAGCTGATGCCTCGCATCATGGTGGCCGTTGCACCGAAGCTGAGCCCGCGACCCAGCAACGCTCGGGCGACAGCGTTGGCCACGACGGCGGCTAGTTTGTAGACACCGAAGCCTGAGAGCTTGATGGCTGCGATCAAGGTTGCGACCGATGCCGGTCCGGCTCCTTCGCCTTTGTAGAAGACTCCGAATTCCTCGAAGAGCTTCTTTTTTTCCTCCTCGGTCATCTGTTCGAATGCTTGCTCAAGGACCTTGAGCAAAATGGCCATCTCGACTTCTGCGCAGGTGGCCTTGGCTGGGTACTTTGCCTTGACGTGATCTGCTACGTCGCACGCTATTTCTCGATAGACAACGCCTGCACCACCGCGAAAAAGATTCACCAGCGAGTTGCCGCCGAAGCGTTTCAATTCCTCGGCCATAAGGGCTCGGATCTCCAAAGAGAAAGCTCCTGCAACACGCGCAGCATGAATCTTCTTGAAGACATCGGAGGACAGCGAAAGACGACCCTCTCCTTTGTCCGTGATGTGATCGGCGAGGATGCTCAAATCCTCTGCGTCGGCCGATGTGAGGACGTCGGCGAGGTCGGAGTCATAGATGAGGGCCATGGTTTTTTCCTTTGGTGGGTTTGAAGAGGTGATCAGCATGCTGCGGTCTGGTTGGCGAGCGAGGCGGCGAGGGCCGTGAGTCGCTTGTGCGACTTCTTGTCGCGTGCCGCAGCCTGTGCGAGTGCTGCCGCAACTAGCGTGGTGCGTCGGCGGGATTCGTTTCGCTGATCTAGGGCTTGCTGCTGTGGTTCGGATGCGCCCGTTTGGCTCGGAGCGTGGAAGGGGTAGACCTTGAGCTTGCGCAAGATATGCACTGCAGCTTGTGGTCCTGCGAGCGAAGCCTCCTCTTCAAGCTTCTCTGCAGCGACGAGCATGAGAGCCATATCGTCGACTGCGCGTAGCAGCGCCTGCCACTCGTTTGATCCGAAAAGAAGAAACGCCACCGGGATGCCCAACGCTTGCGCGATACGGTTGAGAGTTTGTAGATCCGGATTGACCTCGCGCGTCGTGCTGTACGTTTTGAGAGTCCGCAAGGTGCTCCTTGCAATCTTCGTTTCGCGCTGCAGTTGCGTGGACTTGAACCGTCGAGGTTGACCGTACTCGTCAGCAGCGCCGGCGACTGCCAGGGCGGCCGTAAGGTTGGCGGCGATAACTTGGCTGAGCGTTTGAGGTGAGGCAGGCAAGGGAGTCCTAGCAAATGCTGTCGATGTAACGAAGCATATCCCCTGCCGCGAAAATGTTACTGATTTACTGGAGCGGCGGCGCTCCATATCGGGTCGAGTGGATTGTTGGTACTCCATCTTTTCGGAATCGGAGCCTGGGAACTCCAAAGCGCCGTCACAGAGAACCTCCTTCAGTAGGCCTTCTTCATGAACCGCCATGCGCTTGGTCATGGCACCCACAGTTCCGGGAATCTGCTGATGCCGGCATTGCATTACCAGGTAATGGTCGGTGATCGCAGGCGATCTCATGATGGGTATCAAGTCGGACTTGCCGGGCGACGTGATCGCCACGGTGACGAGTCTGTCTATGACCTGGTCACGGGCAAGTACAACAGCCCTATGGTCAGTGCAGGGTGCAGATGGTGTGGAACCGGATCAACCCGCCCGTGCCCTCCGCCAATGTTGCAAAATGTACTGAATAAGATCAACTTGCAGCATATGGAGAGGAGGAGTACGTATGTCGCCGGGCCTCGAGTCGATAACTACACAGACACTTGACAAGACACCTCAGTCCACGGACTGCTGGTTAGTTGCCGCAACCTCTCATATGGCGTGCTAGCCGCGAGGACGAGCAATGTCCCGGTTCGTCACTTGGAACGATTTGCTGTTGTCGGAGTTTTTCTCTGCAGCTTCTGCAAATGAAGATGTGTGGATTCGTGCCACACGTGCAGAACTGGACTCTTTCGGCTTGCACCTCGGAGGCGCCCAGGGGCTAATCGACGCAGTCGGGTCCGGCGTTCCCTGGTTGCCGAGCCTTCCGAACTGTTCCACCGCAGCCCGCATTTTGGTCGATCAGCGCAGGGATCCCTTGCGAACCCCGGCGTACCGCGATCCCGGAGTTTCGAGTCCTAGGTATGCAGGTGCGCGTGCGCCGGCGTACCTTCCGATACTTGCGCTCTGGGTGCTAGCCGCGTCCGATGAACAAATGGAGGGCGGCTTCTATGCTTCAGTGCAGCGGATGCTCGGTTCTCCCTTCAAGAACGAGGCCAAGGTCACTGATGCGATGTTCAGGGCGTGGGAGGACCTCGAAGCTTGGTCATCCAAGGAGTGTTGTGGGCGCTTCGGCGTTTTCCACTGCCGCGTGCTGGGAGAGCACCGGTTTGTTGGTATCCCGCGCTCGCAGGGCCTGATCAGCCGCCAAGATGAACGGAACCTATCGAAGCTCTTCTGGGACGCCCGGCTCCGGCCAGGCCAGTCGCTGACAGATGTGATGCTTGCCTCCCTACTTGAACGCGGCTGCGAATCGCCTTTCCTGACCAAGGCACTTCGCTCTGCTATGGGGAAGCCCGAATACCAACCGCCGCTTGCGGCACTTCTCCGAAAGCTTCTCGGGTCGTGGAGTGGAAATCGGCCGAAGGACGGCCAGGCTGGCACCGATCGGACCAGTGGAGGGGCGCTGGCTAAAGAGCCCGTCGAAGCGAAAGCCGCTGTCACATTAGTCCTTCTGCCATCCGAAGAAGTGCCGAACGGATGGGATGTATGCTGGAGTTTTCCGGCAGTAGTCGATGCGCCCCGCTGCTGCTTTGAGATCGGAGGGCAGCGCCTGCCCGCTCTCCTGCACCGCGCTAGCGCCTGTTTTCTAACGGACGTTTCGGAGCATCACGTCCGCTATTCGCTAGCAGCCCTATCTGCTTCGGCGTCGGCGCAGCTCGAAGTACAAGTCCAACTTGAAGACGATAGTGCCAGCACATATGGCGACCAATGCCGCAAGGAACTGATCCGACAGACTCCCCGCCGGATACTGGCTTGGAACTCGATTGATCCGCGTTTCGGACAGCAGCTTACCGAGCGTGATGTCCCGCTGTACGGTATCTTCTACCTAATTTGCGCTCCGGCCGATTGGGCTAGGACCCATCCCTGGCTTCGACGGGAGCGGATCTCTTTTGAGCCGATGGAGGTAGGCGGCTTGCCAAGTGGATGGCGGATGGCCTGCATCCATAGAGCAGAGAGGCTTACTGCCGAGCATCGGCAGTATTTGGCCGATGATCCCGAAGCCACTGACGTGCCGTCAGCTAGGCTGCGGCTTGTGGGGGGGAGCCGGCTGCTGCGTGGCGGCGCACGCTTGTTTGCTTCATACGACCTGCCTGCTGTTGAATTTGAAGCACCTCCTGAAGCGCTTCTTGAAGCTCCTGGACTGCAGCTGTCGGAGGTGCCCCAGCACTCCGCCATGGAAGGGCAATCGGGGATCCGGCGTTTCCTGGTTGCTTTGCTTGACCTGAACCGCAGCAGCTTCGACATCGGGCTCGTGGCGAACGGGGCCGAGCTGGCGAACCTTCGCCTGCGGGTGGCCGATCCCGATGGGGAGGGCCGCGGGGAGGCCAGGAACTATTCACTCGACCCGCTGGGATTCCCAAGATCAGCTCTTGAGGGACTACATGGCACTTGCATTGGCGGGGCGCGCCAGGATCCGACTGACGGCGGGTGGCTCCGCGAAAATATGTATGAGGTTCTAGCAGTACCCGAGTGGGCTGGCAGATCCTTTACGGAGTCGAGCGCAGCACAGTTCCTTGACACGCTGGCAGCGCGAGGATCGATATCTTGTGGAGCGGCTCGGGACCAGATATCACGGCTCTCCAGCGGTATCAATCCCATTTCCTTGCTGATGGACCTGCGGGCACGGGGCTGCCTAGAAATTGAGACTGATGGCAAGGGACACCTTATTCGCATCCACGGCGTGGCTCCCTCGCTCTATGGGCTGCCCGCTACGCAAGATGGCCTGCCGCTGTTTGGCGTATCGGGGACCCTGCGGCTTGCCCAATGGACTTTGCTGCAAGCCAACGGAAATTTCATGGTTACCGCCGCAGATCCCATCGCAGGGCATTTGCCAGCGTTGCGCGTGGCTGCAGTTGACACGCATTCGGTCCAGGCCGAGTGTTCCTCCATGGGCTTCCTGTTTGCACCAAATCCGGCGCGGGATGTGGCTGGCTGGGCGGGGTCGCTGAGACAGGCCAGGGAAGCCGCGGAATCGCGGGGTACGGAGACGGTTTCTGCTGAACTGGGGCATCTACATCGTCTGAAGGCAGATTCGGCTCGATTCGTCCCGGTTAACGAGCCACGCATGTCCATCGATCAGGAGTGCGGCGCGCAGCTATTCCGCTTCGACGACCCTCAGGCCACCGCCTTGCAGCTGTATGTCCTGGGCGTCCGCCGTGCAGATGGAACTTCGAGGTATTCCCACGTGCCCGACTCCCGTTGGGGAGTATGGATCTCGCAGTTGGCCTTTGCGGAAATGCTCAAGGATAAGCATGGGCGAAACGACGCATTTCCTTGGCCTCTCCACTACGACCCAGAAGCACGCGACTTGTGGGTGCCTGCGCGGCTCCGTCCGCCTGCTGTGCTCGAGCGGGCCCTCGCGCTTTGTTCGGGCGCGGGGCCCGCGATCCACTTTCTTTCTTCCGTCGGCCATGCCGACGGAAGGTCGCCTGTTTTCGACAGCCATGCTGGACGCGTCCTGGGCGCTATCAGCCATGTGTACCGGGAGTTTGTTCCGGGGCATTGGCTTCGGTACAGCTGGGTTCCCGCAGAAACGGCGCAGCAAGTCGCTGCGCAGCTGGGGTGCACCTTGGAACCATTCGCGTGCGCAGAGGCGGCCAGTGGCCCAGAAACTTTGATTGCTTAGGAGGACGGTAAGAGTGCAAGAGACCATAAGCGAAGATCCGATCGGTTCGTGGGAACAGCTCAAGGGCCATCTGAAGCGGTATATCCGATCCGCATTCGGCACCGATTCGCCGTCTTTTGAGGCCGAACGCGAAGCACTTCTCGATACTCCGGGCGTGCTATTCCAAGAGCCGTACCTTGAGCTCCTGCCCTCTTATGTGAACGCCAAGGCGCTCAACGCCCTTGACGGAGTCGACCTGCCCGGCTTGGATGAAGCAGCAAGGCAAGGATTCATTGCTTTGGCAGGCGCGGGGCTCATGCCCGCTGGCGCGGACTTGTATGTGCACCAGCAACGGATGCTCCAAGCCGCCATGGAACGCAAGCATTGCGTGGTCGTTACCGGCACGGGCTCTGGCAAGACGGAGTCGTTCCTGCTTCCGGTACTTGCGTCCATCGCGAGGGAAGCCCTCCGGCCGTCAGGGGGCTGGGCTGCAGCATCGCCACCGACGGCATTGCCGTCCGAGTGGAAGCTCTCTCCACAATGGAGTTTTGGCCGGGCGGCCGCGCGCGGCGAACGGCGGAAGCCCGCTGTCAGGGCGTTGCTTCTGTACCCCATGAATGCATTGGTAGAAGACCAGATGTCGCGCTTGCGCCGTGCGTTGGACTCCGATGATGCGCATGCGGCGCTCAATCGGCACTGGGGCGCTAACCGCGTTCGGTTCGGCCGCTACAACGGCACTACCCCCGTGCCAGGCCACCCGTGGCGGCTGGACGGCCAGGGGCAGCGTGAACTGAATAAGCCCAAGCACGACGAGCTCAGGGCAGCGTTGAAGCAAGCTATCGACCAGTACCAACAGCTGGCGACGGCGATACGGGCCGCTCAGGAGCGCCTTCGCTCGGTTACCGGTGCGGGTGCCGACACCCGCGATGCCAAGCAGCAACTCGCTGACCTTAAAGAGCAACTGTCGTTTGTGCCGCGGATGTCGCCCAGCGCGGCTGAGATGTTCCATCGCTGGGAGATGCAGGCGGCGCCTCCTGATCTTTTGATCACCAACGTGAGCATGCTTTCCATCATGCTCATGCGCCAGGCTAGCCCTGCGATAGCAGGGGACCGCGCCGATGCCGATGTTTTCGAAGCCACGCGTGAGTGGCTTGCAGAAGACCGGGACAACCACGTCTTCCAGCTCGTCCTTGACGAACTTCACCTTTACCGCGGCGCGTCTGGGACGGAAGTCGGGTACTTGCTCCGGCTGCTGCTGGACCGTCTTGGTTTGGCTCCGGACAGCAGCCAACTTCAAATCCTCGCTTCCAGCGCGTCGCTGGATGGCGAATCCGAGAATACATACAAGTTTTTGGGCGAATTCTTCGGAATGGGTCTAGAGGTTGCGCGTGCTAGGTTCCATGTAGAAGGCGGAGTCAGTGTGAATGGGGCTCCCGAAGGTCCCACCGAAATTCCACCTTCCTTTGCGGCGGACTGCTTGGCTACTGCAAGGCAAGCGGATGGGGCCGGGTCCACTGACCTGCTGGCAAGCGATTTTGCCTCCAGCACAGGCGGCGCCATTCCTGCAAAGCTCCTTGCAGACTCTTTCTGGAAAGTGGCTGAAGGGCGTGGCCGCCACCGCGCCATATCGCTTTGCAGCCATCTTCGAACCCTGTTTCCACGCTTGGCGGCAAGCGATGCTAGCGATGCGGCCCGCGGGCTATTCTTGGCAGCAGGAAGGGCAGCGCAGCTCGCATCCGTGAAAGCAATCCAGCCTGCCCATCCGTTGCCGAGGATACGGTTCCATTGGATGGTCAAGAACATCGATGGACTATGGGCTACTGCCCAGCATGTTGGCCAAGACCGGCGCCGTAGGGTCGGTCGCCTGCTTGCCGAGCCCCAAATGGAGGTTGACGGCAATCGGGCGCTCGAGGTGCTGTACTGCGAATGCTGCGGAACGCAGTTGCTTGCTGGCTATAAGACTCCTGCGTCGATTCCCGGAAATATCGACCGGTATGAATTGGCTCCCATGCCTCCAGCAATCGAAGGCTTACCGGAATCGACGCCCCAAACCAGGACCGACGCGCAGCGCTATGACAAGTTGGGCGTAGTGCACTTGCTGCCGGGCGATTGGGAGGAGGCCCCCGATCCGTCGGAGCTCCAGTGGACGCAAGGATCGGAGGAGCGTGATGAGAACACCCGGCGGCCCATTCTTACGGCCCCCGCAAGCTGGCAGCGTTCTTCCATCGATCCTTTGACGGGGATTGTGGACGTGGGAAAGGAGCCTATCGGCAATGGCGTCCCTTGTCTGTGGTTCCGCCTGGAAACATCAGGCGATGTGCTCCCTGCTATGCCGCAACGCTGCCCGTCGTGCAAGATCGACTACTCAGTGCGCAAAGGCGGGCGGCCAGCCCCGATCCGGTCTTTCGCAACTGGCCTGACACAGACGTCCCTGTTGCTGACGAAGCATCTCATGGGCGTCATGCCCGAAGGCGCCGGCCGGAAGCTCGTCGCGTTTTCTGACAGCCGGCAGTCTGCTGCCAGGTTGGCCAACGGGGTAGAGGCCGAACAGTGGGAACATCTGCTGCGCGTCGCTGTGTTGCGCGAGATCCGGGAAAGGGCCGCAGGAGGCGTCGAACCAATCAAGCGACAGCTCCTCGATGCTTTGGATGCTGGAGATGTGGCCCAAGGGCAAGCCATCTTGCGCGCAAGGAGAGAGTCGTTGCCTGCTGCCCAGTTCCAAGCGTTGGCGGAATTTTGGCGGGACGCGAAATCCGTTCAGGATGATCCTGAGTTCGCTAGCGAAGAGGCCAAATCGACCGTTAGCCGCATGGCGCATTGGCGGCCCGGGTTTGTGCGCTTCGACGATTTCCTTTCTCGGCCAAATCCGGCCAAGCAGGCGCTTCCTCCATTGTGGGAATACTTTGCACGCCTTGGAGTCAATCCTGCGGGTCCAGGGATCGATTCAAAGCGGGTTGGCGAGAGGGAAGACTGGACCTCGTTCTTCGACTTCGACCCTCCAAATGGTCCCAGATTTTCGTCCACTGACTTTCCGCAAGCGAAAGCAGACAGGCTTGAGCAGTTCGGCGACGCACTGCGCCGGCAATCTTGGCGGGCCATTTCCGGGCGGCTGCTTTATGACCTCGAAGCACAAGGAGTCGGCCACCTTTGCTTGCCGCCGTCAGCGAGCAAACTCCGGTCTCCGAACATTGATGAACAGGTTTTCCGCGGAGTCTGCGAGAGCGTGATCCGTATCTTGACTGAACAGCGGCGCACAAATCCCCCGCAACGGGACTGGCCGCCGGATGCGTGGTCCCGGGACCAGCCGCGGCGGGACCGGAGGGAGGGCGCCGACAAAGCGCGTATCGGAAACTATCTACACGCGTGTGCACGCCGGTTGGGCTGTGGTTGGGAGGGGCTTCGGGATAGCGTGCGCGATGCCTTGGCCCAGGTTGGGCATGGAACTAGTGATGCTTGGGGGATCGTCGCGCTCTCTTCCCTCTGGGTAAAAGTCGCGGCACGCGATTCCCGGCCGTGGGTGTGCGACCGCTGCGGCCAGGTTCATTGGCAGCCCTCCGGGGGCATATGCTCCCGTTGCACTGCGCACTTGCCTTCCGCCCCAAATGGTCAACGCTTGGCAGCGGAGATTGAGCGGGACCACTACTACGCCTACCTTGCGGCCGATGCCGGATCGGGGTTCCGGATTCACGCTGAAGAGCTTACAGGGCAGACAAGCGACCAGGCCCAGCGCCAACGGCACTTCCGTGATGTTTTCTTCCAGGATGAGGGAATCGAGGATGTGGTGCGGCGGGATGTTGTGCCTCAGGTAGACACGATTGACCTGCTGTCAGTGACAACTACGATGGAGGTCGGCGTAGACATCGGCGCGCTCCAGTCCGTGTTCCAAGCCAACATGCCTCCCGAGCGCTTCAACTACCAGCAGCGTGCAGGCCGGGCAGGACGTAAAGGGCAGGCATTTTCAGTGGTCCTGACCTATTGCCGCGGTCAGACACACGACCGGATCCACTTCGACCATCCCGATGAGATGACAGGGGGTATTCCTCCGCAGCCGACGGTATCGGCAACCGAGGACCAGCGCCTACTCGCCGAACGCCTCGTTGCCAAAGAGGTTCTCCGCCGGGCATTCCGGTCTGCTGGCTGCATGTGGCACGACTCGGGCAGGCCGGTGGATACGCATGGCGAAATGGGGCTTGTCCATGAGTACTGCGGTGCACGCAAAGCATCGGTCGAGCAATGGTTCCAGGATCAGGGCGCTGCGATTGATGGTATCGCTCGCGTGGTCTCCAGGGGCACGGAGATAGATCCAGTACGGCTCGCCAAGGACGCCAAGGATCTGCCGAAGCGCCTGGAGGAAGCTGCAGACTCAGCGTCTGATCCGAGCCAAGGGCTTGCTACGGCACTTGCCGCAGCGGGGGTGCTGCCGATGTATGGCATGCCAACGTCCGTGCGTAACCTGTACTTCCACCTTCCGCCAGAGCCATCGGGCCAATCGAGGGAGCCGAAAGTGCTTGACCGGACACTTGACCATGCCATCACTGATTTTGCGCCGGGCTCGGAGCGTGTCTGGGACAAGCGGCTGCTTTCGCCGATAGGCCTCGTAGGATCCATTTCCCATGACCGGAGCTACAAGTGGGAAACCATTGACCGGCCGATCGGGAGCGCCACCTGGCAACTCTTCTGCCAGAGCTGCAGAAACTTCACCATATACCGTGCCGATCCGGCCACATTGCGGCCCACCCAGGCTATCGATGGATGGGACGAGTCCTGGATCAGGAATCCGCCTTCCCAACCTTGCCCTCGATGCGGCGCCGTTGCGGACCTGTCCCTGGCAGTTGTTCCCAATGGCTTTGTAACCGACCTCAATATCGAGAAGCCAGTGACGTCGACGGAGTCGTCACGCAATGGCGGGTCGAGGTCTTTTGTTGCCTCGCCTTCGTTGCGCGTGGTGCCGCAACGCTCGCTTGGCCGGGCTTTCTTGGCCTTGGACCACCAGGGGCAGGTCTACCGGATCGCGCAGGGTCCGGGTGGGAAACCGTTCGGTTTCAACCGGACTCCTTCGCTTCGCCAGCAGAGGGGGCAACAATGGTTGGACGGCGAGATCTGGAAAGCATCGCTTGATGAGGCCGAGATCTCTGCAAGCATTGCATCGCCGAAGACCACGGACGTCTTCAGCGTCAGGCTGCTCGATGGCGGTGGGTTGGCCTTTTTCGACGAAGCCAAAGAGCTGTGTTCAAAGCGGGCGGCCTGGTATTCCGCCGCCACCATCTTGCAGCGCGCGATCGCATTGGAGCTCGACGTCGATTCGCTTGATATCGAGATTGCATCTGTCCATAGATACCTGGAGGACAGCAATGTGTCCGGCACCGAGCTGTACCTTGCAGATGACCACCCCAACGGCGCTGGGCTTGTAGACTGGGCCAACCGCAACTGGGCGGCGTTGTTGGCCGGCTGTATTGACAGCTCTGGTGAGTATGCGAGGCTCGGCTCAATGGTCCGGGAGGAGTGCCGGCGCGCAACGCAAAGCGGGCAGGTGTGGCGCTCACCTGACCTGCTGCTGCGCGGCTTTCGGAACAGACAGCTTCATGGGCTGATCGAATGGCGACTGGGACTTGAACTGCTGCGTGTCATGCATGACCCTGCCTTCGTGCCTGGCCGGGACCGGTTCTTCGAGGATTGGGGCGTAGGCTTGCGCAGCTGGGATGCGATGGCATCGGAGCTGGCAGACACTTATTGCGCGGCTTATGAGAAGGGTTCCAACGCCCGGCAGAGGGGGCCCATGGGCGCACATGGCTGGATAGCACGGGGAGGCATGGCAGGCCAGGAATCGACGCTCTTTTATCTGGTAAGCCATCCGCTATGGGCCGCGTGTGTGACCGACTCGGGACCAGTCAATCCGGAGCTTTTTGACTGGGCCCTTAGCATGGGGGCTACAGCGATTTACTTAGTCGATTCATTCAACTTATCGCGCCGGATGGCATGGGTACGTGGCAACCTGGATCTCTTCCCGAAACTCAACCTCAGTACGGCTGGTTTGGGAACGGGTGGTGGGACGCCTCCCACACCTAAGGAGCCCTGGATGCAGGAGCTGATCGGCTTGCAAGAAGGCGGCGTCTTGGCTCACGAGGGGTGGAATTGGACAAAGGTAGCTGGCGGTGACGCCTGGGCAGCTCAGCCAGGAATTTGGCTCGCAGATGTTCACGGCCAGCCGGTCAAGGTGAATATTTCCAACTTCCCTGGAGCTGGCTTGCGGGTAAAAGTGATTGGGGCCGCTTACCTCGACCGCCAATTTTTTCCCTCCCTTCCACTGATTGCATTCCGCTCCGGCGACGGGAGCTCCTGAGATGCCAAAGATCCTTGGACAAAACAGCATGGACCGTTGGGAGCGGGAGGTGCGCAGGCTGCTGGCGGACCAACTGCCCCAAGACTGGACAGTGGTATGCAATGTCGCTTGGGCATTGCAGAATGACCAAGGCCTGGTGCGGGACGGCCAGTGTGACTTCGTCGTGCTGGTACCCGGACTTGGAATGGCTGTACTTGAAGTGAAGGGCTCCCGCTCAGTCCGGGTAGGCGACAACGGAATTTGGTACCGGCAAGAAACCGACCGCCGTACAGGGCAGGTTAGGGCCGAAGTCGCAATCGATGAGCCTCCGCCCGAGCAGGCTTGCAGGAACATGCATACGCTGGCAAAAGCCGTTTGCGACCGCTTGCCCCGACAACAGTTCCCGGGCGCGTTTGCCTTCCTCGTTGCATATCCGAACGGCCGGGTTGAGGGGACTTCCACGCTCTACGACCCCAGCACAGTCGTGCCCTCGAAAGACATGCACCGCTTGGAACGCAGGATACGGGGCGCCCTTGAGGCGCGTATCCACCAGTCGCAAGGTAGCGAGTTCACGGCGGAAATGGTGGGCAGGGTTGCCGCGATTCTCTCTAATGCTTCCTTCCGCATTGCGCCGCGCGACGCGCCCCTTGATGCCGACGAGGATGCAGTCGATCTCGATGAATTGACTAGGCAACAATTTGCTGCCCTGCGCGGAGCGTTTGAGCTGCCTCGGGTCGCTATCGTTGGCCCGGCAGGATCGGGCAAGACTTTGCTCGCACTGTGGAAACTGGATGCGCTGCTCGAAGAGGGAAAGCGTGCCTTGTACGTATGCTTCAACAAAGCCCTTGCTGAGCACCTGAGGCTGGTTAACCCAGAGATGTCGACGGCCATAACTTCCGTCGACCGGCTTTTCTACCAGCTTGCCGGAGTATCTGACGCGCGCAAACTCGGGGAGAACTTCTTCACGGAAGAGCTTCCCTCACTCGTCCAGGACGTGGCGGCAGAATTACCGCTGCTGTCCAAGTACGAAGCGATCATTGTGGATGAGGGCCAGGACTTTGGAGAACTCCGTTTGCTTGCATTGCTGGACATGCTCACTCCTGCAGGCCAATGGCTATTTTTCGCAGACTGGGAGCAGAACGTTTACAAGTCGGCCAAACAGGAACCGCTCGGGGCTGAAGTCACATTTAGGCTTTACCACAATTGCCGTAATACCCAGCTTGTGAACGCTGCAACCAATGGCTGCTGCGAGCTGTCCGTCATGCATATGCCTGGCGTTCCTTTGGGTGCGGCCCCACTGCTAAAAAAGGGGTGGGGTGCAACTGCGGCAGCTGCTGCATGGGCCGCTGCGCATGAGCTGGGTCCAGAGGGTGGAGCAATCTTCCTTTCGCCATTCAAGCTAGAGAATTCCTGCTTAGCGTCGACCAGGCTGGCCTATAGCCTCGAGGTGACGGAAGACATTGCTTTGCTAGGAAAGCCCGGCTTTGTTTATTTCTCCACCATCAGGTCGTTCAAAGGGCTGGAGGGAAAGAACGTCGTTCTGCTGCATGCCGATATCCCTGGTCGGATCCCAGCACTCAGCCCCGACGACCTGTATGTCGCGTGCACGAGGGCAACCGGCCGCCTGGCGATTATGGCTGCTTCGGAAGAGGCGCTGCAGTGGTATTCGCAGCGGATGGGCTAGCTCGCAGTGGGCCTCGCTTTGATCAGTCAGGGAACGAATATCTCGCTTCGGTGAAAGGCCAAGTACCGGTCATGATGGGCCAAAGGGTACTTGGCCCTGGCTCCTGATAGTGCAAGTCGGTCGACGTCATCGATGGAAAGAGTGCTGGATAGAACGGTTCTCCCATCCGCTTCAAATGCTAGCAGCCCTTTGTCAAACAAATGATCAAATGTGGGCGTAAGCAGTAGACCGTTTGCGGCTCCAAGGCGCTCAGCTGCCGTTTCACAGAGTCGCCATGGCTTGATATGGCTGGCACGGAGCAGTCGTGGCTCTGCGACGCCTGTGATGGCGCACATACCGTCAAGTGCCAGCAGCGCACTTCTAAACATGCCTTGTCCCCAACGAGCGGCGATGACGTTTACCCTCTCTGTGTCGGACAGCGACAAGTCCTTATAAAGCCGCTGAACCTCGGCATCCTCAGCGAGCACGACAACTGTTTCTGCGTCGCAAGCTGGGTCTGCTTCGGCGATTTGGCCGTTGGTGAGTTGAAGGACTTTCTGGTATAGCGCCTCACTTATCTCCGCGAGGTAGGCCTTTTGATTGCCGAAACCGGTCTTTGGATTGATCGGTGAATACTTCGCGGGGAGGAATGGTGCGATATCGTCCAGATAGTGCGCCGGCTTTGGCTCATGGTTAACAGAGCTCCAACTGACTGGAAGTAGCCAACCATTGGCTGCCCAGTTTTCCCCGACAGAACCGAACACGATTGGCTTTCGAGCCGTCGTTGCTTCGCTCGCGACACGGCCGACTGCCTTGATGCGCGTACCTGCATACGAAACCACCCTATCGCCGGTGCGTGCGATGCGCATGTTCTCGTAGAACTGACTCCGCGCTCCGTTCGCTTCGCGCTTGGGAGACCATAGGTAGCCTTCTCCACGTTCGTGCTCGAAGGTTTGATTGTGATTAACCCACCAATACCTGGTCATACAGCTTGCTATCAGATCTCAAGAAGCGTGCGAACTTGAGAGTCCAAGAGTGAGAGGTCGCTCGGTTGGACGTTCCCGAATCGTTTAGTCAGATCTCGCGCGATTGTGCCGATGGCAGTCATCTGCCCATTAGCCTCGTCGAACTTCGGGATGTTGAGGTACTCCGCAACGCTGGCGCCTAAACTAAGTTGCGCCGCATAGGCAGACACTGCCTTGGCAATGGTCGGGGCGTTCAGGAAGCCTGTCAGGTAGGCCGCTTCGGGCTCTGATTCGACTGGAATGAAGTAGAGCTTGTGGTCAGGTACAACGGTCTTCTCGCCCGCGTGTTCGATCGGTGCACTGCCGATGTAAGCCGCAGCGAAGGTGTTGCCCATCTCGCGCCAAAGGACTTTGAATGGAGCGAAAGTGTAGGGGCCCGTGTTCCACAGCGAATAGAACTCCTGTCCCTTCTGGAACCTCTTCAGGCTGGACCGCTGTTCGAGGTGGCTTTTGAAGCGGTTGAGGAACTTGAACGTGTGCGGGCTTGCGGCTGGAAGATCTGGGTCGCCGTGCATGCCGCGTTGGGGAACCAGGATGCGGAGGTCCGCTTCTGGCACAGCATTGAACGGTGCAACGCCGCGGCCGCGCAAAAGCGGAAAGAGGTGCTCTGACTCTATTGCTGCGGTGATCTGGGGAATGCCCTTCGTCTTGCCGATGTCTGCTGCGTTCTGCACCGTTACCAGCCCGGCTCCAACTGCACCAGTGGCGTAGACCCAGAAGATGCCGTTGCGGTCGGACGTGATGCCTTTGCGTGCCTTGTACTCAGGCTTTGCACCTGCCGAAAAAACCTTAGAGAAAACGGTTTGGTCTTGCGCAGATCCGACCAGCCATGGACGCGTCCCATCGCCGCCTGGTACTGGTACCGCAGTTCCGTCAATGCGTATGGCAGTATGGCGGAACTGCTCCGCTGAAGCGTAGGTCCGCTGGTTCCCGATGCCGTTCGGATTTGTGCCCCATGAGCGATAGGGAACAGGGAATACAGTGGCTGCGTCTCGTTGGAGCATCAGGAACGTTGGATGGTTGCTGACACCGTCGAATGGCTTGATGTCCTGGTAGTCTTCGACCAGCAGGACGCGGCACTGCAAGCTGCCGTTGTCGATCGAGAAGCGCCTGAAACCGGCACTAGACTCGGTTGTGAATACGGATCCGGGGAGGAAGAAGCCCAAGCGCCCATCCCGCGCGAGGTAGTGCTTCACGGCCTGGTAGGTGATCACAGTCGAGATGTCTGACTCGATGCCGCCTACCCACTTGTCGGTGCTGAATACGCCGAGGTCCCGGCAATGCTTTTGGATCGACTGGGCATAGTCCTTTGGCAGGTTGCTCCACTTGACCCATGGCGGGTTGCCGCAGATGTGGGATGAGGGCGGGATCGCGCCGGCAGCAAAGCGGTCGGCCAGGATCGAGCACCAGATGCCATTCCAACCTTGGTCGTGGAGTTCGACTAAGTTGCCTACCGTCATGCTGACAATGGAAATATCGGATGGATCGAGCCCCATAGCTTGCAAGTCGGAAAGGATCGAGCTGCAGATCTTCGTCGCTGGATAGTCTGCATCGATCAGCGTCCGCACATTCGCAAAGATGCGGAAGAAGTCAGGGTGCCCGATCATTCTCTCGGGGACGGAAAACTCCTTGGGGCCGACTTCTGTGTGCAGGACGTGGCTGTAGTTCGAGAAAAAGTCGACCGCCGCCGGGTAGACAGCATCCGCTAAGTACACCGGCAGCTGGATGGGATGCGCGGGATCGAGGTGCGGCGATAGGAAAACGGCAAGCGAACCTTTCGCCGCAAGGACGGCGAGGGGGTTGAGGTCGATGCCATGGATGCCAGCAAGCAGCGATTGGGCCGTAGCGCCGCTGTCGGCCTTGCGTCTGCGCCGAATGGCTTCGAGCAAGAATGTGCCCGACCCGCATGTGGGGTCAGTTAGCGAATCAGACGGCTGCCATTCCAGCAAGTCCATCCCATGTTCTGCCAGCCAGTCCGGCGTGTAGAACTCGCCAAGAGCATGCCTGACCTCCCGAGGGATGAATCGTTCGTAGATGCCCTTGAAGAGGTCCCGCGTCGTATCTGCATGCTTCTTGGATACGGTGAAATCGACGCCACCAAGTCTTCCCAGCATGGCGCCGAGATGCGGCTGGTAACGGAACCAGTCTCCGTCGTCTAGGTACCAGGAGAAGAAGTCGCCGCTCAGCATGTTCACGATACCGGCATGTTCGAACAGCTCGCCGGTTTCGACGGCTCGCAATCTCTCTGCAACTGGAACAGCGGACGCGAGTACGTCTTGGCTAGCCCGGGGTAGCGCGCAGGCAGCAACTACTTTGGCGATGATGGCGATGTAAGTGTTCAGCGCGAATAGGTAGGCTGCAGGGTTGTCCTGATACGGCTGGTCGTGCGAGATCTCTTGCCTGGCGAGCAGCTTCTTCATGTGCGCTGGCTGGAACCCCACAACCTGGCTGAACAGCCTCCGCCACTCCGAAAACAGCATCTTGGTTTTCGTGGTGGCTGACGATGTGTCCGCCTTGCAGATGCTGGCGTAGAGCTCCGGGATCAGCGACGTCCCATATTCCGAGTCAGGTCCGACCAGTGCCTGCAGAAGCTGGGGGTGGACGAGCGGACGGCCATTGCTGTCTAGTGCTGAGAGCAGGCGGTCTGCAGAAATCTTGTCGAACGCGACGAGATCTTCCCAGATGGCCGCCGCGCCATCGAATCGGCCGAAGGTGATGTGGGCTCCATCCCAGGCGACCAAGACGTACTCCTGGAGAGCGCGCCCTTCTTCTGCAGAGATCAGCTCTGCATATTCTTCAGCTTGTTGGCGTGCATGGTTTGCCTTGCTCCCAGCGCGGCCGCTGAACGACTTTGGCGGTTCGTATTCGATGACCACGGCGCCATGCGCCACGTCGGCGAACTTTGTGGGCTTGCCCTTGGCCTTGAGGGCGCGCTCGAGCTGGAATGGGGTCCAAGGAATGGATAGTTCCGAGCAAGCCTGCTCAAGCGCTTTCTCCAGCTCGTGCCGCAGCTGCGCTTCGTTCTTGGAAATTTCCGCTGCGGATAGGACAGCGCTGACGAGGGAGATGGTAGTTGCGCTGCTCACAGCAATCCTTCTGCAGACTTACCGGGCAGGTGCATGCTGGTCCTAGGCGGCCTTGCGGGCGGCTGGGAGCTCAATCAGGCCAGCACCGGAGAACAAGTGGGTAAACATGGCCTCTGCAAGCTTTGGCGGAACTGCGTTCCCGATCTGGGTGAACTTTGAGTCCGTCTCGCCAACTGGCGTGAATTTAGCGTCGAATGTCTGAATACGGGCGCACTCACGCCAGGACAGCCTGCGAGGCGCCTCCAGCTTCTTGCGCTTCGGGTCAGCTTCCGTGTGTTCGTAGTGGTCGGAAAAGTCCCATCGCTGCTTCCACCCATCGGCAAGATTCGACCACGTGAGAGTCATCACCGGGCTAGCTGGATGCAAAGTGATGTGCCTCCAGTTGGCAACGACTGTGAATGCCGGGTCCGCCCACTTGGCCTTGCGGTTCCTTGACATGTAGTACCAGGAGAAGTGGCCCTCGGGATCATGCGGGCGTTCGTAAAATTCGCCTTCTGGCCAGAGCGGCAAGCCCTTGATGGCGTCGCCATGTGAGGCGTAGGGTAAGAGCGGGCCCGATGTCTTGGTCGTCTTGCCGTGGGTTTCCTTCGGAAATTCGAAGACTTGATTCAGGTCTTTCCTGATGCCGACGATGAACAGCCGTTTGCGGGATTGCGGCACGCCGTAATCCTTAGCGTTCAAGAGCTTGTATGTAACGTTGTAGCCGGCCTTGTCGTACGCCTCGAGCTGTTCCTTTAGGAAGGTCCCGCTGCTCAGGGCCTTGAGGCCGGAGACGTTCTCTGCAACGAAATACTTGGGCCGGACGATACCCACCACACGCAGGAACTGCTTGTACAGGTTCGTCCGCTCATCCTTTTCGGGATCTCGGTTGCCCGCCATGGAAAAAGATTGGCACGGATAGCCGCCAACGACGACGTCGGCGTCTGGAAAGGCCTGGATGCCAGAGATGTCCGCGTTGAGGATATCCGCGCCGGGGAAGTATTTCTCCAGCGTCTTGCAGGCGTCCGCCAAGATGTCGTTCGAAAAGATGACGTGGCCGCCAGCCGCTTCCACGCCAAAGTCCATGCCGCCGCAACCCGAAAACAGGGATAGCACCCTGATCTCCTCACGGCTTTTCTCAAAAATTTTCTTCACGTTCTCTCGCTTCTCCGCTCCGCATCTTCAGCATTGGTGTCTTGCGGGAGAAGGGGCCACCTGGACTTCAAGTAGCCATCGATCGCGTCGCGCACGACCCAAGCAAGGGAAACCTTGTTCTCTGCAGCGATCCTTTCCAGGACTTGGTACTGCTCCTCTGGGAAGCTGATGGACGCACGGACCGTGCGCTCATGCACGCCGCCGTCCTGACGTTTTGCCTGAGTCCGCATCGCTGTCCCCCGCATTGAAGAGCTAATTCACCATTTTACACCACCGTGGTGAATGGCCGCTGATCCAAGGAGCGGGACCCAGGGCGGTACCAGCTAGGGATGGTCTTATATGGGCGATGGACAGTGCCGTCTGGTACTTCAGGTTGGAGGCTGCAGCAATCAGGCGCGCGACCTCGTCGCGGCTGAGCACCACCGGCAACTTCTGGGGCACGTGCACGTAGCTCATTCGGGCCATCAGTTCGCCACGGTCGAGCGTGACGTCGAAGAAGAACTTCAAGCCGGTGATGGTGGCATTGAGCGTGATCGGCGAAACGCCCCGGTCGATCATGTGCAACTGGAAGCGACGCAGATCCTCTGCGGTGGCGGTGTCAGGCGAGCGTTGGAGAAATCCAGCGAGGTATCGCACGGCGCGAATGTAGGCGGCCTGGGTCTTGGGGCCGAGCTTGCGCATGCGCATGTCGTCAAGCATGCGCTGACGCAACCCAGAAACTGCTGGTGTCGATGGGATCATGATCGTGCTCCTGTCGAAGAACGAGGCCGATTGCCTCGCTTATTCGCTTGTGGCGTTGCCCACGCATACACGGGGAACGAGTGGCTCCGAGATTTCAAAGGTAGTTCAAGTGGTAAGCCGCTGCCGCCTCGGTTTGCCGTTCCCCGTTTCCCGAATCCAATTTCATCCTTGTTCACTGAAGCAGAGATCAACAAGCACACTGGAATTTGGAAGAGGGCCCAGCAGCAGTACGGAATTCCCTTGTCGGCGGAGACCAGGGCAAAGATCAGCAAGGCGCTCTCAGGACGTCGCTTGTCCGAAGAAACCAAGATCAAGATATCAGCTTCGCTGAAGCGGTTTCACGCCGCTCGGTCTCGCTGATCTTCGGCGGGGCCGGCTTCGACGTTTGCTATTCCGGACGTTCCGACTGCAGCGTCTCCTATCGACCTGTGGATTCAGGTTCGACGCAAGTTCGAGCTTGCTGAGATGGCGACTAATTTGAGAGTACCAGTAACTCTCAATTTCAGACCATGCCTCAACTCCCAGCGTCGTCGACGATGCTCACCGTTGCCATCGCCACCAAGCCTCGCCGACCCTACAACCGTAGCCCGTATCGAGAGAAGACGGTGGCGGTGCGTGTGCCCGAGTCGATGCTTCCTCAAGTTCGCAAGATGCTGAGCCGGCGCCGAGACCAGACGGCGCGCCACGTCAACGTTGAAGTCAAGGGCAAGCCGAAGCTGAGTCCAAGGCGCAAGCTCATGGGTAATGTCTCGAGCCGACGGAAGGACCGACGGTGACTAGAGCACATGCCCGTCATCCGATGCGCCGCTGCGCTCGACATCTCCTGCCTACAGCTGAAACTGGAGGGGCTGGACATGGATAGCGCACGTGACCGTAGGACCAGCCACATCATCGATGCCGAACAGTTGTGGGACATGGAGGTCATCGAGAAAAATGGTTTCGTGTGCCCCGGTTGTGCGGTCGATGTGTTCCCGGCGTCCTACCTCAAGGACATCAACAAGCGTCGACCGTACTTCAAGATCGGCAAAGGCAGTGCTCATGCTCGCGGCTGCGGCGTCGCTGGCTTCTTGAGCGCGAGAGCGTCAGCAGTTCGCAAGCGCGGCATGGCGCGTACTTCTGGTGGGCTGCCGATTCCATTCCCCTCGCGACTGGTGATGGATTCCGTCGTTGAGACTGGTCCTGCGACCGTGCCGCGCCTTGCCAAGCAGTCGATGGCGGCAAAGCTCGGACCTTCGGCGTTGGCCCTTCCGCACGGCCCCCCCGCCTATCACGGCCACACGGTCACGACACTACGACCGATCTGCCGCATATTCATGGAGTTTCCGGATGACCGAAAGCAGTTGGCGATCAAAATCCCCGGAGTGGCAGGTCGTACGTATGGCACGGCATTCAGACAACTTGGCTTCACTGGTATCCGTTCTCAACCTGTGCCAGTTGGCTTGTTCTATGCTCCTTTGAGCTGGGACTTCGCGACCAAGGGCGCTGGCTATGAGGAGTGGACGCTCAACGCCGGCGCGTGGCCGAAAGGAGCCAAGCGACCGACCGTGCAATACCGCGTGCGCATCAACTGGTCGGGCTGGACCGACTTGCAGCGCGCGACGCTGCAACACGAGCTTCAGCGTGCGCGCAAAGAGGTCGTTGGAAAGAAAGGTATCCGCGAGAAGGCTTGGCTGTTCTTCGTCGGCTGCCAGGATCCGGCCGACCCCGGTTTGTTCATCGTGGAAAAGTACCCGCTGATCAGTTGTCGCGTCGGAGAAATGCGGTGGCCGAAACGAAATTCAGCACTTGACAGAAGCTGATCCCGGTCAAAGTCGCTAAACGACCAGGGACTGCAATCCCCCATCTTCGAGGCTGCAGTTCAACGCCGAAGGCGAGTGGCTAGGCGAGGGGCGGCTGCTCGACTAGGTTTTCAGCTTTTTTCGTTTACTTCGTACCTGCCCATGTGATCACTTCTTTTACCAAACTCAACACTGAGGCAACGAACGCCAAGACGGAAGATGCCTCCAGCCAAGGGAACCGTGGAACCCTGGGATCAGCCTCTTGAACGATCGGAGCCTTCTTCTTGGGTCGAAGGAAGCGCCAGAGAGTACGCAACGTTGGAATGAATCCCGATAGCATAAAGCCGACGGCGGCATATGCATAGTTGACGCCGCCGTAATTCAACCAAACGGCGAAGACTGCGGCAGCGACGACCATCAATGGCGTTTGCAGAATTTCTACAAACTGATAGGTCCGAACAAAGTGCTGTTTCCAACCACGCGACGATATCCCGAAACCCTCGAGTAGATGGCGTGCCTCCTCGAACACGGCCTTCCCCCATCCTGTTTGAATATCTGAAACGCTCAGGGCGACATGATTCGCCCTGAACTCAATATGCAACTCGCAGCTATCGGTGGGACTTGCGGTAAGTAGCAATTCGACTTGCAGGTGCTCCAGCTCCGACAACGAGTGCTCGTCCAGCACCTTCCAAGAGTCGTGCCCCTCAAGGGTCGTGATCTTGCCCAGGCTTATCGCTTGGGCAGTGATTCTCCTGCCACTAGTTTTCAGCCCCGACCGAAACTCCTGCAGCCCCTCAACAATTGATCGAAAAGTCCCTCTGGCAATAGTGCGTGGTGGATAGGTCTGGAACTGTTGAGTGCGAGCAACTGTCATGGGTACTGAGGTAATTAAAGCGATGGACAAGCGGTAGGATGGAAAAGAAGCACAGCAAAGCCGCGAAACGTCTAGATGTCCTCTCACATCTGCTCGACACCTTTCTCGCCGCTAGTCAGCTCATTGATGAAGGCACGAACGCCGGAGGCGCGCCGAACCTCCAGCTCAACCGCCTTGAGCTTCCGGTCGAGATAAGCTAGCAGTGCACCGCGAACGAAAACCAGTTCGCCAGGGTACAACTGCGCTGGCCACCGATCTCGATGCAAGAACAGACGTGGCCCATTTGTTCCGTCGACACGCGAGGCCAATAACCATTCGCCATGCATCGCTTTGACGCGACTCTCAACGGTGTACGCAGGCCACCTCTGGCTTCCATGGCGACTAGAAAAATCGGCATCCGGATTGTTGCCGACACGCGCATCCCACTCGCGGATTATTGCGACTCTGTGGGTCGCCCGTAGAGTCGGCGATGTAGCGGACGACGCATCCTTGTGTGCCGATCTACTAGTCGGGTTGTCGGTGCATGGATGCTTCGGCCAAGGAGGACCTACTTCGTCGAAGAAGACGCGACTGCCAAACTGGTTTTGGTAGAAGAAGACCTGCTGGCCGCATACCGGGCATCTGGCATTTGGTGTTAGGAATCGAGCAGTCGCTGAGCGAGAGGCTCTGGCGCGGGTAAGCGCGGATCGAATCCTAGATCGTTCACTGCCGGAAATCTTGTTCCGGTCCCCCCGGGTAACGATAGACCCGCTCACGTAGTGAAGGTTGTCGAACTTGCTCGTTCGCCAATGGCCCTGTCGTTCAAACGTGCTCATGTAAATTGATCACCAGAAAAAGTTTCAGATCGAGAATGACCGTAGATTTCGCTACGTCAACATATTCGGTAAGGACATTAGCCTCCTCTGCGTTGGCTCTTTTCGTTCCACGCTTCAAGTAGGAATAGGGCGGACGCGTGAGCTGAATGTATGGCGAATCGAGCGTAGTAAAGTGGGAGATCAACGGCTTCTGGGCCTTGCCCGTGCGCGCTTGATGCGTGAGTCCGCAGTGAGCCTACGCCGGAGATGACATTCCCCAAGCCGTTTGCGATTGCACGGAGGTCCTCAGCGACGAGTTGACTCGGATCAAGGCCGAGGTGTTTTCTCACTACTTTGTAGAGTGACTGGATATCTTGCGTGGAAGGGGGGGCTAGCTCATTCTCGAAGATGTAGTACTTGCAGATCACTTCCAAAATATTCGATGCCGCAAATACCGCTTCCCTTGCATTGACATCGACGTTGTGCAGTGCGCGATCGAACTCAAGATTGAGTGCGCGAACGTCGCGGGTCCTAATCAGGCCGGCAAGTGCTTCACTTACGGGAACAGCGTTCGGTTCCACGATGACGCCGCCTAAGCGGTATCCCATTTTGTGCTGGGCAAGAAGGGTATGAAAGTCATAACTGAATTTCGCAATCGCCATTTCTTCGGCCGCTCGAAGGAGGCCGCCCGCAGTTGCACCTGGCCGTAAATCGGGGGTGTCGAGATAAACCGCTACAACCTTGCCTAGAACATGGAGCGGTTTGGGATGAGATTCATTGGTTCATCGGAGCCACTCCTTAGTGCGCATGGAAACGGAGCCATTGGGAGGGGCTGTTGGCGCTTCAGCATGTCCGAATATGACATCCAGATCGTGCGCGTTGCGGATCACAGTAGAGAGCAACTGGCTAACCAGGTCGATGATTGATGGGGGGATGCTTGAGCTCATATATCTGAGATATTGCCTCAAGTGTTCAAAGGGAAGGCCACCAGATGATGAATAGCGCGCGTGATCGCCAGGCCGGGAATATCGTTGACGCGGAACAACCGTTCGATATCGCGCCCTGCTACGATCCGAGAAACATTTGCTTCGAGGAGAAACCATGCCATATCAAGCACCCATCCAACGCACCGATCCAACGGCCCTCTTGTTTGTCGTGGATCAGTCTTCCTCGATGGGGGATCGCATGGCTGACTCTGAGCGTACCAAGGCCCAGATCGTCGCAGACGTGCTGAACAAGACGTTGATGCAGATGGTGACCCGCTGCGCAAAGGCCGACGGCGTGCGGGACTACTTCGACATCGGCGTGATCGGCTATGGCGGCAGCGGCGCTCGGAACGCCTTGATGGGCAGCTTGTCGCAGCAGATTCTGAACCCCATCTCTGCCATCGAAGCGAATCCCGTGCGTATTGAGGAACGTCGTCGCAAGATCGACGATGGCGCGGGTGGCATCATTGAGCAGACTGTGAAATTCCCCGTATGGTTTGAGCCCCAAGCCAATGGCGGCACTCCCATGTGCGCTGCCATCAGCAAGGCGGCCGAAGAGCTGGCGGCTTGGTGCGACAACCATCCCAACAGCTATCCACCGACTGTGCTGCACATCACAGACGGAGAGTCCACGGACGGTAGTCCCGAGCAACTGGCTGAGGGCCTGCGTCAGTTTCAGACGAACGACGGCAATATTCTCTTGCTCAATCTCCACGTCAGCTCGCTGGCTGCTACACCGATCTCATTTCCCGCGAACGAAACCGGCTTGCCGGACCAGTATGCCAAGCTGCTTTTCAGGATGTCGAGTCTGCTTCCGACGCACCTTGTGAAGGTTGCTCAGGAGAAGGGGCGAACGGTTTCAAATGAATCCCGCGGCTATGTCTTCAATGCCGATGCTGCCGAGATTGTGGACTTCTTCGACATCGGCACACGCCCAGCGCAACTGCGGTAAACAGAGTGCGGCTCAGAATTGATCTGGCCGCTTCGGTTGCCAAAGACCTGAAGCGTCCGGATTTGAACGAGGACGCATATGCCTTGGGCGATGCTCGTTTTGCCCTGTCGGACGGCGCATCCGAGTCCTACGACTCCAGAACTTGGGCGCGCTTGCTCACTGAGGCGTACGTGCTCGATCAGGGTGTTTGCGTACCGTGGGTAGCGGACAGAGTCCGCACGTACCTAGACTCGACGGATTTCGCATCGCTGTCGTGGTCCAAACAGGCCGCTTTCGAGCGCGGCAGCTTTGCCACCTTGCTCGGCCTGGAACTAGCCCCCAATGGCACCGATGCCGAAGTACTCGCCATCGGCGACAGCCTGGCGGCCCATGTGCGCGATGGGGTGATTTTGGACTCATTCCCTTTTCAGCATGCAGAGCAATTCGATGCTCGCCCTCGGCTGCTTTCCACTTTGGCCGCAGCGAACGACTTCGTAGGGGAGTCGAATTTCTTCACAAACAGCAGCATCACATGGCCAGTCAGGCCGAACGACCAGATTCTGTTGGTAACTGACGCAGTCGGCCATTGGTTGCTAGCTCATGAGGAGGCGTTGACCACCCTCAGCGTTGTTTCAAGCAATGAAGAGTTCGGACAGTTGGTGGCTGATCGGCGCTTGGACAAGACGATGCGGCTCGACGATTCGACGATCCTGCGTATCGTCGTGGAAGGTGATGAGCTGGAGCAGCAAGCATGAGCTACCCCACGCTAGAGCAATACCAGGAGGCCCTGCAGCATCCTCAAACAGCGTTCTTCGATCCGCAGTTAAAGGCCGGAAAGATTCGGACTTCGGGACTCGGACTGCCCGTGGTGGTTTCAGGTGGGTTCGCGCTGACCTATGCGGTAGAGGTCGGTGCGGCAAAGAATGCCGTACGGTGTTTTCACCGAGAAGCGAAGGGCCTGGAGGCGCGGTACGCGGCCATATCAAAGAAGCTCAAGGCGTTGGCTTCTTCCTATTTTGTTGACTTCGAGTTTCAGCCGCAAGGCGTGAGACTCAACGGAGGAACTTTCCCGCTCGTCAAAATGGCCTGGGCTTCGGGCGAGACGCTTGGTGAGTTCGTCGAAACGAATCATGGCGACAAGGCAAAGCTCACGAATCTGCTGAATGCACTGACCCAACTGTCTGCCTACCTGGCACAGCAGGGAATTGCACACGGAGACATCCAAGAAGGCAACCTGATGGTGGCGGATGCGGGCCGACGCATCCAACTGATCGACTACGACGGGATGTTTGTGCCGGAGGTTGCCTCGCTGGGCAGTTCCGAGATAGGGCATCGCGACTACCAGCATCCCCGCCGCGATGCGAGCCAGTTTGACAGCACGCTGGACCGTTTTTCGTTTATGGCACTGAACCTTGCGCTGCGCGGGCTGTGCGAGAGGCCGTCCCTATGGGGGACTTCCAGTAGTGGGGCCGGCGTCATCGTGTTTCGCGCCAACGACTATGCCGATCCCGGGGCATCGGCGGTCTTCCGCTCGCTTGAAACAATCCCTTCACTCGCAAGAGACGCCAAGAATTTTGCGACCATCTGCCGTGCGGCTTACAAGCAAGTTCCAACGCTTGCAGATTTCCTGGATGCGAAGGGCATTCCGCAAGAGATAGTAGTTCCCAAGCCGATAGGGTCGGCACCTCCAGCTCCAGCTCCAGCAGGCTACATCAGCCAGTATCCGGTGCTGGATGCCTCTAGATACACCGCGTTTGCGGGACATATCGGCCAGATGGTGGAGTTGGTCGGGCGCATTGTCGAAGTGAGGCATGACATCGGAAAGTTTGGCAGAGGCAAGGGCAAGCCCTACGTCTTCATCAACTTCGCACCCTGGAATGGCCCTTGCGTGAAGATCAATTTGTGGAGCGATGCCCTGGCCAAAGGTGGTGTTGTACCAACGGCTTCCTGGATTGGTAAGTGGGTGACTATTAAGGGACTTGTTGAGCCGGTGTATCGCAACCCGAAATACAAGTACCAACACATTTCGATCTCCGCAGCTTCGCCATCGCAGATTGTTCAACTGACCGATGCCGAGGCGCAATACCGTCTTAAGGCCCCGCGCTCGGGTCGTCCGGTCACAGTATCGAACACTGACCTTCTGGGCCAGATGAAAGGCGTCGGCTCTGGAAATCGAGCACGTCCTGCGCCTGTGCCCACGACCGCACCTGCACCTGCACAAAACCTCACAGCGAATCAACAAGTGTTGGTAAACATGCGCAAGCAATCAGGCGGAACCCCCAGTGCAGGGCCGAGTTCTTCCACTCGCAGTCAGCCATCATCCTGGTCCACACAACATGGTCAAGGTAGCGCGAAAAAGAAGTCTGGTTGGGGTGGCATTCCGTGGTGGGTTTGGACTATTGCGGCATTCATTCTTTTCTTGATGTTCAGGCGATGAGTAGCCCGACGTTGAGTGTTCGGTGCGCGCAAGGGCGTTGTAGAGGATTTTCGCCTTTGCCTCGGGCCACAATAGCTGGCAATATTTAGCTGACGCCAGCAGGCCTGGACGGGGCGGCCGTTGAGATTTTTTTATCTTGATGTACCCAGCCAGTCCAAGTTCAGATCACCATCAACCACCAGATCAGGGTCAGTACTGCCAGCTGTCGCCGAATTTTTGGGCGCAAGCGATTCGATGGGGCACGCACACTTTCTTCCGTAACACGCGGACCCACCATGGACACAATGGACTTAATCATCATTCTCGGCATTGTCGGCTCTGTCGCCTCGGTGATTGGACTGCTGATTTCGGCACCGAATAACAAGTCGCGGCTAGTGCATGTGGCTTACGGTATATTTATTTCTATCCTTGCTGTTGGGGTGGTCACTTACCAGCATCGAGTTAATGATGCAGAACGCCGTATTGTGGAAATGCAGCGCATAGAGCGCGAAGCGGAAAAGCTGCTGTCAGGCTTTGATTTCACTACAAGCGGCTCTATGGCTGGCTTCATGCTTGCGGCCATGTCGTTTCTTGAAAAGCATAAGGACCGACTTCCCGACTCATATTCCAGAGCAGTTGTCCTGTGCGAAAACTCTGAATGTCTCAAGACCAAGAACGCAGAGGGTCTCACGAGCATGGAGCATTTCAGGAATATGCAAGATGCATCTACCGCATTGAAGTACCTTGTTCAGGGAATTTCACAAAGTGGGGGCTAACCGTCGACTCGAGTCGACTGGCGTTGGCACGCCTCCGCTCATGGCACGCCTTCGCGTTAGCCCTCACCAATTCACGCCATGACACTTCCCGCGCTGAATGAATACACCGCTGCGCTTTCTTCAGCACTCGAAGAAGCGCCGGAGACTCACAGGCTAATGGTCGCTGCTCACGTGAACGCCAACGGGCATCGGATCACAGCTACGGAGCTTGCACGCGCAGCTGGCTACGCAGGCTATGAGGCAGCGAATCTCCAGTACGGAAAGTTCGCTCGCCGGGTGTGCGAAATGCTTCATTTCAGTCCGCCAGTTGGCAATAGCGGGCAACCCACGTTTACGTACGTCCTCGCAACGCCCACAAAGCTACCGAGTCAAGACTGGCTGTGGACACTACATCCGGTAGTTGCCGAAGCGCTGAGGGCGCTAAGCGCCGGTCCCACCTCAACAAAGGAGACCGATGTCACTTTTCCAGACGAGGTCCCCGAGGGACCGAAGTATCTAGAGGGAGCGGTCGTTCAGAGACTGGTCAACGCGCGAGAGCGAGCAAGTGAAGCTCGCTCGGCCTGTCTTGAATACTGGGGAACCGATTGCGCGGTTTGTGAAATCGACGCGGCCGAAGTTTATGGGATCCAAGCAACTCGATTCATCCACGTACATCATCTTCAACCACTATCCAGTCTGATTGAACCTACGCTAACTGATGCCAAGCAGGATCTTCGTCCTGTCTGTCCCAATTGTCACACCGTGCTGCACATGACTGAGCCTCCAATGTCCATTGCTGCGCTTCGCACATTGATGCGCAGGCTCCGCGATTAGGGCTAGCCTTTCATCCAGAGGACTGCTTGCCGTACTGCTCACAGATGACCTTTTGCCAAGAAGCCACCTACTTCCTGAAGAACTGTCCTGGCGTGAAGATGGACGTCAACAATGACGGCGCGCCCTGTGAACAACAATGGTGCCGGTAGAAATGAAAGCCATGCGAAAACTAACAGTTAGTCTGGCGCTCGCAGGACTGAGCAGTGTGGCTTTGGCAGATGCCCCACAGTTTCAGAAGTTCGCCTCGGACTTGAATAACGTCCTGAGCTGCAAATACACGAAGACCACTCCTCCTGACGAGCTCGGGGGAACTCTCTACATGTGTATAGCGGGCAAGGCTGAAACCGCCAAAGTCTTTATCAACAAGGACGAGACAAATGGCAAAGTCTTGAACCTAAAAATCATGTGGAATGATTGGTTCAAAGACCTGGGCTACGGCATTCACTCCGATAAAAAAGAAACAATCGATTTTATCAATCTGCTGGGAAAACGCCTCTCTCCGGCTGTCACACCTCAGATGCTCAAGGCCTTCGAAGGCAAAACCCCCGCCAGTTTCACCACAGACACCTGGGACGTGAAGTACACCTACAACCGAGGGCCGGCGATTGACGAGCGGTTGTTCGTCTTCACGCCGAAGTAGGCCGTTGCCCCTCGCCGCTAGCGCCTACAACGAGCGCGCAAGGAAATTACGCCTTTGCCTAGGGCGAAAATACCTGGCAATATTTAGCTGACGCCAGCAGGCGTTGGCCGGGCGGCTGCTGAGATTTTTCATCTCGGTGCGGCCAGCCGGTCCAAGTCCAGCACTCTCCTGGACTTTCCTCTCCAAATCTCCCTCGTCTTTGACGATTCGTCGCCGGTATGCGCTCCGCAGCCATTGCGGTTTCGCTGCCGGCTTTTTTGCGTCTTCCGCTGGGTATCGAGAAGCCACACTTTTCGATACCTAGCCGCGCGCGCTTCTTTTCCTGATAACTTTTATGGAAAAACCACAAGGTTCGCCCGCGTCCGCCTTGAAGTGCGGGCAAGAAATTCAGAAATCCGCCCTGTCCGTCGCCGTCGCCGTCGCCACCGAGCAGATGCTCAATGACACCGCCGCCAAGCCGTTGAATTCGACCGCTGACACGCCGTCGGCACTCGCCAATGGCTACATGGCGGCTTCGCAATCGAGCGCGACTGCGGCCGCCTATGCGCTCGACGAAAAAATGTTCTGTGCGGCCGGGGGCACCATACCGGCGAGTCCGCTACAGATCGTGGAATTCTTGGCCGCGTTTGCTGGGAAATTGGCCGTCGCCACCCTAGAGCGCAGGCTCATCGGCATTCACCATGCGCATGTCGACCGCGGCTTGGTGTCTCCAGTGCATGACGCCGGAGTGAAGAAGACCATGGCCGGCATCAAGCGCACATTCGGCGTGCGCCAACGCCGAGTCCGGCCGATCCTCAAAGACGACTTGGTGGCAATGATGGTGATGTCCGACCGCCAGAGACCGAAGAAAGCCGCGCGCGACAAAGCGCTTCTCTTGGTCGGATTCGCCGGTGCGTTCCGCCGCAGTGAGCTGGTAGCGATCAAGCGCGAACACTTGATCGAGCACAGCAGCGGCATCGAGATTTTGCTCGTTCGTTCCAAGACCGACCAGAGCGGAGCAGGACGAACCGTCTTCGTTCCGTATGCCAACGGTGATCGCTGCCCCGTGTTGGCGCTCCAAGAGTGGCTGACGATCTCCGGCATCGGCATCGGCTACATCTTTCGCGGCGTCGACCGCCACGACCGCATCGCCGATGCACCGCTGACGGCGCAGTCGGTGGCCTTGATCATCAAATCCGCCATCGGCAAGGTTGGTGGCCGCGAAGCCGACGTGTCCGGTCACTCGATGCGCGCCGGCTATTGCACGCAAGCTGCGATTGCCGGGCTTCAGCCGTTCCAGATCAGGGAGCAGACTGGTCACACGTCCGACGCCACGCTCGCGCGCTACATCCGGCCAGTGGCGAGGCGCAAGATTCCGTCGTTGCTGTAGCCGACTCACTGATCAGTCCGGAGTCGATTTGTGAACGACAGCTGTGTTCAGATATGCCTGTTTTGAAAATTCATCGACCGCCTCAATCGCACTCGATGCTGCAGCACAATCAGCCGAACCGTGAGGCCGAACTCGGCCAGCAGCGGCCACTCGCATCTTCCTTCCAACGACGGCCATTGAAGTGACCGCGCGCTGTTCGCCCCTTTTCTCTGAGGTTGATGCAAATGTTGGAGTCTCTCGTATCCGGAAGACCTGCCTCGGCGCTCTTCAAGTCATTGATGGAAGCCGATGGCTCCCTCGACGCTCGGGCGCTAGACCGCATCGTCGGGCTTGAGTACCCGAACATTAGTTCAGGCGCCTTCATCGCCATCCGCCGTTGGTCGAATCTGGACAGTGGGTTTGAGGTTTCGGACGAGGACCTAGATGCCCTGATTGCGCACTATCTGAGAGAAGCCGGGTACATCAGCTAGTTCGTCGTTTGGGCCCCTCGGTAGCAGCGGCATAGGTGTGGCAGGATGCGGCCACAAGCCGTCGGTTGACGCCAAGAATCGATTCGTCCAACAGCGGACATTGACGAACTTATACGAAGCACATGGACAAGCAGCGAAATTTTCCAGTCCACGTCTTTCTCTGCGTCGTCCCTTGGGCGATTCCGCTCGCTTTTTGGATCCTGCCTCTTCCTCTTCCTGCGCACATTGCGGCAGACGATCTTCGTCTAATCAAGATGGCCGCGATATGGTCGTTGTGCGTTGCGCTTGCTGGCCTCGCGTGGTCCTTGATTGACATGGCGAAAAATCGACGCATCGTCTCCGCGCTGTCGGCCGCTGTCGCAGCAGGTTACCTCGGTTGGTACCCCTGGGAAGGCATCGGCTACGTTTTAAAGCTGTAGGTTCGACATCGGATGGGGCGTCTGCTACCAAAGCGAGCAGCCGCTTTGGGCCCCGCGCGGCCAGCGCTGAGGTTCGGCTACAGTCGGCCAGGAGTGGACCTTCGACGGGCGCAGCCCCCCCGGAATAGTCTTCCTTCATCCGACAAAATTGACTACACGAGAGAAGCACGAGTTGTTCGGGCGACGGCCGCTTTCGCCAAGGCCCAGGCTGTTCTTCGATTCACGGTCTGGCCCGCTGAGGGGGCCGTGGTCATGAAACGTCTCGTGCTTTTCTTCGCGCTCGTCGGACTTGGCATCCCTGTCGTATGGAAGTTGGCGTACCACTATTCGGCGCCGTTTGCGGAGTGGTGGCTCCAGGCGCCAGATTGGGTCGAGACATTGCGGTTGGCACTATGGCCGAGTGCGCTCCTTCTCATCGCCGACCCGCTGGACAGCAACGTGGCCCTCTGGATTGTCTCCGTGGCCATCAATGCAGCTACGTACGGCCTGATCGGGGGGCTGCTACATGCAGTGCTACGCCGCCGGTAGTTTGGACCTGCCGCGAACTCAGCTTGGGCGGCGCGTCAGGATTGCCGGTCGCGGGCGGCCGGCGACATGGGTTCGCTGAACAATCAGCCATCTATGATTCCAACGAGCCGTGTCAGTCCGGAAGGTAGCATGCCGCTGGCGGCAGTCCGCCAGAACCCGACGTTCGCTGACTTGGTCCAGTTCGCTCCGAAGCCGACCTTCGCAGCGCGCATACGACAACCTCTGGTGGTCGATTGAGCGCCCGCACTTGAAGTGCGTGCGCACAAACTGACCTCTCATGAACAATGGGCACCTATGTCCCGTCTCGCTGCCTTCCTTCTTTTCTTCGTTCACATGGCCACCTACGCAGGCAGCTTCTTTCCGCCCGAATACAAGCAATTCGCCTTCAAGGAGGGCGATGTGCTAGCGAGCAATCGAAGCGACGGCAAGTTTGCAGTCAATAAGATCCTCAAAGTGGACCGCTTCGATTTCAAGAAAGGCACCGCAATCAGCATCCAGGGCAAGCCCTTCGTCGCCACGGAAGATGACTACTTGTTGGTCGTGAGCTGCGCGCTCGGTGAAGCGGAGTTCAAGTCACTTGATGAAGCCCGCCAGGCTGCGAAGGCGGGGCGCTGGACGATTAAGCTCGGGCACGTTCCCAATCGGTCGCCCGGGGCGGCAGCCGGACAAATTCTTGTAGGCAGTGCGCCGGTTTCTGAGGCTGAGCTCACAGGCTACCGTCAGTGGAAAGCAGCCTTCGAAAGAGGAGAGGCAGGTATTTTTTAACGCCCGGGGGCCAACGACGGTGGGGCAACAATGAAGACTGGTTTGGGCCTGCCACAGCCGGTCCGCATGCGGCGGAATCCGGCCACAAGCCGGTCCGCATGCGGCGGAATCCGGCCACAAGCATCGGTGATCGGGCGGGTTGATTTGACCTGCGGAGTTCTCTTCCTAGACTCGTAAATCCACTACGAAGGAGAGCTTGAATGACCTACTTCACCGGAATCGATGTGTCCCTGAGATCCGTCTCAATCTGCATCGTGGACGACCGCGGCGAGGTCTGTCGAGAGGGCAAGGTCGACGCCCATGTCGACGTGATCGTCGACTGGCTGCACGCCTTCAGTCCGGAGCTCAGGTCCGTCGGCTTCGAGGCCGGCGCGCTGAGCCAGTACCTCACCTATGGCCTGCAGGCCGCAGGCTTCGAGGTCATCTGCCTGGAGGCCCGGCGCGTGAAGAACACCCTGGACGCCATGCGCAACAAGACCGACCGCAACGACGCGCGCGGCATCGCCCAGATCCTGCGCACCGGTTGGTACAGCCGCGTGCACATCAAGAGCCTTCACAGCCATCGTGTGCGCGCACTGCTGGCCAGCCGCAAGGCGATTCTCACGAAGTGCGTCGATCTCGAGAACGAGTTGAGGGGGCTGTTGCGCGTGTTCGGTATCCGCCTGGCCCCGCGTGTGGGCCACGGATCGTTCGACGCTCAGGTACGCCAGACCTTCGCCGATGACGAGATGCTGTCCTGCGCGCTCGTGCCGCTGCTTGACGCGAGGACCGTGCTCTACAAGACCTACCTGAAGCTGGACAACGCGGTCAAGGCGCTGACCAAGGCAGATCCCTTGTGCGTGCGCCTGATGTCGATCCCAGGCGTCGGTCCGGTGACCGCGCTGACCTTCAAGTCCGCCGTGGACGACCCGGCCCGGTTCAAGTCGTCACGTACCGTGGCGGCTCACTTCGGTCTGACACCCAAACGGTACCAGTCGGGGGAGATGGACAACCCCGGCCATATCTCTCGAGCTGGCGATGCCGATGTGCGCTCGGCCTTGTATGTTGCGGCGCACTCGCTACTCACGCGCAACGCGCAGTGGTCATCGCTGAAGGCTTGGGGAATGCGGCTTGCCAAGACAAGAGGCCATCGACGTGCGGTGATCGCTGTGGCGCGCAAGCTGGCCGTCATCCTGCACCGCATGTGGGTGGATGGCTCCGAGTTCCGATGGGGTTCACAGGAGCCTGTTGCCGTGAAGGCCTGAGCGTGTTGGCTGGCTGATTGATTGAAGCGAAAGGAATCGAGGATTGAGCGTTCAGGTGTGGACGATGGTCCGGATGAAGCCGTATATGACTGCTGCGCTGCAAAGCGCGTCCATAAGCGTGGCTCTCCGCTCCGTCTGACCAATGCGTGCAGCGCCGACCTTCGGGCCGGGACCGACTGCGTAGAGAAGCGTGAACTGCACCGAGACGTTCTGTTCAACGAAACCAAAGACCGAGATACTCTGCCCTTGACAAAACGGCCCGATCAGAGAAGCAGTCATCCCAATGCACGGTGGGTTGCCTGCCCTTTGGGTCCCGTCAGTTCACCTGTTAGCATCAAATTCTGGACAGGCTCTGGGCGAATTCAATGGCGAGAACTTTCAAGGTAAAAAAGAAAAAGGGGATGGAGACTGCGCCTCCGGCGCGGCCTACTACCCACGAAATCGACACGATGGCGGTGCGCTTTGTAGAGCGCACCTTCTCCGCAAACTTGATCCGCCGAGATCTGCAAGACAGGGACTACGGCATGGACATGCTCGTGGAAGTGTTCAATGACCGGCAGCCCACTGGCACTCTGATGTTGCTGCAGATCAAAGGCCACGCCGTAAGTTCTGCGTCCCCTGTGGTCATACAGGTGCCAGTGAAAACCCTGCTTTACGCCCGCATGTTTGGCGCCCCTTTTTTCTTGATCACGGTGTCGCTGGAAGACGAGAAGGCACACTACGTTTGGCTTCAGAAGTACATCGCCACCAGGCTACCGATTGACAGTCCCAAGTGGCAAACTCAAGGAAAAGTGAACATAACATTTCCAACCGAGAACCTCGTCGATTCTGATGGCCTCAGGAGGATGACAGCCCTCGCCGATCAGCATGCCCGCCGAAGTGTCGGCCAACAGTTCCTCTATCACTTTTCGTGGCTTCGCCGGCATGTCGACGAGTATCGGACCGGCTTTAGCGACGGGCTTCAGGCGGCCGTAGAGCACGCTTCAAAGCTCACCGAACTCGGCGACTTTGCCGATTTCTATGCCGAATTCGTCGACGCCTTTGATCTGGATCGCGTGCATCGCGTCATTCAAAAGGCGGCCCAGTATCACGGGCTGCCTTTAGATGACGACGATGAGAACTTCATTGACGAGCAATTTTCGGCTCTCGAACAAATTCAAGACTTGTTCCTCTCCGGAGACGAGATTGAGCAGTTCATCATCGAGAACGACAAGGATCACGCACCATACTGATTTTCCTATGCAGGGCTTGGGGCGAGTCCACTGCTGATTCACAAAGCTTGGGGCCGTCACACCTTGTACAAGCGCCCCCCGCGAAGCTTGCATGAAATTAGGCCTTCTTTACAACGACAGCTTCGGGCCCGCTAACGACAGTGCCGCGACCGGCTACAGTCGGCCATGACCGGACGTTCGTCGTTCCGGAAAAATTCACTCGAGAGCAGTCATTCGACGAACACATGGAAACTGTGTGTGAGTTGATTGGAGGCCTACAACCCGCGGTGGCGGACGGCAACGATGTCTGGATCGCCGGCGGTGAAGAAGCAGTATTTAACTGCCCTTCATGGGCGGCTTTCCTTTGGCTTGCGACGGCTTCGGCACGTAGTGAATGGCATCGAGCATTGCGACTCTGCACCTCCTGATGCGCTGTTCTTGCTCTGACCTGGTGGCCGGACGGCTCGTCTCGGTGCTGGACGAGTGGGACCTTCCGCGGCTCACGATCAACATCGCATTTCAGAGCCGGCGCCACATCTCCGCCAAGGTGCGCACGTTCATCGACTTCCTGGTGGCGCACTTCGAGCGGATGGACTACGACCGGAAGTGGACGAGCTTTGATCGAGCCCCCGGATATGGCCACAGCGGAGCTGACTGACCGAAACAGGAAAAGCGCGAAACCTCTGTCAGCCTTATGCCTGGTGCCAAACGATGTCAATGGTATCGACATAAGTCCCCATTCCCTCCGGTTGGTCGCTGTACTTCGACGATCACAAGAATGCTTGCAAGTGGCTGAGCGCGTGCTGCCAGCTCGTCGGCATCGCAGGCCCCGAGGGCGGGTTTGCCGCGGAAACCGACTTCAACGTCGATGCAACCAATATCTGCAATCAGTCCAAAGCGTCCTGGCACAAAGGACGGCGGTGCAGCGATCGCGGTCTGTCGGGCGTCTGCATTTGACATCTGCTTCTTACTAGTGAAATGCCCTTCAACGCGGCTGCTCCAACTACCAGCGGGAAGAAAAGCTGGCCACAAAAAAGCCGGGGCGATTCATCCTTTGGCCTCTCGCGAATAGGTACTACCGGCCGATTCTGTTGAAAAACTCGGTCGCAGCGTTCCCCGCTGCACCACGGCGAAAATCGACCTCTCAGATCGACTCAGGATCGACGATCGCGGCCCGGGGAATGGTTTGACCACCCCTGCAAATGTGCCCAAGAGAGCTGCACTCGAGTTTTTCAACAGAATCGGCCAGAACCAGTCACTGGCGTCACTTCCCCATGACCCGACATGCGGATTTAGGAATCACACTGTGAAGACGGCAAGACGCGGTAGTGGATTGATCTTGATCCTGCTGGCCTGAGCGGGGCCGCGACCGGTTTGCTGAAGCCTAGGGCGCCAGCAGGCCCTTGCGCACCAGATCGACCTGCCGCGTGCATTCCATCTTGGTCATCAACGAGGTGACCTGGCTGCGTACCGTGTGCACCGACACACCCTGCAATCCCGCATGCTGCTTCGGTGACTGGCCCGCCATGAGCGCGGTCAGCACGCGCGCCTCGGCGGGAGTGATGCCGAAGCTGCTGCAGAGGCTGTCGATAGGTGGCAGCGAGCGCGTGTCGTCGTGGTGGATGCGGATGAAGACCAGTGCCTCCTTGCCCAGGCTGAGCTGAGGCACGGCGGGCACGAGTTCCAGCCGATACTGCCCACCTCTTTCATCCGCGATCGAAAGGCGCACCGGCTCGCGGGCCTGTGGCACACGTGCCAGTGCCGATTGCAACGCGTGCTGCACCTCGGCGCGCGGGTGCCAGAGCCGGCCGCTGCGCAGATGCAACGCTTGCCCCAGGCCAAAGAGCTCCCGGGCCCGAGCCGACGCGCGCAGCACGATGCCTCGCGGCGTGGTCACGCAGATGGCTTCGCCGAAGCTGTTGAACGCCGATTCGGCGGTGTCGAACCACTGCCGCGTCATGGCATCCCGTTGTGCCATCTGTCGCCTCAGCGTGCCGGTGACCCGGCGCACGGGCGTGCTCTCCAGCGCCTGCCGCGCATGGTCCGCCGGCATGTTGCGCTGGACCGTCAAGCCGCAACGCCGCTGCGAGTTGTCTTCGATGATGAAGGTCAGCAACTGCCGCATCCGGTGCCGGGACATGAAGTCGACGTAGAAGGCTTCCTTCGACAGTCGTGAGGGGGAGAACAGTTCCTGGGTGTCGAACCAGGTGCCGGGCGCCGCGCCGGCCGTCAGCGATGCCGCGATGTCGTGTGCGAAGAAGTGCTCGGTGTAGGCACGTTCGGTGTCGGGAGAGACGTCGTGCTGCTGAAAAGTCAGCAAATCGCCGCTGCCGTCGAACAGGATCAGCGTGGCGCTGTCGCCGCCGATCAGTTGCTGCATGCCCTGCAACAGCGCCGTCCAGGGTGGCTCTGGATCGCTCAGGTGAGAGATCGCATCGAGCGTGCGCTGCAGTGCGAGATTCCGATTCATGCGATCTCCCCTTCTCGGGCGGACGCCAGCGTTTTTCGTCGGAATGATGCGCGCGCGCACCGGTGGGTGTCAACGCGGGATGCAGCATTTCTTCCTACTTCGATCGTCGGCATCGCGCATCATGCATTTGCGCGATGCGTCATGCGGACCACCCTCCCACACTGCTCAGAGCCAGGATTCGCTGTCAGGCGAACTTGGTACTCGACACACAACCCGGAGGAAAAAATCATGCATGTTCGTTGGACCAGAAAAAGAGCCGTTCCGTTGGCCTGCACAAGCTTCCTGTTGGCGCTGTCCGCCTGTGGCGGGGGAGGAGGCGGCGGAGGTGGTGGCGGCTTTCCGTTCGGCCTCGGCGGCGCCGGGCCGGGTACCAACCCACCGCCGGCTCAGGGCCAGGTCACCGTCTCCGGCAAGGTGGTGGTGCTCGGCCCGGTGAGCGGGGCGTTGGTCTGCGTGGATCGCAACCGCAGCGGCACCTGCGACGAAGGCGAGCCTGTCGCCGCCGCCAAGACTGGCGAAGACGGCGCCTACAGCTTCGGCTACACGCCGGCCGACGAGGCCGCAGCAACCGAACTTGCTGCTGCGCCGCTATTGGCGCAGGTGGACGGCGAGAACCCCTCGCTGCCGGCATTCTCCAAGCCCTTCACCATGAGCGCACCGGCAGGCCACCGCACGCAGGTCAATCCGCTGACCACGCTGCTGCAGGCCGGGATCGCGGCAGGCCTTACGCCCGAGCGGGCCGAGGCGCTGGTGCTGCAGCAACTCGGGCTGCCGGAGGTCGCGCAGCTGTACGACTACCAGGGCGTGGCTGTGACCGATGCCGCGCGTCTCGAGGACAACGCGTTCACCGCCGCGCTGGTCACGGCCGACGCGTTGCACAGCGGCGTGGCCTTGCGCCTGATCGATCAGGTAACCTTCACGCCCTCGGCCTCGGATCAGTTGGCCCGGCTGGACTTCACGAATTTCGACCAGTACGTCGCCCGGACCTACCCGACCGATGGCGTGGCCGACATGACCACCGGCAAGATCAAGATCACCGACCGGCGCGAAGGCAAGACCGCCGGCGCGCCGGCCGCGCACGACACGCTCTACAACCTGCTGCAACTGGGTCCCAACGGCTGGGTGCGCTGCGACGAGAACGCGGCCTTCACTAGCACCCTCGGCACGCCGAGCCGCAGCGAGTACTGCGGCGGCGCCACACACAGCCTCGGCCATGTGATGTCGACCGATATCGCCGGCCGCAAGATGGCGGAGGTGGTGGCCGAAATGCAGGCGGCGGATGGCAACAGCATCTTCGGCGTCGCGCCGTCGGCGGCTTTCGGCAACCCGGACGCCACCTTCCCGGCCGGGTCGATGCTGCGCTATCGCCGGGGCGTGGACCTGCTGCAGCCCTACTCGATCAACCTCACCAACGCGGGAGAGCAGACCAACTTCGCGACGCTCGAGGCGCTGATCGCGGCGTTTCCCGCCGCCAGCGTCAGCCTGCCCGCCGGCACGGGCACCAACAGCCTGGGCGTGGTGGACGGCGCGCAGACGCAGATCCTGCGCGTGGCCTTTACCGGTGCCGCTACCGTGCAGTACTACGTCTGCAAGTTCTATCCCGCAACGAGCACCTTCGACACCTGCGCGGCCACTGGCGCCGGCACAATGGAAATCCGGACCCAGGGCGGTGCACGCGTGATGGTCTTCAACGGGGGCCGGCCACCGACCAGCGTCGGCACGCTGCGCAGCTTCGGCGAGTACGCCGGGGCGGTCTACGTGGCGCGCGGCGTCAAGCCCGATGCGCAATACAACGTCGGCACGTCGCGTCGTCTCAACGGCGTGGCCTGGGAGGCGATGAAGCCCGAGCTGGGCATCACGGTGGGCGGTGCGCCATGAAGCGCGCTCTGTGGATGCTTTGCGCAGCCGGTGCCGCCGCGCTGGCCGCCGGCGGGGCTGCGGCCCAGGCGCCCGATGGGCTGGAGGGCGAATGGAAGGGGCGCATCACGATCAAGAGCGGCCGTCAGTTCGATGCGGACCTGCAGCTGCAGGCCACGGGCGGGACGTGGCGAACGCTGTTCCAGAGCCCCGCTGACCCCTGCGTCGGCATCCCGACGCCGATGCAGTGGCGGCGCCTGGACAGCGGAGCCTACGAGTTGCACTTCCAGTCAAGCAAGGCGCTTACCGGATGCCGCGACAATGTCATCACCTTCCAGCGCGTCGATGCGACTACGCTCAAGGGTCAGTCCGACGCGGGTGCGGAGATCGTGCTGACGCGCCGTTGAGCGGCAGTTTCCTACGGAAAGCGCGCCGACGAGTGACCACCCGTTCGAGGTCTTTCCAAAGAGGCTCCCACTGCAGTTCTTCGTTCCAGGCGTACGGGCGCTGAAAGAGAGGGACCAGAAGACGCTGGGGCTGCATGAAGATCGCTTGTGGCGTTCGAACTTGGGTGTCCATGTCGATGTAGTACTAGAAGATCAAGTTGAGCGCGGAAAGCATACGTTGTTGGCAAGAATAGCGTTGCAGCTTCATCCCATCATCTCTAGCTGATTCGCTTGCTCGCTGGGCTTGGCGGCCGGGCGGCGATTGCGGAATCGATCTACCGCACTTCAGATGTCCTGCTCCTACGGCCCGCTACTCTGCCGCCGATCTCGAGGGTCCGAGAGCAGTCTGAAGCTGCCACTAGTCGATTTGACTTCAACGATCGCTCATGGCCGACTGTAGCCGGTCGCGCTGCCGTCGTGGCGGGCCCGAAGAAGCTGCCGGATTTCCTTGCGAAGCAAAGAGGCGTCATCAATTTTGGTGATGCGAACTTCCGCCCGATTCGAACAGAATTTCCCCTACCTTTCGAGAGATCACCATGCAACGCTTCTTCCTGAGCATATTGGCGGCCGCGCTCTTGGCCGGTTGTGCAAGCGCACCCTCCTTGACGTCTGTGCCGTTGCCACCGGACGTCGCGATTTCTGTTCCCGACAACAAGCTCCCGGCCGAGCGTCGTGCCTTCTCCGGTAAGTGGGCGGGAAAGTGGCGCGGTCTCGCAGGCGGACAGCAACAAGAGACAGTGCTCATCGTGGAGAACCTGACGGCAGACGGCGCCACGGTTGTCTATGCACAAGGTGACCACAGCCGGTTCCCCGCGTTCTTTCGGCGCACCCAGGCGCGTTTCGTCGGCACCAAGCTGAATTTTTCTTTCGAGCAAAGGACGCCCGTTTCCTTCAGCTATGAACTCCAGCCAGACGGGACGCTGAAGGCTGAATCACTGTCCAGAGGATTCACGGCGGTCTCCACCTTGAGTCGCGTCAACTCATAGGCTGGCCAGCACGCCCTCAATGCCGAACGTTCAACGCAGTTCGGACCAGATCGACTTGCCTCGAGCAATCGATCTTGATCATCAACGCTGCTACCTGCTTGCGCACGGTATGGATGGAGACGCCGTTGCTCTCGGCATAGTTGCTTACCGAAAGCCCCGAGGCCAGCGCGTGCAAGACCCGCGCCTCGGCCAGCGTGATGCCGAGAGGCTGCATGAGCCGCTCGGGCGACGCCACTGCTTGCTGTCCAGCTCGTCGAAGCCGAATGAAAACCAATGGCTCGCGGCCAATGCGAAGCAAGGGGTTAGCGCACACTAGTTCTAGATGAACTGGTAGACCTGTACCGCTGTCTCGGAACACAAGCTGCTGCACCTTGTCGGTGACGGCCGCCTCAATCAAGCTAGCCTGCAACTGCGCACGATCTTTCGGATCGGGATGAGAAATTCGACCACCCGTAACGATGACGCTGCCGCGCGAGTCGAAAAGCTCCTTCGCCGCTGGCGATGCATGCACGATCTGTCCCGAACTGTGTGCCAAGCAACTGGCTTCAGCCAGGGCGTCAAAGGCGTGATCAGTGGTTGCCAACCATGAGGCCGCGTGAGCGCGCCGCCGTTCAACGGCTTGTTGCAGTGCCTGGGTATAGGTGCGAATTCTTTCACCGGCAAGGAAAGACGACAGCCCATCCGATGCCGATTCCCGCTGAAAGCCCATACTCGTCCATCCGCCAGAGTCGTTCTCGACAATAAACGAGTAGAGCTGCCTCATCCGGTGCTTGCACATGAAGTCGACGTAGTACGCGCTGCGTTGCCGTCTTTGTTCTGGAAGAAGGATCTGCGTGTCGAGCCAAGTACCCGGAGGCTTGAAAACGCTCGGTAGCGTCATCACATCTTCGGTATGAAAGTGCCCCGCATAGTCTCGGACCGCTGCCGCGTCCGCACCCGACTGCTGGACATCAACGACACGTTCGCCATTGAAGACGATGAGTACGGCTGCGTCGCTTCCGACCAACCGATTGGCCGTCGAAAGAACAGAGTTCCAGGAGGGCGTTTGCTCGTAAGCGCTCAATAAACCACGCCCTTGCGCTCGGCGCCGGAATCGATGCGCGCGCAGAGGTCTATGGTTCGACGAGCTCGATGTTCCAGGGCAGCAGCGCCTCGTAGTCGTCGGCAGTCTGC